>Ga0131853_10019717_pt1 | contig 12268 bp, 6 predicted proteins | sample TergutLab28metaG_FD_92764 | JGI IMG/M metagenome (GOLD analysis project Ga0131853, IMG submission 92764) | Labiotermes labralis P1 segment gut microbial communities from Petit-Saut dam, French Guiana - Lab288 P1 (version 2) (version 2) | ecosystem: Host-associated > Arthropoda: Insects >...
AGAACCATGAACTGAACGAACTCATAGGAAATGCAGACATAGTAAGATTCATAAAAAGCAGAAGAATAGCCTGGCTAGGACATGTGATGCGGATGGATGGAATGAGAATGCCTAGAAGAATACCAGAATGGAAGCCAATGGGTAGGAGAATTAGAGGAAGACCAAGGAAAAGATGGATTGAAGACGTTGAGGAAGATATCGAAACGATGGGAATAAGAGGGTGGAGAAAAGTGAACAAGGAAAGGACGGAATGGAAGAAAATCACTGAGAAGGCTAAAACTCATAGTGGGTTGTAACGCCAACAAAAGAAGAAGAACTGGGAAAATGTATATCGAATTTAAAATGGCGTAATAAAATTTATAAACTGAAGCCATGAGAACACGTTCTGAGAAAAGGAAGGACAAGCCGTCTAGGCTGCATTTCCTTTCGAAACCATGAAAACAAACGAGTAAAAGATAGCTTTATGAGTGAACAAGCAATATTTTAGAATCGGTAAGAGTATTGTGGGTTATAAAAATGGGTAATATAATCCCCGCTGACATTTCAGCAGAAAGCTATATATAGACCCATAGTTCTCCTTCACAAATTCAAAGAACCCTGATCGTAATTCATAGACACATTCTCCGCGGCTCCCTTACGCAGTGGCGTGTTTTGACTTTCATCGCCTTCCAGTAATACTGACAAACTTGGGAAAAGGCAGTTTCCATCATCAGCCACTCCTTCTACCGTTAAATATCCAAACGTTTCATTTTTAAACTCCTAACACATCACATTCGAAATGTTACTGTAAAAGAGAATATAAACTTGCTACACTCGTAATGGGTCCATGTCTATCTTGACAATTGAAGAATGTTCTTTGTAACTGCTTGCCGTCTGCTCTTAGGTTGATATTTACTATTCACGCACTTTACAGAAACACATAATTAGCATATTATACACAATTCACGAACGCCATCCTTCTGTTCATTACGCTCTATACCTCCAAGTGTAATTATGATAGTGGATTTGTGTAAATACAAAAGTCGATCACTTCAGAACAGAAACTCGGAAAACTGTAGGTTGAAGAAATCCAACGAGATGCAACAGTATGCAGATATTTATTTACTGCTAAATTACTCTACATGTTTCGGGAGCAAGCTTCCTCAAACGTGACCAAATTTGGTCACGTTTGAGGAAACTTGCTCCCCAGATAGCATGATGTGCACCAAAGGCTGCAACTACAGTTTTATGTACTCCTGATGATGGGCGCGATGGAAGCCCGAAACAATGTAGAGTAATTTAGCAGTAAATAAATATCTGCATACTGCTGCATCTCGTTGGATTTCTTCAACCTAGAATTACGATGTACGGAACCACGAATATAAAATTTGGAAAACTGTGTATTACTCTTCCTGCTACACGCAAAAGTAAACTTCTTTACCATTATAACAAAAGCAATGAAACCTATACGATTAGTACTGTCACACACACACCCATAAACCATTTACACCTGCGTCCTAATTCAGTACAGTCTTTGCCAATCCAACACTAAGGCAAAACTGTCATAAAGAAGAATGGAATCGCATTATAACATAGTGCTCGAAACATGTAGAGACATTTGATAAACTTATTATAAAACAAGATTTTGTGCATAATGTTGGTTAATTAGCAGGATTATACTGAGATGCACGGTCAGCAAAACATAAAAATTTGGAATCGCATTGTTTAACAATAAATACTTTTCCTCAAACTGCAGTCCTGATTTTTCGGCACACAACCTCCAGTTAACGCATATTCCCTTAATAGGAATCGTGAACTGCTTCGAAGTAAGGCGACGAATAGAACTTTGAGGAGTTACATGTAAAATGGTGTTTATTGGGCCGTGCATCATTGTGATAACTGAAGAAAAAACCAACTAGATGGCACTTTTTATTTTATTGTACGTATTATAGGCTCAACATGTTTCGGACACTGCAGCCCCGACACTACTCCAGCCTAACTTCACCTAACCTCCAACCTACAGCAAACCAAGAACGAAACGACCAATGTGGTAATCAACATTCTAGTCGCGAGCTCCTGATGATGGGCATAGTAGTGCCCGAAACATGTTAAGCCTATAATACGTACAATAAAATAACAAGTGCAATCTAGTTGGTTTTTTATTCTTCAGTTATGTAAAATGGCTTAATCACAAAATAAAGCATGACATACGTTTTCTTAAACGGGTTTCGAGTTGCACTTCTACAAGACAATTCGAACCATGCGAAGCTCTTGAACTGATAGGAGATTAAACATACTTTCGCCTTATGAAAGTTCTGGAATCAATTCCGGAGCAGGTGGTTTAACATTTAACATAGAACTCAACTTTTTGAGGGACCACGCGACACCCTCGTCCTCTCCTTAAGCAGGAAATTTAATGTCACTTAAATCGTTCTTCGAAGCAAATTACATGGCAAGAAATCTAAGCATGAACACAGGAGTTAAGGAAATGATAGTTGGACTTCCCAGTCATCTCCATGCGCTATCGGCACTCTGACAGCAAGGAAGTGAGTTTACGATTAAGCTGAATGCGGATCCTGAAGTGAAGAGACTCGGGGCGGATGCAGGATTCGAATGCGATGAAGATCCTGCGACTTTTGAAGTGCCGAAGGCAAAGATTAGTGAGACGCTCTGTATTTTTGTTTTACTTAGCTTAAACTAAAGACTCTTAAATTGTCGAGTAGCTCTGATATTTTTATCATCACCACCTGTAATGGGTTATCATCAATGCATCTGTATATGAATGTACCAAACAGCATTCTTAATGCTTTAAATAGGGCAGTGATCAATTAATAGTCTTTTAATAGCATATTGTATGTAAGAGTCTAAAATAAAATGTTCAATTGACACCGTCTGCGAAAATTAGGTAACGGCATACATTTCGAACAGTTATGTTAATCTAATATTACGTTATGAGTTAAGAAGTTTCCTTTGCTATTGTACTATAATCACATTAATTGTGAGAAATTTCGTATCTTCTACTGTAGGAACATATGATATAATCTTTTTAATTTCTTCTTCAGGCTCACTCAAACTAATCATTATACCTTCAGTTCTATTGTAGTTTATACTGTGCCTTCATTGTTCATGTGATGAATAATACACTTCATAGAAATATGGCTCAAATAGTCACGTTCTGCGAAAGACTCTGCTATGAATTACATTCATTTTTTAGCACACTACATTGAAATTCTTTGTGAACAAAATTGAAACGTGAAACATTATCACAAATTACCATCCAGGTTAGGCGGAGGATTTGCTGCGTATACGTTTTAAACCATCTACCATTAGCCGATTCGCATTCACGATCTTACGTGAAACAAATAATATGCAGCGCACTTTGGCTTACTCTTTTGAACTCTTTTTTTTTTAGAATAAAACACTAAGTTTCCAAAAGAAATATGCTAGCATGTTTGTCGTTTAACCCTTAACCCGCTAACATGGAAAATATAGTGAGCTTCTAATAATGACAGCAAATGGCAGATGGGATTTAACTCGGCGTTTAAAGGGTTAAACTATAGTGAATGCAAAAGATCAAAACAACTGTCACAAATATAATTAGTTTATCAAGCTTCACTTTTCCTTCCAATAGAAAACGCGGATACCTCCTACCACAATAAGGGTCTTGATGGGTGAAGGATGTTAGCGATAACCTTACAAAAGAAAACCACTAGAACAAATAAATATACTGCCTGCTAATTTGCCTGTTGGATTTACGTGTTTCATATAACTCAGTTTGCACCCAAAATAAACCTCTCTTCATCCAGGCTCTTTAACAATAAATTATTAACCAAACTTCTCTCCAGGGTTATAGACCTCATTACTAAGAACTGAACCGAAACAGACTCATATAGGTAAGAAAAGTTAAAAAAACACCTAACTTTATAGTCTGATATCACGTGTTATATGTCAACATGTGTGAATATTCTAACAACAGATAAGTTTAATGATTATTTTGACACCATTATAAGCAATAGATGATGATAAACAATCAAAGCCCCCGCAAGTAAATATACACACATTTCACTTCATCTCCTTTAACGTCAAATTAGGCATTTTTAACATGGTTTATCACAGCACTGTTCATTAGAAACAGACTATAGACGGAACACGCAAAACGTAAACTTTCCGGGCGTTTTTGTCTGCAAACTGTCTGTCGAACTTTCATACACGAGTAAACTAAGAGAGACGCCGGCGGCTGTGCTTGGAACTAGCGCGGGAAACACACTTGGACGGGCAGAGGAAACTCCAACCTAGGTTTAATTTTGGAACAAACTTTTTCCAAATCATACGCTCTCGAACTGTAGTCTGAGCGCCCCTGCTAATCTTAGTTCATTTCAAGAACCTTCGTGCATAGTGCTTCGCAAAAACGGCCGTCATCAGTCTGTGAGAAAGCATGTCTGAAATTCTGATTACTGATTGTTACTGATTAAATGCTGCACCTAACACATTCTAAGAACGGTATGGAATAAGGGATACAGCCGAAAGCCCAAAAATTGTCAATGTCTTGGCTTTGAATCAATAAATTGGAATACTTGCACTATCCAGTAAGCTTCTATGCAGCTTCGGTCCAGAACCTCCGAGAACTTTAACAAAGCCACAAATTCTCTCACCGTTTCTAGCAGACATCCTATGCTAAGAAGAAACAAAGCCATGCCTTATGCTTTTTCGATTTCTGAGGTTCGGTTCAAAAATGCAACTTCTAACTTAACCTCCGATTATGTTCTAGGGACATCGAATTCTCAGTTTGCTGCAAAGTGATCTAAAAACTGCGACTACATTCTGTTAGCCAACATTCCGAAGTAATATTTTGTACTATGAAACAATCCTTTAAGCTAGATTTGAGCTTCTCACAGCCTTGTGATAAGATCACTGTCTTCTGTGACACGATGTGCTGTCTACTGATGATTATTTACAGCTATTTCAGAGCAGCGTGCTGCCTCCAACTTCAAAATAGTTCATAATGAGTGAATTGGAATCTATCCCGAATATGGAGGCAGAAGCGCCTCCGATAGTTCGGCAACTATTTACCAAGTAACAAAGCGTCATGTCTCGAAAGTGTGTAAAATGCAGAACCCACTTTTAGGCGCCTTCCCGAAGTTCCGAATAGGAACCATTATTACCTTCATCGTGGCTGTCTCTCTGTCTGTCTGTCCATCCGTATGGAAAAAAACTCGGCTTCCACTAGACGATTTTCATGAAATCTGATATTTGAGTATTTTTCGAAAAACTGTCGCGAAATTGCGGTTTTCATTAAAATATGACATAAATAACGGATACTTCACATTTTTGACAATATCTCGCTCTTCCTAGAATAAGAAATGTTTCAGACAATTTGTACAAAAAATTAAACACACATTTATGTGCCGTTTATGAAATAACGTGAAAAAATATGGTAGGGCCAGACAGATTTCAGATGACAATATAATACCGTGCGTGCGCTTTGCAGGCTGGATAACTGTGACTAAAGACACACACTCACACACAATATGCAATACTTGTTACTTTACCGTGGCAAAATTGTTAAGCGAAAACGCCTCAACATTACTTTACACGTACGTTGCTCGTCTTGTTTTATTTGAGGAACGATGAATTAATACTAGGCTTGAACTTCATCTTAGCAAATCCCTTCAGACGCTTCGCATGAATAACATGTATTCTTTTTCAATTTAAAGTTTATTCCACTTCAAAGTGCCAATCAAACTTTACAGTGAGGTAGGAAAAATCCGTCCATAAAAAAAAAAAGCATTGCCAGCATCTTGGCAAGTTTCATTTGTAACGCTTTCGACTGTAGTTCTGTTGAACCCGCTAGCATTCCCTCATTTCCGCTGCCGAATTGTTGGGTGGGGCAACCGTATCTCTGATCTGGAGGGAGGACTTGTATCAAGGCAACATTACAATGGATGTATTGGCAACAAGATAACAATTAATACAAATACGATATCCTTGTTTAATTATTTTAGCTGCTACACGTAGGCTACACGGACAACAAACAGATATCGATTAGTCATCGGAGCTTCCGAACAGACATCGATTACGTAACGGAGCTTTTCTTTACTTTTTCTTCACGACAAAATAAATATTTGATTGCCCGAAATAGTGCGTTTGGCGGTCAGCGTGTTAGGTTTACCACATCACGCAAATACTGTTATTATGCGAGATCGGAGAATCTCACAGCATTGTTGCTGGAAGTTCAGATGTGTTGGGACTTGAAGTAGTGTCTTTGGGTCAGAAGTTCACGTTTCGAAGGGTCGTAGTGCCTTCGAAAGGTGGGATTGATTGACCCTGAAAATGAAGGCACTACAATCCTTCGAAACGCCGATAACTGCTAACTCGATACTGCATTGCCATCTCAGAAAACCTGAATCTTTATTTCTGTTATGCATGGCGAAGATGAGAACACTTAATTTTGATATGTGGCGAACCAGTAACCTCAACAACAGAACGAAACTGAATGTTTTCAAATCTCAACATTTTCAGGAACAAAAGTTAGATCAGAACGGGCGTGAATTAGACAATTTGCCTAGTTACTAAATTTATATAAAACCGTGATGTTAACGAAACTCGTGGTTTTACGTAGAGGATTTTATGTTCTGGGAAATGTTCTATTGTGCAAGAAATTCCTCACGTTTATTAAAAACAATAGTTCAGTAACATTTTTACAAGACGCTGGAATTAAACCTTATCATAAGCCAGATGAATCCGGACCAAATATTCATACTCTGTTTCTCTAAGATCCATGGTATTTGATCTTGATGGCGTCCGAAAAAAAGATAAAGATATAGACCTTGTACGGACCCTCGCTTTGTGAAAACGGACCGTAGTGTCCACGCCTGCAAGACTCGTATTAGAAACACTTTGCTTTGCAGTATGATATCTTTCGGACAGAAATAGAAACAATAAATTAGCCTCACATTCGTGGGTGGGACACTTCTGAGTGCTTTTTTTCCCCCTCGAGGGGAAATTTGGAGTGTGTGGGGTGAGTTTTGTGGAGAGGAAGGAAGATGCGTTTTCGTCACGTGTCTGCTGCGGCAGTATCATTTCGTTGTCGTGTGCCAGCTTTTTCGGTTCCCTAAAGTTGGACTCACTACTGTCGCGTCGCGTCTGAGAGCAAGAGTGGTCTGAGGAGACGCACAAATAGGAAGCACTGACTGGTCCTGTGCCGTAAAAGCATGTTGGATGCCTGGAGGCAAACTCTAGGCCGTTTGTATCTCGGTCCACCGAGCACTTGCCCACTTACAAACATCACGAACACAGCAACAGCTATCCTACACCAAAGCACTCTTCACTGTACCATCAGCACATGCACACGCACACGCGTGTGCGCGCACGCACGCACGCACACACACACACACACACGCCATAAAACCTTCTGGACCTCATTGGACGAAAATGTTTGTTGGTTCAGTGAGCAGGGCTAACCTGATGGGCATTAAAGTATATTCAGAGTTTCGTATGAAAAGAGAAAATTGCCTCTGCTAGTTTAACATCTTAAAAAAAAGAAAAGTAGTAGCCTGCTACACACAGAATCTGTATGCAAGTGCCTGCGTTGTTCCTTTACAAATATACAAAAAAATACACACTTTTCTTTAAAACAATAACACTGGCGGATTTTTGTACCTCAAATGTTTTTTGTGATGGTAGTAGTCCTTTCTGTGCCTGTAAGTATTTTTAAATCTTTTGTTTATATTGTAAGGAAATGTTATAATTTGTTTGCGGATACTGAGAACTAAGAAATATAAAGAAGGGCAGCGAGTTAGAACTCAAAATACAGCGGCAGTGTTTCACGAGAAATACTATGACGCAAGAAGCATGCATTTTTTACTGCAACAAGTCGTGAAATTAAGAACGTAAAATTCATTTAATAAAGACACTATAAACTAGAAAGCGTTTTACAAATTCTGATGGTGTTTGTAACCTTAGGTATCCAGCCGCAATGAGCATGCCCCTATTGTCACCTGTGGTCTGTCTCGCTCTACAGTATTATTCCAAATCATCTCATAAGCGGCACGATTTTCGAAAAAAAAAAAGTTACTTAACATAAAATGTGTTTTGATTTTCTCTACAGGGTTTGTCTCCAACATTTTGTATTCTTACAAGAACTGAGCGAGATATGATGAAGAAGAATATTGGCCTTCATGAAAAGTGCCCGTTATTCTTGTTAGATTTTAATTAATCTTGAATTTTTTCGACAGATTTTCTAGAAACACTCATGTATAAAATTTCACGAAAATGCGCCCATTGGGAGCCGAGTCGTTCCATCCAGACAGACAGACGGACATGACGAAGCTAACAGCCGATGTACGCAGTTTTGCGGACGCGTCTAAAAACCGGACAAGTAAATGTTTAAAGAAAACAACATTAAGATGCTAGAAGTTTTACGTAATGCAACAATGCATTAAACATGAACAATTAGTTTTGTAACCGGCTCTCCATGATACAATTTCCGGGAAAAGCTCTTCTGGGGCGTGGGAACAATCGGATATTTGGCTTCTGGTCCGATCACAACAATGGAGTTGAAAGGAGTGCATTTTGAACATTTTAATTAACAAATGCCTTCCACATTAACTTAAAGTACATTTGGGTGTAAAATATGAGACACCGGAAAAGAAAATTCTGAAAGCGTGGCCTGTGGGGCAAGGCGACAAGCTGGCGCCTTCAGTAGCCGACGTCGGTGCCAGTTTAATACACAGAAAGGATTAGATCCCAAACACGTAAGAAGAAATGCGGGTGCCTACTAACTTTTGCTCTTAGAAAGGGGAGCGGGCTTGGCATTGTCACTCATTTTTCGTTTGGTTCTTATGCAGTGGAGACATTTAATCTGCAACCTGAAAATTTTGAAACCCATACAACATTCGGTGAAGCTTAATCGGCCACCATCTCTGCAGCGTTAATTACCTATGCACACAGAAACTGAGAATATGGTGGATAACTGGAACGTAGCTTAAATGTGCTAATATACTTGTGGGGGTTTGTTTCACGAAGTGAATTGATTTTGTACGCAAATATCACTTCTTCGACTACAGGTGAGAGCTCACCGCGTCGCACGGTCGTATTTCCCTTCCCGTTCCTTGGGATTCGTTCATTCTCCACAGAGATATAATGAACGAAGGACAAGTGTAACGAAGTTTGGTGCACCGAGTGACAAGCAGCATTAAGTTGAGGTGTGGGACTGTTGCAGAGTGGCAGGGTGAATTTGACGTTTCGTGTGTTCAAATAAAATAATTGTGTATACAATACCGCCCGCAAGTTTGTCGATTCCAAATAACTTCTGAATGACCTCGGTTACATTTTTGTTTTTCATAAGCACTATAACATAACGTCTTCACTGGTGGTCGATGACCGTCTTCTCAGGTACAATGTACATAATTTCACCAATCCCCACGCCTAATCCTTTGAACCCGCTGAACTCTTGGATCAACAGAGCAAGGCTTTGGTCCGTGTTTTTGTTTTCCATTACCTTTCTACCGGCATGAATTAATTCTGTTCACTACTGTCCAGGTAAAGTTGAAGTGACAGGTGGGTACTACACAGAAAATCAAGAGACCAAGAGCTGTTTGTAAAAACATATTTATTCGACATTGAGTCAAAGATTTCCCCACGTGTACAGAGGATGAATAAACTGCAATGCATCAACTATGTGTCAAGGAGATGGGTTATTATGCTATAGAAGCACTACAGTATGGTGTGGCAATATGTATTCCTCGTTATACTTCTTGTATTTTTAAATCAAGTCATTTTCGTTAATTAATCTATAAGTATTTCGGTGTGTGTGTGTGTGTGTGTGTGTGTGTGTTTGTGTTTACAAATAACAAATTCACCCTATCCTTGGGACACCTCAGTAAGCAACGTATTTTCGTCCATTAGGATTGACCTTACGTTTCACACTTAGCACTGTGTTTCTACTTGGTTGAAATCAGTATAGTACTTATCCTTCATGAAACAGCAATTTGTCGTACCCCACGGATACACATCTTTACAGGAGACAGAAAAACTTGATCGATCCTCAAAAGATCAACATCTAAGCATGTTATGTTTTAATGAAAATGTAAAAACAAAGAATTTTTGTAGACACAACATTTTGACAGATGGTCTGTTTGTAACCCAACTGTCTAGTAACGCGGAGAACTCAGCTTGGCGAATTGTGTGTTACGACACATTGACGTTTCATGAGCATGACGTAATTTTTTAATGCAATTTTAGATTCCGAATAAAAAAAGACACCACTTGCTTGGTTGATCCCGAACAAACGACCAAGCACGAGGAAAATGTAAAACGTAAAGATAATTCGACCAAGCACCGCCAAGGTAGCCTACAATTTTTACGGGAGGGAGAGAAAAAATGCCCTTGCGTCAGTAAACGTTACGTCGTTACTCGAATATATTTATCCAGAAATGTCCTTGGTGAGATGGGACACAAAACTTGAAACACATATGCTTCAGCTTCATACTCTTGGCAGTTTATGTGAAAAAGTTGGACGCTTCAAGAACTGCGTTGCGTGGAGGGATAGTCCTTGCTTTCGCACGAAGAATACAGTGAATATTGCTAAAAGAAGGTTCGGGGTAACAAGTGTTTTTAAAACTGGAAGCAATTCTGGCAAGAAATCCGGGTTTAAACTAAACTGAACACCCGATACTGTCAGCGTATGTATGAATATTCGAAGTCGAAATGCCTCAAGAGATTAATGTCAGCAGTGTTTCCATGAAAGTCAACAGCTGTCACTACATTTATATATGATATGACATATTCGTTAACTGCAGTTGGGTAGCCAGCCGGTGGCAGTAGCGCAGTACACATTTACACACAAACAATACACAGAACAACACAAGGAAACACAACACCTCGGACGGAACGTATATAATAATAAGAATACATAAACACAATATGAAGAATACATAATACACAAAATTAAATAGAAGCATAAAAAAACACACAATCGTATATGTAATGAAACACAATAGAACCAAACGAATATGAAAGAAGCTGATTCACATATGAGACGTTACTTTCTAAGAAAAAATAAATTAGAAATAATAATCTGGAGAATATTCCGTTAAAACTTACTGGACAGAAAATTATGGGAATGATCTTGACGAATAGTGATGTGAATCTGAAAACGACATTTTGTTTGGCTTCTTAGTCATTTCTTATTTATATATCGCCGCAGCAGAATAATTCAATTAATTCTTTATTATCAACGTGCTGGGACAACAGCTATAAGGCAAATAATAATTCAGCTTCACTGGACAGGAATCTGAGGGAGGCAAAGTTCGCAGAACTACGGAAAATGAACTTTGCAACGCCTCTTCAGAAACAAGAACCCTTTAACTTTAACAAGACCAACCCTATTCTGGGGGCAGACGTAGAAACTACCGTGACTTGCGTTTATGCAAATAAACGGGAGTGAAGAAGATCGGAAAAATACGTAAACAATTGCCAAATTGATCGGCATACAGGCCTACAATTTTCGAATATGTTACACGTTCGGACCGTACACGTCAGCTCGGAACTGAGGTGTAAAAATATCCTCAGACCAAGGACGTTTTCGTTAAATCTGAGAGCAAGTGCCACTTGCCCAGCTGTTTACATTGTGTCTTTCCTTAACTAGCCAAGTGTTACTTTCATCCCAACTAAATCCCAAAAGTGTTGTTGAAGAAACGTGAGACGGGAGTGAAGTACGAGTAGAGAATACGAAGGCCAGATCGAAGACACACTGCAAAGGTAGTTTAAGGCCAGCCCTTTTAATCTACTCAAAGCTAGACCTTCGGACCATACAGTCTAATCATTACCGAGTGCTCTAGCAAGACAGCATCTACTTTTATTTTCCCGTACACGGATTTACACTCTTTTTCGAGGCTAACTGGGTAATAGGCTTATGTAACAAAACGTTCTGGAATAACTTACGCCGCCTAGTTTCCTTAAACGGTTTTGCTCTAAACACTCGAGCAGACAGTGATTCATATCTGTGAGTGAAATGCCCCAAATAGTGTACTTTCATGCCACATGGAAGTCGCCAGATAGGTTCTACAATTCAATGTTCAGGGGTTTAGAGGATAACGTTGATAACTAACCTAAACTCTGTCGCTAGAAACCAGAAAGGTAAAACAATCCCTAGGAAGTAGAGGCTCATGAAGGTGACAAGGTTGTCAGCCCTTCGCACCGGCCACCTTAACCCCCCCCCCCCCCCCCCCCCCCCCCCCCCCCCATAACACAAAAGATTCCTCTTCGCTTTAGGTTGGCCCGCGCGCCC
>Ga0131853_10019719_pt1 | contig 12268 bp, 6 predicted proteins | sample TergutLab28metaG_FD_92764 | JGI IMG/M metagenome (GOLD analysis project Ga0131853, IMG submission 92764) | Labiotermes labralis P1 segment gut microbial communities from Petit-Saut dam, French Guiana - Lab288 P1 (version 2) (version 2) | ecosystem: Host-associated > Arthropoda: Insects >...
TGTAAACACTTTTCATCTCGGTTATAAAAACCAATCAGTTTATGCTGTAAGTGGCACAAGTCGCTGTTTGTTCTCAGATAAATACAGAACACATAAATACAGTGTGGGCAGAGCGTACAGTTGCTGAATGTTAAACCTGATGGTACGTCACGTAACCAGTAGGCTTTACAAAGTTAAAATTCGGCATAGAAGGCTTGCACGTAATGCCGTTGAGTTGTTGTGAGTTTTCGTGAAAACCGGTGAGTGAAAACCATGCTTTGTAATTCGGGGCGTAAATGAGCTTCTGCTTGTGCGCTGCAACCTTGTTGTCCGATTTGAGTTAAATTCGTCATAAGAGATCAGCGTATAATGCTGTTGAGTATTTGTGGATTTTCTTGAAGATGTTCGTAGCGAAGGCCGTACTTTTCTACCTACATAAATGAAATTTACAATTACGCGGTATCGTGAAACCGTATAAGGTTTTAAACATGGAGAATGCCATGGTAAAGTCTGTGAAATACGTCACGGAATATATGACTTGCAGTCTTGTTATAAATTACACGGAGTGTGTTTACTGCGCAGTGCGAACTGGATCTTGAAGTACAGGGTGATTCTTTCGCTAGAGGCCCCAAACTATTGTCTATGTATACAGTCGAACAGCGCGGGTTTCTCGTTCGTAAATACTGGCAAACAGGTTCATTTAAAGCATGCCAGACGGCATTTCGGAATTTGGTGAAAGACGTGCACCATCGAAGTGTTGCATCCGGAAAATGGATACAAAGTTAGAGACAAGGGGCCTAACGCCTGCCGACTTCTTTCTTTGGGGCCTATTGAAGGGCAAAGTGTACAAAAATACATCCCGCACATTGGAACAACTCAAAGACGCTCTACGCCAAGAGATTCAAGCCGTCAACGTCGACACTTTGGGAAAAGTATTCCAGAATTTGGAGAAACGCATTCCAGTGTGCTTGGATGTGGAAGGAGACCAGTTTGAGCATCGATTATGAGCAGGTCCTGTTTTGCATCGTTCCCGGTATATGTATATAAATTTTCAAGTCATTATCTCAATAACATAATTTTTTATAGACAATAGTTTGGGGCCTCTAGCGAGAGACTCACCTTGTATAATTCACGTTAATTTTCGTCTGTAAACAGTTAACTGGAGCACGACCGTGTGAGTAGTGTTTATTTGCAAGGAATCCTTAGCGAGACATTGGAAAGACGCTGCTTGACATCGGAGTGACATTTTAAGCTCAGGGGTATAGGTGCTAGGTGATAGAAGACAGGGCGCGATTTCTGCTGACAAAAGAAGTGATTTTCTATAAAGAGGCGTGGGCTATAAGAGTTGAGGGTTTGTGTGTATTGTGTGAACAAAATGCCATTATGCTGCTCCATAATTGACTGATATTTGAAATGCAAGCTTCGCTCTGGCTCCCACGTCTGTGACATTTCAGGCCTTCTTGGTCACGTTCACGTTTCAGAAACGTGCCCTTCAGCTTCTCTACAGAATTGTTTGTTTCGGTTGATTGATTTGTCAGACCTTCTCCATTCCTTACAGCTCAGAACATAATGACGTCACATAGTTAGGACTGCCCTCTTCATCAAACTGTGCTTGCTACAGAACTTACAACGTGATGCTTGCATCCCCAAGTCGTCTCCACAATGTGTGTTGGCATTCAGCGTTTAGTGCAGCATCCATCCATCTGTCTGTCTGTCTGTCTCTCTGTCTGTCTATCTATCTATGTATCTATCTGTCTATCTATCTATCTATCTATCTATCTATCTGTCTGTCTGTCTCCATCCGTCCCTACGTCCATCCATCCGTACGTCCGTCCGTTCATCCGTCCATCCATCCATCCATCCATCCATCGTGTCTCTAGGTACATTGTGTGTCTACCTGTCTGTCTGCGTGTTTGGACCGTAATATCATGTATACTGTGGTATTTCGGTTTGTTGGTACGTGAGGTCCCTAACGCTGTTCACTGCTGTAGCTAGAATGATACGGCCAGTGCTGAGCGGAAAGCGGAATGACCAGGCAGTGTTGTACAGTACCTGTTTCAACAAGAGTTACCCTGTTATTCGTAGCTGCGGATTATCCGTCTAATAATATCTGTGTCTTTGCAATGAAATACTCTGTTAGAATTTTCTAACGCTCCGTTTCTTCCCATTGCTTAAAAGCAACTGAAGAGTGCCGCGAGATAACACGAAGACGAGATGGTTGGAGATGCGTGCGCTGAGCTTCCCCCCTTACCTGCTTACCCCTTCAACCCCACGCTTACAGGGATCAGGTTAACTGACGAGAAGGGTATATGCATGCACGCAGGACTTAAATTTCTGTGTTCGGTATGTAGGCACGCATGCGTGTAAGCACGTACTTAAACCGCGCACGTGTGTGTGTGTGTGTGTGTGTGTGTAATGAGAAACAGGATAGTTCTTGCCACTGCAGTTAATTAACCATATAAATTCCATATTTATCACTACGCCTCCAGTACGGCAGACTTAAGATGCTACATTTGTATTCCGATAGGAATCTTAGAAATAATTTGAAACCTGCATTTGATTATAAGAATGCGTTTAGATTGTGGACTAATACGGAAAGTGATAAGCGGTGTAAAACTGATAGCTGAAATCTGAAGGTTTATTAATCCCTATGGTTCCACAATCTCCTTTATAGTGTTGTTGTACGCGTCGATATGTAGTTACGACGTTTCGGTGGACCTTGTCGTCCCCATTATCAGGATGATCTAGAAATTTTGTCTTAGACTGCTATGAAGATGGGGGACAGCTGACTCTTCTGAAACTTCGGCACCTTACCAGTCGACACGGCGTCAAGTCTCGAAAGGGTTTAATCTTTAGAAGTACTTTTCTTTTCCTTTAATGAATTTGTAGTCACGAGTAATTCTTCCAGTTACTGTAAGAGTTAGCTACGGACCGAACGACCTGGATTCAACTGCTATCAGGATATCTCTCCTGGGATACAGCGAGAGGACAATGAAACTGTCACCGTCAAGGGCCGAGGTGAAGAATGCCTTAAGCTTTACCTCTATTCGCCCTTTGGTGCTGGTCCGCGCTCTCTGACAGATTTTCTTATTAAGGGGGAAGTACGCCTTACGACTTGAACCACTAATTCGATTCTTGGTTGCAACCACCCTATTGTGTTACGAAAACTGAACATTCAACAGAGGGAGACAGTTTGCGTGGCGATATTTGCGTGGGAGAGACCTGTTTGCTATTATTCCATCTTTTCTTTACATCTTTTTCTGAAGAAGTGCCTGATCATAGTCAAACTTTCGAAACATGTATTTTGGTTATGTGAAGACAAGTTCTTAAAATAAATATACAGATATTTGTGACTGTTTCGCGAACCGTTGAAAATACGTAAATTACTTTTTCATGTACCGACAACCCTAACGGGTCTAGGCCTCGGTTGTTGAAGTTCCGAGGTCACACTCAGACTCACCGCACTCGGTAGGACTCCTCTGGACGAGTGATCATCCCGACGCAGGGACCTCTACCTGACAACACAAAACACTCGCAATGCCACCGGCGGGATTCTAACCCGCAACCCCAGCCAGTGAGCGGTCACAGACCCACACCTAAGACCGCACGGCCACCGGGATGAGCTGAAACTTTAATAGAAGTCTTTATTGACTTATATTTTTTGGTTTTAGTGTTTTCGATGTGTGCTGGATTCAGCTGGCTCAACCCAGGTTTAATTGGCGGACATTTTTGGGCACTCTTGTACTGGCGGATCTTCTTAAAGGAAAGAATTTACGGGCCAGAAGTCAGGATATCTTCTTCATCCAGGTTCGTCATGGTTACATGCCGGATACCGCTGAGCTAATTTGCACAGTTTCATTTTTAATCTTTGGAGTAAGGAAATTCGTGCGTAGTAGTGGTATATTATGTCTGGGTTTTGCGTATGTTAAGGAGCTCGACATGTAGACCAGATAATTGGAAATTCGATATACATTTTCACCTTTTTTTAGATGGTTATTGAAGAAATTCTAGTCCGTGCTTGGGTAAGCAGTTGTGTTTTGGAAGTAGCAGTAATAAAGAAATTGTAAAGCAGTAATAAAGTAACTGTAAATCGTATTACCAACAGCTACATTTGAAATACTTGTATAATTTTGCAAGGTATTGATTACAAGCTCCCTGACGATGACACGATAGTGTCGAAACGTCTAGGAGTGTGATAATTTGTGTAATAATTGTGCGTTTGTTGGTAATAGTACAAAACAATAAAAAGACACAAAGCACTAAAAACAGCTGGGAGTTTTTAAAAGGAAATAAAACGTTTTTAAAAGGAAATAAAACAAGCGCCTAAGACGGCTGATATTTTTTTTAAAATTGTCTTACTGATTTAAGAGGTATTTATATTTAATGTTAGAATGCATAACCAACGAACGTTCCAATTCAAACAAATATCATTCGGTTTAACGTGTTTACTCAAATGTAAATTTAGGCATAGGAGGGTTTTGTATTGCCATTCTTATTTGGTTGTGCGTTACTAATGCATTTGTTGGACAGCAATCGTACGGGTGATTACGACTGGCACAGAACTCCAGACGTGTAACTCACAGTGTGCAGTATTCTTCTCATCCCCCCCCCCCTCCCAGCCTCATGGCGCAACAGCCCACAGTGGGCCAGGTCCTCCCTGTTATCGAGGCTTGAACGTTTACCTTCAGACACACCACAGTCGGTAGGACTCCTCTCTGGAAGAGTGATTGGCCTGACCCAGAAATCAGTCCTGACATCACACAACACTCACAAGAGACATTCGTACTGCCGGCGGGAATCAAACCCGCAATTCAAACCCACCCCTTTGACCGCACGGCCACTGGAATCCGCCCAGTACACTTTTACTAGTGTCCGTCTCTGTCTGTCCACCTCTACAATCGCTTATACCGCTTGTCGGTTATTTTCTGAATTGCGATGTAGGTATTGTTTACAAAAAGTTGCCCAGCAAGCAGGATTTTCATGAAAATAGGATCTGTGACAGTCATGCATTGCTTAAGGACGTAAATGAAATTCTAGCCCTAATTCCCGCCTTTCTTGACCGATTTGGGTCAAATTTTGTGCAACAGATCTCAATGCAATGCCGTTACGTAAGTATATTTTAGTGAAAATCGGTGCAACGAAAAAACCTTACTTTGCCTAAGGGCGTAAATGAAATTTTGCCCGTGTTTGATATGAGTTAGGTGAAATTCGGCGGTATCTCTACAAAATCTTTTTGATATTTGTTAGTTTCTTGAAGCCAGGCACAGTAAAAGTCATACTTTATTTACGTGCTTATGCGGATCCGTCCACATTTTTTTTTGTCTAATTTGGGTTAGAGTTGCTAGGCTTGTGCGATTCTGCACATATTCTTGTTGAGTATTTGTGGCTTTGTGCGCACCGACTGCCGTACTGTTCTTACGGGCAAAGTAAAGAGCGCCGTAATAAAGCTCGTGTACTCTCGCACGCAGTGCTCCATTTCCACTCTTCTTGACGCTCCTTTTCGAGTATCTGGAATCAGTTATGTCTTCATCGTAGGTAAAATTTGTCCCATTCAGTCCCACTGGCCTCGCGGTCTAAGGCGTGGGTCTGCGGCCGCTCGCCTTCTGAGATCGTGGGTTCGAATCCAACCCGGGGTCTTGGTTGTCTGTCTGTTGTGAGTGTTGTGTATTGTCAGGTAGAGGTCTCTACGACGAGCTGATCACTCGTCCAGAGGAGTCCTACCGACTGTGGTGCGTTGTTGTATGTGATCTAGACACCTCAAGAATGAAGAGGCCCTGGCCAGCGTTGGGCAGCAGAGCCACAAAAAAAAAATTGTCGCGTCCTACGGATGAAGATCTGCACATCAGGGGCGTAAGGCGAGGCTACCAGCCATTGTGACTAGCTACCTTCATGTAGCTCTGGAATTGGTAAAATAGCTTACATTATTTTAAACGGTACCAGTTGGGTATATGGGAACACACAAATTCGCTTTGGTATATAAGAACACACAAATTCGCTTTATAAGCCAGAAATAAGACAGTATTAATCTACACTGCTTACCCGTAGGTCTCTAAATACTTGCTTTTTACGTATAGACCGATTAACGAATTAATTAATATTCATAAAGACTTTAGTACTGCGTTTTGACGCACGCTTATACACTCAAGGTGCCGGGATAACTTAGTCGGTATAGCAACTCTGTATGGGCCGGACGGTCAGGGGTTCGAACTTCGTTGGAAGCAAGAAATTTTCTGTTTTCCGTACCCATCCATTACCACTGTGGGCCCCCCCCCCCGGCCAGCATACCCAGTCACTTCTACATTGGGTACCTAGACTAATACCCAGTGTCAAAGCGGCCGGGGCGTCGCGTTGAACACCCCCCTCTAACGCCGAGTTCAGGACAGAGTAGAGCCCCCCCCCGTGCTGTCGTGTCATGTTACAGGTGACCTTTACCTTTACCCTGATGTTGGAACACGAACACACATGTATGTACGAAGTATATTTTTTTCCTACGATGTTTTAAATATGACTGCAGTTTTATTGGAAATGAAGCCACATCACGCATGCGCTGTGGTTCCCAATTAGACGGTATTTTATCCTGCTTTACATACCGATGTGTATTAGTAGGCGTAGTTTTGTAACCACCTTCCTGCCCATCTTTAAACACTGCTGCTTATATTTTCTAACGAGTTTTAAAAGATGTAAATCGCCCTTTGATGTATTTGATCGTATCATTATCGACCATGTCTTGCCCGTAGTGCGTAGGGTAGACAAGAGACTTGTTCGTCGTTTTCGTGTCAAAGTAGCCATGACGCTGTTCTTCCCCTTTTATTATGACCTGACTTCAATTAGAAAGGAAAGGGCCAGACAGCTACTGACGTGCATAGTTTAACATTTTGATGGTTAGTACAGTGTGTGTTCCAATACTCTACCCTTATTCAGGGTCTCAGTTTCCTACTTTACATCAGCAGACTATAAGCGGTTCACTCTGTACGTCTCTCTCTATAGGGGTCAACTCTCAAGTTAATTAACTCTGTGGCATAATATCCCGAAGGTTTATACCACCAATACTCGTAATAAAGTATGTCATCAGGTATATGATGAGCCAGTTGAAACCCACGTCATAGCTTCTAACTTTTTAAAGTTACTGGACACTGTGTGTGTTCAGACTAGAGAACGGTTTTCTTTGTTTGCGTCTGCGTCGTGGTACTGGGCAAATCGGGAAGTGTTTCGGAAGTTTGTGCTGCCGTAATATACCTATATGTGGGCCCGGTAGCTCAGTTGATATAGCGACTGACTACGGGCTGGACGGTCCGGGATCGAATCCCGGTGGGGACGAGATTTTTTCGCCCGTTCAGACCGGCCCTAGGGCCCACCCAGCCTTCTGTAAAATGAGTATCGGGTCTTTCCCGGGGGTAAAGTGCGGCCGGGGCGTGCTGCTGACCACTCACCCCCTTCTAGTGCCGCGGTCATGGAAGAGTAGAGCTACACCTCCACCCACCCTCTGGGCCACACCGGGTCTATAACGGGATCACTTTACCTTTACCTTTTTAATATACCTATATATAAAACAGACTAGCCGTTTGAAAAATACGAAAAGTATGGAAGTACTTTTCCATCTAATGCTCCTTGCTGTTCGAACAATTATTACTTAGTTTGATGGTTCCCAGGCTTTGTCCGCTTGACCTTCTCATGAAGTCATCCAGCTGGAGATCATTATAGAGCATTGGTGGAATTATACTGACAGGGGACCGGAGTTCTCGGTGGAGGGTGAGGGTACAACCTGTCACACAACAAAAACCAATGCCCCTTCTGTTTTAGCCAGTAGCTTTTAGGCCGATGAAGTAGGAAGAGCGTGCAGGAGTTCAAGTGAAGAAGGTTCTATTTACTGTGTTTCCGAAACGTCTGTTACTTTACCATTTTTAAGCTGTATAATGCGCAAAGTGTGAGCTGTACGTACAATGTACGCGGACCGCCAGGAAGGTCTGACGTGTCATCATGTTGTCAATCAAAAACAACGACAGCGCAGCCGGAATATACTTCAGCTCGTATACACAAGGGGAGGAAGAATAAGAATAATAGTCAAATTTTTAACACTGCTGCATGTACCGAATGCACAGCCCCCCCCCCCACCAATCATCCAGCGCGTAGCCGGATAGGTTACCAAGCTCTGGTAACTTCCATTTATATAATCCATACTTAAGTAAACTCATTTCAAGGTACAATGTAACTAGTTCACTGTGGTTGCTTCTCGTGTGGAAAATGACACTTCAGAAGTTGTGTAGCGTAAGCAGCAGTTGGTTTAAAATTAGCTGTGTGGACGGCCTGAACATTCTTGCACACTCCAGAAGGGGAGATGCGAAATGTCAAGAGCCATAGCTGTGTGTATGTCAGGGGCAAGTTGGGGGATGTAGCAACACCAGCAGCTGTGGGAGGTTTGAGCTGGAACAACAGGCAGAGTTGTGAGGTTAGTACGTTTATTGTTGGTGCGAGAGTTCTCCGTGTGCATATGTGTGTATGTGTGCGTGCGTGCTCGCTCGCTCGCCTTCATGGTTTCATGAAGCGTGTAGTGAAGACACGACAGACACGGACGAGACAGAAGAGGTGATAAATCTGTGCTGCATTGTACACTGGCTCACGAAAGGCAAATCTACCAAATGTCGTGATACACCGGTACGTTATTTCATGGTACCAGGCTCGAGATTTGCCATGAAATTAGATGTGCGTTCCACAGTTTGTGTTTAGGAGTTTTCCGTAGATGGCTGTGAAACGAAGGAATGTCGCGAGATCACCAAGTTAATGTGTAAGTAACACAGGCAAACGAAGGTGAAAAAGGGTGAGGTGGAGTTCACCCTGTGACATGCCGTCAAGGCACGGTGGGAGGGGGGGGGGGTTAGACTTATAGCTCTATACTTTATTTAACCTTGGCGCTAGATGGGATGTTCAGCGCCACGCCCTGGCCGCATTACTCCCGGGAATGAACCGGTACCCATTGTATAGGGTGCTGAATGGGCCCCAGGGCAGGTCTGCAAATGCGAACTGTATTGTTTGCATAGGTGGAGGAAAATTGCTTCTGGCACTAGTACTACTACTACTAATAATAATAATTCAATTCAGTTTCAATCAATTAAATTCTTATTTGTAACTTGCTGACTAAAGATCCAGGGGCACCGTAACCGAGACGGCACGACAAACACAAGTATGCTAACAAAAGACATGAAACAGGACATAAATGAAATAAACACAAGCAAAAACAAACGAATCCTCACCACATGAGGACACTTTAGAATATTAACCCTTAACCTGCTAACGTGGAGATTATGGTGAGTTCCTAATAATGCCAGCAAATGGCACATGGAATGTAACTCGGCATTTAAAAGGTTACATTTAATTATAGTATAAAGCCTGAATCAGTGTGATAATTGGCCGTTTGAAGAAATCGGAATCAACACAAACGAAACTTGCAGCTGCAGCAGCGCGCCTGGCGGAGGGACGGTTCTGGAAGAATGGACTAACATAGAACTAAGGAACGTTTCGGAGATTCCGAGTGGGAACTCGATGGTCGGTAGTGCACATCGGAGATGGACAAGAGTTAGATTACAAGAACACATTAATGTCAAAAAGTGCGCCACGTTGTTGCCATCTGTCATGTAAAATACGTAAGAGCGTTAGCAAAAATACAGCGATTTGTGCCTGGGGAAAAGTATTGGTTATAGCAAAGGTATGAATGGGTTCAGCTGTGTGTAGCATCAGTAGAGGCAATTGAATTCTGTCTTGTGGGTGTGTTCTGTAACTCAGGCCTAATGTTTTCAAAAGTATAAAGTAAATAAACTCAAGAGTGGAAAATGAAAAATTGATTTTACGAATGAGACTAAGAATCATCGTGACCTGAGAAAGAAATCGACATGAGAGTCGAAGTGTAATTTTGAAACATTTAAAACTCCCATGCCTTGAATGCCGTCAGTACGAGTAATATAAAAGTTAAATTATTATTATCATCATCATCATCATCGAATTTCTCACTTCTCAGCTTTGGCTGGGAACTATTCACCTATCCTGGGATGTAGTAATCAACAGGATTAGGCTCGGTGTTCTTACTTGTAGTTTAAAAAGTTTCTTACAATTGAACATGTGCCAAGAATTAGAGATTTTTGCAGTCGTATATATGTATTCGGGTGCAAGTTAAGTCTTGTTAGACTTTGTGATAATAGCTTTGGAATTACTCCCGTAGATGATATTACTAACGGGATCACTTGCTTTTGCTTCCACATAGCACATATTTCATTCGCCAGTTCTTGGTACTTGTTTTGTTTGTCGGGTATTGTTTTGGCGAGATTATGTGTATTTGGGACAGTTATGTCTATCAAAAAGGCGTTCTTTTATTATTATTATTATTATTATTATTATTATGTAGTCAGAAAGTCTTTGACAGAAGAGCGAATGGGGTGTTTGTTTTTATATTTTGTTGACCTGCATCCTAATATAACCAACTTGATGCACAAATTCTTTATTTTACTACATTTATTGTACTCCTCTACATGTTTCGAGCAGTACTATGCTCATCTTCAAGATGACAATTGTATTAGTACACCATCTTGTATCGTCACTCTCTTTAGGTGACTGTTCAGTACACAGGTTACGACAGGACTCTCGTAACCTGTGGTGTCCGTGTTGCAGGCTGAAGCCTGCAACACGGACACCACTCAAACCCAGCTGCACCAAATCTCCAATACACAACGAACCGAGAACAAAACGACCGATGTGGTAATTCAACAGCACAGTCGCAAGCTCCTGATGGTGGATATATTAATGTCCGGAACATGCTGAGCACATAAGAAGTGAAATAAAATAGCTAATGACATCAAGTTGGTCTTTTATTCTTCAACTGTTACAATGATGCACGGTCCAATAAACATAAGGAAAAACATTTTTTTATTTATAAAACTTGGACAGTACAGTTTTGGAAATGGGTTATCATGCTTAGGGGGAAATATATTATTATGTAATTGTTATTTCGTCTTTGGTGAAGTAGAAACAAGTTAGAAACAAAAGACTTGACATTCCATAATGTATAGTTGCCTCGTAATATATGATCAACCTGATGATGACCTAAAGAAAGGCCGAAACATGTAGTTTCTAAGATACGCTATGTGAATAAAAACACCTTAGCAATAACACATTCAAGTTGTGCTTGACTTTACTGTTCATGTGTTTATAATTGTATGAAATGAAAGTAAAAATATGTGTAATTTCTTCCAGCACAGCAGTTCTGTGTGGTAGAGTGTCATTCTTCTGCGTCCACAGATTAAGTTGGACGCCTGTTCAGACGTCTTTTAAATGCTGCTCATCTGTCCATGTATTCTTTCGAAGAACAAATTGATGCAGTTTGATAATGTGCAGGGTTAGCAGGTCTTATCTGTAGCTGAATGCTCTTTTCCTTTACGAAATAAATACTTTGTTTCCGTCCTTTATCGTCGTGTTTGCTTCTGTATAATTTGGCAGGTCCCCCCCTACCCCCTGGTGTGTGTTGAAATGTCGTTCCGACCAACTGGATTTTACTGATATTTTGTTGTTAACCATAGTTTCCTTCTCAGAATGCTACTTGATATTTTGAAGGTAGGCCTGTCACCTTTCCTATGGGCTTATCATGTCTTGTTTCCCAACAAATAAAACTATCTCCACTTCCAACCCGTCACTTTGCAGTACACATCAAACTTCACGCGACAGCACTGATGACCTGGATCCGTCAAAGTAAGCCAGTGAGTTAGCGTCCGTATAGGAAGCTGCAGTTCCCTCCAGCAAAGTCATTCCATGAACTTTGTGATCCAGACTTTATCAACTGAACTAGTTTCGAAGTACATGAAGCTATTCAAACGTTGTAGTGCAGTCTATATGAAAATCACCCCGAACCCTTCACCTTAGCCGTACTGTATTCCACTCTCATTTTCCCAACAAAAATAAAATGCGACCTCAAGATTTTTCGATTTTCTTTCTGACGATATTCTCCACCGTCCATTACGTTTTTCGGTCTACGCAAGCTTCATCTCTTGTGTCAGGTCCCATTCTGAAATGTCTGGACAAGACACAGCATTAATAGACACAAAGAGGTGATACTGGATTTATAAACACGCCGAACAAAAATTGATAGGTTGCTTCGTATGTAGTTTAACATTTCCCGATCAACTAAAACTAAAACCTAAACTCCGTGGCCTTAGTCCGCACGCGAACTATACCGACAGAGCGGCCGCCGCCGGTCGGCGAAGTTAGTGCCAACTTTTGCGGATAGAGGGGTGTCACGTGGTCAGCGCAA
>Ga0131853_10019720_pt1 | contig 12267 bp, 6 predicted proteins | sample TergutLab28metaG_FD_92764 | JGI IMG/M metagenome (GOLD analysis project Ga0131853, IMG submission 92764) | Labiotermes labralis P1 segment gut microbial communities from Petit-Saut dam, French Guiana - Lab288 P1 (version 2) (version 2) | ecosystem: Host-associated > Arthropoda: Insects >...
AGTCGGTATAGCGACTGAGCTACGGGCTGGACGGTCCGGGATCGAATCCCGGTGGGGACGAGATTTTCCGCCCGTCCAGACCGGCCCTGGGGCCCACCCAGCCTCCTGTACAATGGGTACCGGCTCTTTCCTGGGGGTAGAGGCCCATCTAGTGCCGAAGGTCCTAGAAAAAAGTAGAGCTATACTTCTATTCAACCTAAGGGCCTTTATGGGCTATAAAAAGGGTGAAATCCTACCTACATAAAGAACTCGAGTTACTACCTCATAGTGAACACGAAATATCTTGGTAGGAAAACACAACAGGTTAATGCTCTACAGAGAAAGATACGCTTTAATTGTGGTGCTGGTAATATACTTGTAACTATTTTGTACTGTGTGCAGAAAATAAGAGAACTTATAAAGCTTTGTCACATGTAGTTACTTCTGCTGCAATAGACATCAGTGGGATTGAAATCGACTCTCATTAAATTGATATATCAAAACTGTTTCATCCAACTAAACAATGAAGCTGAAATTTTAACTAGATATACTACAGTGAGATTGCTCGCTAAAATCGAAACAAAATATGAAAATTAAAAATACGTTATGTATTAATTTTAACCAGAAGGAACATTTCTTCAACCGAGGTCTCTGAGAACTTAGAAGATAATTTTATCAAGTAATGATGCTAAAACATTGAATATAATGTTATCAGAATCTTCTATTTCAATAAAGATAAGAAAAATGTGGAAAATACAGCAGATTGTGTCAGTAACAACCCATAGGAAGTAAACTTAGCATGCACCGAATTAATTTCGCTGTCTATGGCACAAAGTACAGTGTGTCCCACTCGCTACTGTACCCGGCATTTCTTTAATAATTCTAACACCAATGAAGATATTGCAACGAAATCTGAACAGGAATACGTTCGTTGTGTGAGAAATGAAGAGGAATGTGTCTGTAGTCCGCTTCAAATTTAGTTTTAATATCCTCATTAGTGGTAAAATTGTTAAAGAAATGCTGGTTTCGGTAGTGAGTGGGACACACTGTACAACTCGGTCAGCAGGTCTCAACAGACACAAAACACTGAATATTAAAATCATCAATTTTTCAGTGTCCATGTCTTCTGTCAATATTTTTTAATCAAAAAAGGTAAATTTTCTCTTATCTGCGTCATGGGGACATAAGTGTTTAGATGGAGGTGAGTGGTCAAAAATGAACACCCATTACCCATTTAATAGAAGGTCGTGTGGGTCCACGAGTAGTTCTGGATATTTAGGGCAAGAAAAAAATTATGTTTTCGCCGGAAGTCAAATCCCGCATCGTATACTCGCAGACTAATCACGATATTGGCTGACGTATTACGGCTCCTTTTATTTAGATATTTGGTTGTTTAATGACGCTGTCAATAATTTAGACTTGACAGGCAAAGTCTGTATAACGTAACACTGGAGCGAGTTCGTGTAACCGTTGGTGCAGTGGAAAATCAATAAGTATTACATATTTTGAGTGTGTGTTTTTAGCACTAGGCTTCCAGCATGCAACGCGCATGCGTCATATTTTCATCTGTGATCTGCCCCGCTCTACAATATTTTTCCACATTATCTCACAAACGGCAGGACTTTCGGAAAAAAAAGTTACTGAACACAAAAGGTGTGTTTTGATTTTCTCTACAACTTTTGTGTGAAACATTTCTCATTCTGAGCAGAATTGTGCGAGATATGAAAAAGTTTATATTGTTCTTCATTCTTGTCCGATTTTAATGAAAAGTGAATTTTGTGTACAGTTTTTAGAAAAATATTCAAATATCAAATTTCGTGGCAAACTTTCCGATGGAAGCCGAGTTGTTCCATTCTGACAGGAGGACTGACAGGCATGATGAAGCTAATAGTCGCTTTACTCAATTTTGCGAAAGCGCCTAAAAACGTGTCAAGTGATGGCGTCATGGGTGATCAGCGATGAATTGGGCAGCACGTGGAAGGAGACCGCAGCAACCACCTGGATATACTGCCTAGTCTCTTGCTTGTGGAAAAGAGCGAGAAGTTTTATTCCCTATGGATTTTAGAATCGTAAAACCGCCCATATAGAAGCCACATTGCTCGATTTGTGCCTAAAATTGTGGCTTTATATAAGGTAACGTTTCTTAAGCTACAGCCATTACGAACATCATCTTGCCGTTATGAAAGAGTCGAGAAGTACTTATGCTTCGGTCAGTATTGCAGCTCCAAACTTGTCGACCAATAACAATGTGCAGGCAAGAACCGCACTCTTATAACGCAGCAAATAGTGGTAATTCCTTACCGACGTTTCGGTAAAACCTATCGGTCCCAACTTCAAGAATCAAGAATCCTTCTTTTGTATTAAAACTTCAAGTGAGGATTATTCACCCTTGAAGATGGGATCTATGAGTTGTCCCGAAACGTCGGTAAGAAATTACTACTATTCTCTGCATAATAACCCAGAATAATGCAGTTCTCCTTTATATCTCAGCGGAAGACAAATCGCGCATGTGTGCAGTTAGCTGGAACTCTTATTCTGTGTATTTGTATGTCAGGAACTTCCTATGTCCCTTGCTTTCATGTTCACTGAAATTGGGATCCCATAAAATCCCTCTACAGCCATAATTAGAGAGGATCAATGGAGGGAGTACGTGTGGAAATGACACACAGAAATGGCAACCGTAAATACTTCCCGTTGAAATCTCTACGAACTTTGGACTAAATTTACTAAATGTCCTGACACATTCCAAGAATTCTGATCCAAAACCCTCCTGTTTACAGCTATGAGACGGGAGATGGCACTCGAGCTCAAGAACAGGGTTACCTGAAGAATGCAGGCGCTGGGCCTGACGCTGAAGCCCAGACAGTGCAAGGATCTTACTCCTATGCTGGACCGGATGGCAACACCATTAGTGTAACGTATACAGCCGACGAGAATGGCTTCGTGCCACAAGGTGCTCACTTGCCTACACCACCTCCCATTCCCGAGGCGATCCTCAGGTCCCTAGAGCAGAATGCTCGTGAAGAGGCAGCCGGAGGTGGCGGTGCTGCAGGTGGATATCCTAGTGGAGGCGGCGGTGGTGCAGGTGCATATCCTAGTGGAGGCGGCGGTGGTGCAGGGGGATATCCTAGTGGAGGCGGCCGTGGTGCAGGTGGATATCCTAGTGGAGGCGGCGGTGGTGCAGGTGCATATCCTAGTGGAGGCGGCGGTGGTGCAGGTGCATATCCTAGTGGAGGCGGCGGTGGTGCCGGTCGATACCCTAGCGGTACTGGACGCCATCCGAGTGGTGGATTCGGAGGTAGGTTACGTGAATGAGAAAACATGACTCTGTTGGTTTGTCTCTATTGCTTCACTTGTGGGCGGGGCTGGCCCATTTTCTAAAAAATTTGTAATACAACACGATGGACAAAAGTCACACATTATTATCTCCTATAGCGCTGCGGCCCAACCCGGGCCATAACCTCCTCATTCACGAGGTTTCTAGACCACACACAACGACGCACCACAGTCGGTAGAACCCATCTGGATGAGTGATCGAATCGTCGCAAAGAACTTTACCCGAAATCACACAACATTCACAAGGCACAAACATCCATGCCACCGTCGGGATTGGAACCCATAATCCGAGCAGGCGAGCGGCCGCAGACGCGCGCCTTTAGACCGCGCTGTCCCTGGGTTGAGCAATATCCACACATATCCTCTTAAAATTGAAGTCTGACAGAGAAGCCAACACAACATTGCCATCAGGTCCTGATAATTACCCTAAGCATTACTAAAACTAATTTCTTTGATTAACGACAAGATCCACAAGACTTCAGAATCACAAATACGAATACCTAACAGGTCAATAAATATTCCGGGCAAAGTGTGTAGAAATAATCAGCTTTCACGTGCATGCCCACAATATTTCGTAGTATGAAAATATTTGAATTATTTTCTGTCTAAACTACTATTTCGTTCACAGGTTCCACAGGGTTTGGGCCTTCAGGTGGTGCTGGTGGCAGACTTCCTACTTCAGGGAGTCAACGCCCCTCTGCACCTTCGTTCTCGCCTCAGTCCGGTTACCAGTACCCCAAGCCCGGCAAATGAGCTTTACAAAAAGAAAATCAAAGACCCAACTTTGCTCACTACGCAATTTTCAGAACGTAGAAGGGCCTATGCTAATCATATGTAAACTATGAAAGGATCTTAGGAGTCGTTTAAATGTATATATTGCGTGGTGTCATATTTGTTGTTGTAAGAAAGAAATAATTGTTCATGTGTTAGATATGTTTTGTGTAAAGTCAGTGAACCGTTTCTTCATGTAAATAGGGAACTGTGAAAATTCATATTATGTAGCGTCTAATTTGCAAGCTGGGCATAGAGAAATCGGGGTTGGATTCCAAGCAGATCTGAAAATATAATTCTGTTTTCTGGGGCGTTCTTTTCTTGCACTCGCTGTGGACCGGAGACTCGATTCACGAAGGTAAAGTGGCCCGGTCTTCAAGCTTACAATTCGCCCAGTCTGCCGCCGAGATTGAAAATTCGTCTGCTATAATTTACTCTCCCACAGGTACACCTGAACAGGCCACTGACTAATACAGGGAGACATTAACAATTCCCCGGAAGTAATAATTTTGTTATAAATTATTAATGCAGCCCAATTTCATTCCGAATGTCTCTTGACACAAAGAAAGTCACCAGTACTATCTCTGGCTAGCCATATGCAATTAATTCTCGATAAGAAATTCTGTGCACATAATCCTTGAAAACATATAAAATACTTCCGAATAATTTCAGTTTAAAAACAGAGAAGCATCTTTCAGCCAACTTCGAATAAGTTCAGTAGATCATAACGAAGGAAGCGATGGCGATAATGGTGATAATGATCAAGGCGATGATGATGATAATAATAATCATTCTTCGATATATATATATATATATATATATATGTATGTATGAGTTCGGTTTGTAACTTAAAACAAACCCTTAATGCGTTGCTCATTTAGAGTAGAATAATCAGCACGTTGACGACCAAGCAATGTCTTTTTGTGTACACAGCTGCTTTACACTATAATCACATTCTAGCTTCAATTTCTGTATTTATTTTGTACATTATAAAGCAGTTAGAGTACAAGAATATGTGAAGTGCATTTGTTTTAAAATAAAGCCAAGTTTTTAAAGAAATGAATTATTTACTCAACATTAAACCCAAAAGTTCGCATTTTCCTATCAATACAGATTGTGCATTGCTCCAGCTCAGGTAGGTACATCTGGTAGTTTCGTGCGCACACAGTAATGAAAATTGTGTTTTTGTGAAATATAGAGAAGATTTGTCTATCTGAAGAACCGCTGCCTTCTCAGGAAGGACTTTGCCACACTTATTCAGTTAGTCAGAACTGTCGAGTGAGAGGCTGACTGGTAAATAATAACATTGAAAGTGTTTGGAAGGGAGCAATTTTTTCCCGATGGAGGTGACATCCAAACACTTGCCTCCATAAAACGCGGAGAAACATAAAAACCTCAGTCAGTATACTTGGGCCCCTAATCAAGGTTTAAACTTCGGACTCTCAAAATAAGAAGCAGAAATATAAAAGTAAAGGCCTAGGTCTTCCAATCGTATTTTCTGCTTTACCTCTTCGAGCCCCGTACGCTGATACAGTCACCATATACGGCACAACTTTATGTACCACTAAATCTAATAACAATGCAACACGAAATCGTCCCTCAGAGCGTGCTCAATTGTTCAGCACGACTCTTATAGTGAAAACGCATTATTTGCCTAAAGAGCATCAAGATACGTTCCTTTGAAATTGAGAAGAATTCTCTTTAGTTTGAGGTAAGAAATTATTAATCTGTAGTGGATTTACGTATTCCACGCAGAACGTGACATGAAATGACAGAGAATAGTGGAGCATCAATCGGCCACATTAAGAAATTGGCGTTACCAACGATGTAACTCAGCAAATTACAGTCAAATCCTTAATTATATAGGGTCAGTGTTTATTGGCTGCAACGTCTGGTGGTCCTTCCAAGTTGGCGGTCAGTGGAAATACTGGAAATGTGGATCATACAGATGTTTGCAGTACAGTGTGGCAAATCAGCTTTCTGGTATCTGCATTAAGTTTTTCTCAATATTTCTTGATTTAAAACTTTCTCCGTGTTCTGAATGTTGTATGCTTCCTTCTGGGTAATTCCCTGGCATCTGAATTTTATATGCCGACGTTTCAGAACATTCTGTCTGGTCCATCTTCGTAGGCCTATGAAGATGGACCAGACAGAGTGTTCCGAAACGTCGGCATATAAAATTCAGATGACAGAAGAAAACATACAACTTTCTTAATATTTGTTTCAATTTGATTGCATTATATTGCCATCAAAACTCTGTTCAAGATCGTAAAGAATGTTTTTAAGCACTTATTTGAGCCTTGTAGAAGTTATATTTCGTGATTTCTGTTCCCCGATTTTTACTATCACTTTTGACAACACCCACATTATGTAGTACTATTTGTGCAATAAACTGTGCGGTCATAATTGGGGATAACAATTCATGCTTGTTCTCTTCTACCAAAAGAGAACAATACCAAGTACCACGACAGTCCATCCTCCCTCGGCCACTCACGGAACCTTTTTTCTGAAGCAACGATGGACATAAAATATTGTCAAGCAATTTAATTGTAGAGTTTAGTACAGTACATACAAAGAGTTAAAGTAAATTGAAGTGCTATACCTGGTATTGTTTGATGCTCAGGAGCACACGTGTGTCTCCCACGTTACTGGTGAGGAAGGGCTAACTGGATTGGCTCTTTATCCGAGTGTCCTCCAATGTTATGGCAATAGGGAACACATTCTGCCAAATTTCGTGAGCTTGGCAGAAGTTCCTTTTCCTCTGAAATGGACCTGCCTCTCGCTGCTAAGTTGGAATTAAGTCATTGGTTGTTAGCAGAAAATAAATTTAAAAATCCGAGGAAATAAATGAGACAGAACAAGGAATTTAATTATAATTCATTTTATGTTGATAAACATATCTCAGTAGACGATTTAATTTAAGAAAAATAAGAAAATTTTCATACTCCTGGCGATAATGTTAATTCCAGTTATGTCCTCTATCCAACGGAACAGAACTTTTTTCAGTACTAGAACTCCAGATTAAGGCGTCTGGAATATTTCCTGCCAGCCCGGGATGATGTAAAGGAATATTACGACAATTCTTCTTTTAATTTGCTCCCCAACACTGCAATGGATTGCAACACTTATTCCGACAAATAAATCATGATGGCGCCGTCATCTCATTGGCGGGTATGAAGTGCGTCAGAACACCGAGGTCCAAAATTCTGAAAAATTTAATAAATTGCAGGAAAGGCCATATTTCTAGATGACGGAGAGCACTAGACTGATGACATTAGAATTGAATACAAGTTACTTCTGGCAATCAAACCAAACGCTTAAGTATATCGAGTTGGAAAAAAAATTCAGGCTTTTGATTGTTACAGCGGTGGACAAATAATGACAGCTGTGTTTTGTGATGGTATTAGAAACAGCTTGTCCTTGCGATAGAGAAAACTGAATATCGCTATGCCACTAAACAGTGTCTCTAGCTGTTATTTCCATTGATAAATCTTCAGCGTGTTCTTTCGTATTGTTTAGAGTCCTAGTGATTTCTGATAAGTTTACTGACGCTGTAACGTCGACCGAATCACAGGCACCTCCTTACTGCTTCATACAGACAAGTGTCATCTGGCGTTTACTTCCAAGAACTCACTTCCACGCGTACTCAGAAAATAAGTGCTGTGTGTAAGGTAGAGGATGAATCACCGACTGACGTCACACGGCGCGCAGGGCGCCCTCACGGCGAATGAGGAACATTGCCTTTTCTTGCAATGTTTAACAGGTACCAAAGCTGGTTGCCACACCGCCGCTTAATACATTACAATTTTCAAAAATAAACTGCTGTATCAGCTGTATAGGTTAGGTGATTAAGAAGTGAGAGAATGCTCCCTTACTCTTGAACAGAATAACGGTTATGGTGCCTACTTAATAGGTAAAGTAATCCCATTACAGGTCTGGACAGGTCCTGAGGATTGCAGGAGGGTGAGGCTCCCAGATTTCAAGACAATCGGCACATTAAGTTGTTAAAGTTGTCAGCCCTACGCACCGGCCGCTTTTACACCGCAGGAAATATTCCTGGTACTCAATTATGTTAGAGGCTGAGTCGATGAAAATCTCTAATGACACCATCGGGAATCAAACCCACGACCTGCTGGCTTGTAAGATAGTGCCTCAACCAACTGCGCCACCTGAAAAGAGATTATTCTGAAGTAATCAATCCTGAAGTTGCCTCCCAATTCTTTCGCTTGAAAATGTAAACACTCAGCTTCCGAAGCGATGTGTTCTTTCTCAAATACAGACCATACGCACAATTCCGAAATACTAAAGCAAAAAGTCAAATAATGTGTGGGTGTAGTCATGAGTAGTATTACGGTAGGAAAATTCAGGTAATTTTGTTTTAAAAATATCATCCCTGATTTCACTTCACATGAAACTCTGGGGGCATTCAACGACATACGACAGCCAGCAGAGACGTAGAACATTTTACACTGAATATTTCAGAATAAATTTAGGCTTATATAATTGTACACGTATGACTACAGACAGAGAATCAGGTGAAAATCACAATATATGAAGAGGGTAGAGAAAGAAGTGGCGCATTTCACAGTGCTGCAAATTGCTAATTTTATTCATTTTATGGGGTAGATCAATGAAATATGGGGATGAAGCATCGAGGAAATGACGCTGACATAATAAGGCCAGAAGAGTCAAAAATAAAACTGTCCAAGTGCAGGTGTGTCTGCTAAGAATGCCACTTGTAGTGCTCCGGGATTCGACCCAGACCTCTGCGCTGGGAGGTTGGCAAGTAACGGTCCGAACCACCGCTAACAATCACTGCAGAAGTTGGAGAATATAACGAATGCTGTGAAGGCAACTCAATCGTTTTGCAAACTTGATGGCAGCGGTGTGAAGGAACTGCGCTTGTTAGGAAATTTAGGACATATATGTGTCTCTTTATCAGTCAATACAGAAACTTCATTGTCGCTGGCTGCATGCGACCCGCACGTCTACAGTCGGAACAATGTATTTTGCATAATATACCCTTTGCAAATCCATGCCTGCACACAACAGTGGACGGCTTATGATTCTGCACGCATGTTGGCCATGTTTGTACGACATCTCATTCTCAGACTGTAATAGTACTCATTCGATTAAACAGATGGCAGCTCTATGCTCAAAACTGTGCAATAGGAAGGGAAAGGATTGAATTAATTCACCGCTTCATTGAAGAAACACGTAACGTTAGAATGGACTTCCATAAAAGATGTAAATTATTTTAACCCTTGACTTCTCGAGAAATATTATTTAGATGATCAAAAGAATGGTGAAGACCCAGAATAATTTCCACTCTGGTTTCATCAAAGATGTTTCCCAATGGTTCAATTTAAATGCGCAAAATATTCAAAGGTAGAAGTTTTGTGTTGTGGGCCAGAATGCTTGACATCCCGCTAAAGAAGACGATCCCAAGGCTCGTGGTCTTCTTTCAAGGAAAGGAGAAAGTTACCCGACCCAAGGTCAAATGGCAATCAAGGTCATACATCACGCCTGAATAATTATTCCTTTTCCGGCATGGGTGAAATGCCACTTGATTCTCTGAACAGGTTAAGAAATGTAGGCTTTACGTAATTCGCTGCGAGATCGCCCTGTTTCTGCTTCCACATATACCATTCCTAGGTTCTACAATTTTATTCTCCCTACACATGCCGCGAAAAGAAAAGCAGCTGACGTGCAGTTGCATACGAAATGTCATTCAAACTAGCCCATACTATTAGATATTAGCAGCATTAATATCACTTCGTTTCCTTATCTAAAAAATCAGTAGATTTTCAGGAAAAAAAAACTGTGGAAAGAAATTGAGTTTCACTTCTGACAAAAATTTCCTTGACATTCTCTAGAAAGTTTGCTTCAGGCGCACGCGGAAGGGCATTAGGTTCTGAGGTGAAGTCTCCGTTATGGGAGGGAGTGAAATTTGTAAAAATTTGTAGAAATTTATGTTCATCTTTAGGTTTCTATGACCGTGCATCGTGAGCAAAATGTGAAGAGAGAGAGAAAACCAACAAGATGCAACAATCAGATGTATATTATCAACACTGTCTCAAAATGTTTCGGTCATCATTATGCCCATCTTCAGGAGAACAAGACGTGTGTTACTGCATGTGGTGTGCTGCACTGGTTCTGCTGGATGTGGTTGGCAGCGCCCCACAACCGCTACCAACCACATCCAGCAGAACCAGCGCAGCACACCACATGCAGTAACACACGGTCTTTGTTCACCTGAAAATGGGCATAATGATGCCCGAAACATGTTGAGGCAGTGTTGATAATAAACATCTGATTGTTGCATCTTGTTGGTTTTCTCTCTCTCTCTCTCTCTCTCTCTGCACGATTATGTTCATCTGTAATATCATTTTTCAAAAGCGGACATGCTAAAGCGAAATTGGCGCTTATTTGCAGATCTTCTTTAAGGAAGTGACAAGAAAGAAAATCGAAACATTTTAATCCCTCTTACAGTGACAATATCATATGAGATGCATACAATAAAAATACTACACTGTTATCGATAGTCTCCAGTTTCTTATGAGACAAAAGATGCAGGAAGATGACGTTGTCCTCTCACTGGGGTATGTCGAAGCCTGCTAGGCGTCTGTCGCTGTTTTGACAGCTATAAAACAAGATAGGATGGAAGTCGACGTACTTCCACTTCAATAGCAAAATTACTGCAAGTGTGAGACATTCCTATGACATTCCTAGACTATTTTATTTTAAAATTACCTCTTCTACATAATTAAAATATAAATTTGTTCCTGTGTTTATGAACATTAAGGCATGTGGGATTTGGTGGGAGAGCTCTATGTATACTTACATCGGCAATAAATGGTCATGAGTATTTAGTCTGATGCTGTTGCCGTCTTATCTCCACGGAAAGAACACCCGTCGTGTGTTGAATACGAGGCTGGGTGAGCACCAGAGTAGGTCTGAGCACTTTGCAGATGGAGAAATATCTTGCCACTTCCAGAATCGAAGTGCTGGTCTTTGGCAGGGCAGTAAGTAGCTCCGTCGCTTGGTTCGCCGATCTTTCTCTGATCTTCATTCGTATTTTGAACAAAGAAATTTTATTGGGGTCGGTTATGGATTAAGAAACGTGATCGTCTTCTAGACCGTCTGAAACTTCTGAAAGGCGATGCTGTCCTGAAAATTAATCTTGCTAAGGAAAACAAACAAAAAATACAGAAACAAATCAATGGATGAGTGTCGGGTCGGGTCGGGTCTGATGTACATTTCGTGGAAAATGAATTTGAATGAGCACAGAAGTCCGCATATTCTGAGAAGATTTCCTCAGCCGCTGCAGGCTAATTTGAGGTTTGTGGCTTAAATAGGCCACGAAGCTATGACGGAACACACTACATGGAGGTTAATTCTTTTGGTTGTTTTGTGCTTATCTCGGTTTATCACATAGAGGGAAGAACAGAGTCTGAGGGTGCTAGAGTATGGAGTTATGAAAACGTGTCTGTGCCAAGGAAGATGCAAGAAAGGACGGCTGGAGAAAACTGCATAATTAAAAGTTTCATGACTGTGAACTTCGCCAAATATATTACAATCATCCTGAAGGTCAACAGGAAAATTAACATAAAATGTTGATAGAAAACTGAAGAAAGGCATCATAAAAAACGCAGGCACAGACTGGAATATAACAATTAGATGGACATAAAAAGGTAAATGAATGGTGGACCGGAATTTGTTGAATCACAAGTGTTGAATTTTGGGGTTTAAAAGGGAAGAACTTCTGGGCAAAATTATTAGATATGTAGCAGCGTGGAAAGAAAGAGGCGGCAAAGTGAGAGAACTGTATAAAGCTGGTAGGCGCCTCTTGTCTTTTGAGAAGGGATAAAATTTCAATAACTTAAAGAAAATCATATTATTTGGATGATTTTATGTGTGAATTAGATAGGGCATTTATTTACAACTGAAATTAAAACGATTTCAGTAAACACTGAATATTCAACACTGAGACGTTAAATATTGAATTTACTTTATTTCTTGCTGTACCTAAGTTCATGAATGAATCCATTCGGAATTCACTTTCTTAGGTACGAAATCTAATAGATAAATCTCGAAAGCCGCGTGTGTGTGTGTGTGTGTGTGTGTGTGTGTGTGTGTGTGTGGTGTGTGTGGTGTGGTGTGTGCGTGTGTGTGTGTGTG
>Ga0131853_10019721_pt1 | contig 12267 bp, 7 predicted proteins | sample TergutLab28metaG_FD_92764 | JGI IMG/M metagenome (GOLD analysis project Ga0131853, IMG submission 92764) | Labiotermes labralis P1 segment gut microbial communities from Petit-Saut dam, French Guiana - Lab288 P1 (version 2) (version 2) | ecosystem: Host-associated > Arthropoda: Insects >...
ACTGTACGTTCTGCCCACACTGTATTTACGTGTTTTGAATATATCTGAGAACAAACAGCGACTTGTGCCACTTACAACATAAACTGATTGGTTTTTATAACCGAGATGAAAAGTGTTTACTGCGCGGTAGGGACTGGGTCTTTAAATAAAGCAGTTTGCGCTTCGTCTTCAAAGGGTTAATGGAAGAAGTAACTATCCGACAAACTCCAAATTTTACCCATCTCTAAAATGGTATTTCTTACGACTGCTAATGTGCGGTATTTCCGGATATTCTACTATATAGCTTCTTGTATTTCCTTCCTTCGTCTTTAAATGGTTAATAAGAAGTAATAATGCGGCGCTGTCTAGTAGTGAAATATGGATACACTATCCCAGCAAAATGCTACCCAAGGGGCGCCTGTTAGCAGCATGAAGACTGAGAAATGTCAATTACGAAGCAAATCTCAACCGCAAAGTCACATAAATGGTGGACGGCGAACACAGCGCAATTTTAAAAATTCTGTGAAATTCGGGGGTATACAAAAACCACTTACGTGAATAACACCCTTCAACTAACAAAGGATACTTCGTTTACTCCAGACGTCAGAAGAAGACTTCACCCCACACAGTTCACGTTTTAACACAAGCTAGATATTAATGACGTAGCAGGAGAACTTGTATACAAGCAACAACACAATACACGGCCTTCAGAGGTATCTATCCACATTGTGATGAACGACAAATAGATGGGCTACACAGCAGCCGCCATACCGTATCAAGCACAGCGCACTTACATGTTCTGAGGTGCGTCTATGCAATACAGTCAGTCCGTTGCATGACTTCTTGGGTTATTCGACTGTATCAAGTAAATGAGTGTCAAACTGGGGTAAGAAGAGACCTTTACTGCTACATGAAGACAAGAGAAGGCGTGGTTACCTGTATGTGCCCCGACTTCAGAAGTAGCAATGTTAATGACTAGCTTTATCAAACACACGAATGTCAGGCAATGTGTAATTAATATAACTGGCCCGGGGGGGGGGGGGGCACAGAGCAACCCAAGTAAATGGAACTTCAGACCATTTCAGGAAACAAAGCACATGAACAAAATCCGTAAGTAAGAAAAATACGAAGTACGCAATGCAAAGCTAATGATACACACAATAAAACCACTTCGGCCGAAAGAATATCGCGATACCGCAAGCGGACGACCGGAAACAAAAGAATGAATTATTTAATCCTCCGCATGCGGTATAAGCAGTCCTTCTGCAAACATAACGAAGCAGTATCTACGAAATTAAATGAGAAAATTAATCTACATATGCCAGCACTGAGAAATACCTGTGTGTGTCATATAGTGCGCAGAACTTAAATACAAAAACTGGAAGAACATCGGAACAGTACAGTTCACGTTTCTCAATAACGAATGAAAATATCATTACGAAAGCAGGAAGATAATTTTCTCCTTCAAACTTCCCTGAAGAAGCACAGCTTCATAACCTTCGCAAAATAGATTATGCCAATATGGCTTCACGTTTCAAACGTACATTAGCTAGAGAGAGAGAGAGAGAGGCAGGCAGAAGAAATAGAGCACAGGAAAGCAGAAAATCTACACACACATATGTGGAAGGTCCGTAATGACGAATCGAAACAAGATGCATAACGAATCACGTTCTGAGCAGTCGAATAACCCAACAAAGTCTAAATGACAATTTAGCACGCTCAGTGTAACTCTTACTACTGCCTCCCTTGGATGCAAATACGTCATTAGGCACTGCGAATCCAAACAGATGACCCAGTGGATGACACACGTCAGAAGCAACATCGCAAAGGAGCAATCGAAGTTTCCGTACACCTTAAACCAGACTTTCAAGGTTCAATGACCACTGGAAAAAATAAATTATCTTTCAGAAGCTGTGTGATCACACAGCATTAGAACACGTCAGGGAACGACACAAACATTTGAACGCTTCAAGGCACGACACAACACAATGCAACACGCCATGTCACGACAAAACACAGTGCAACACGTCACGGCACGACACAATACAAACACTAGAACACGCCAGGGCACGACACAACACAGTGTAACAGGTCTGGGCACAACATAACACAAACACTGTAACGCGTACGGCACAACATAATCGTTGTAACACGTCACGGCAGGACACAACACAAACACTGTAACACGCCTGGGCACGAAACAACACAAACAAACATTACCAGAATGAGAAATAATAGGAAAGAGAAAATAGAATGGCGCAGAAAAATGTATTCTATAGGAGCCGTAGTGTACAAGAATTAAAAAAATATCACCACACGCATGAAACAAAAATTTTTAAACATTAAGACTTATAACTGCAAATAGGAAACAATAAACAGTTCTATGGTGTGACGGTAAACAGGAATGACTGCACAGCGTTACGGCTGCCAATTCATATCCGTGACCTGAGAAGCAATAAGACGTTAACACACGGTCCATAACACAGTACCACTGAGGGATGCAACAGCCGTGTACCCAAAAACCAATGAAGCGGTAGGTCCCAAGCAAATGACCTTTTCACACTTTCAGGGCAGAAGGAATGTGCTGGTATGTGTAAAAATACAATAAACCGAATACTGGACGGTTCAGGAATCGAAACCCATTCGGTCACATACACGTTTGTCTACACGAATCTTCGATTCACCACATGTCACTTGCTCAAACATTGAAATCATCAGCAACGAAACAATCCCAGAATGCACACGTGTATACAGAAATAACAACATTAAATGTCTCACTGCTTACCGATGAATTATGTGCCTCTCTTGTACACAGTCAACCAAGCTAGGTTTAAAAAAAACAGTACAAAAATTTTCACATTCAACACAGTGCCTGTGACAAAACAATCCCACGTAAACAGCGGCAGTAGTGTTGCTGAAAAGAACAGAACGGTTAGCCTTATAGAAAACCCTTGGGTAAGTGTAAAAAACCAACCGCGCCTTTCGGTCCTAGGCCAGAGGTGCCACAGGTCGCGTAAACAATATTCCGTGGTCCTCAGTACGCAACACGATTCACGTGACCTTCCACGCGACGTAGACCTTCAGCTGGGGGGGGGGAGGGGGGGCTAGATATCTAGAAAATGGACGCATCACTGCCCGAACCACACAGGAACTAGAATAAAACGCTAACCTGCAGAAGAGAAAAGCTGTTTTGGATGTCACTGCACGTCTTAGGGCAGCCACCAATTTTTCCATTTGAACATGATATAAAACCGTGCATACATACTACCACTTACTGTAGATGGCAAAACTGGATAAGGTAAACTGCACATACAGGAAAACAGCAGTCGGCGAAAGATTACTGCACTCTCGAATTCCTTACTTTCACAAAGAGATCATACACTGACTGATTTGCCATGTGTTCGCTCAACCTACGGGTGACACACAAAGTTTAGAACCTTGTCTTACTGGCCGTAACGTACCCGCAGTGTCTTCCAGTGCATACTCGCGATCAACAAGCTCACAGATCTTCGAAAAAGAAAACACAAATATACCGTAAATCTCCATAACTGCAGTCCTGAGTACCGCACCTATCAAGGGATCCCTGCGGACACTGGCTTGCTGTGCGTTAAAGCTAAAGTGTTTGGTGAGGTGATAATAGGTAGGTCCTCTACAATACACGTTTATTCCAAACAATATGCGGGCTGAGAGTCAAAATACTTTCAACACCTGCCTATCGTTCTATTCCGATGGACATATAAAACGAAACCAATATAAAATTCACGCCAAGAAGTCTGGAAGTCACACAATACCTTCTTCGAGCCAAATATGGTGCAGTTTATTACCTGGACCTACAAACACATTAAACTATGTAGCCCCAATTCGGCCAACTCAGTCGTGTGTGTGCTGCTCTATTTCTTCGCCCACATACTGTGAGCGCATGTCAAAGACAGAAATGCCTTTTTTTTTAGTCCACTCCGTATCTGAACATTTTTAAAGCACATCCTGCAACGGAGACTTATACAGACTGCACCATGACCCCTCAGTAGTCGCCCCGCGAAATTACAAGACAGAGCTACTCAAAATGTTAAGGAATCTCTCACCCTTTGTTATAAGTCTCAAGTGTTTCAGTATGCTAAAATCTATGCAAATCGTAATCAAGGCAAACGGACATTTAGTTAAGCACTTCATGGTAAGTCAACCCATCTGTTACAAACACAAGAATCAAATAGTGTGAAACGCACGATTATTCCGCCTGCATTATAAATCCAAATAAGTCTACACCCACCTCATTTTAATTACGAGGTATGTTGCCGCAGTATTACAGTTAAGATAGGATCGATCTTCACACGTATGTGTATGTTCCGTAGGCCCTGGTACTGTGCAGAGGGAAGCAAAGGGCATGCGACTGGCAATATCGTATCCACTTTTGTTCTGATTTACGGGGGGGGGGAAGCAAATAACACGGATGACGGACTTCTGTAATTTTGACACCGTGAAGTTTTGTGGGTTGGCGCCGACGTTACGGAGGAACCCCCCCCCCCAAACTTGGAGGTTGAAGTAAATGCGTTCAGATAAACAAAGTGATTTTGGGGATTATGTGGGCCAGGGCCAACCTACGAAATCGCAAGGCATAACACCCGTCAAAACTTACATTACAAAATAATGCTCAGTGGCAGAGGTGACACCCAACGAATCGCTATTCACAGAAAACTTTAAATACACACCACTACAAGACCCGTCACTTTTAATCGATACAATATTGTTGAAACTGCCAGACACAAACACACTCGTATCCAGAACTGAGTAGCTGCTAGAAACCACAATACAGGAAACAGCGCGTTCCGTTGTTTCTGCACGAAGCATTCAATTTACAGTAGTTAATCATATTTACTTATTCTAGCTGACCATTTATGTACCGTATAATATTCGACAACAGGAATGAGTCCGAACGTTGCATTGAGCTTATTCACGAAGAACTACGGAGTCGGCGAGGAACAGGATGTACAGAACTAATCAAATCAACAATGCAAAATTTATGAGTCTGCCATGGGTTACTGGTGCTTTACCAAAATTAAACAGCACATACCGTTGCAGATGCCGCGGGATGATAATTCCTAAACGGATATGGCAAGGGGGTGGGGTGGGGGCTACGATTTGAAACGAGACATCGCAGGTGCAAGGGGTTACCATTGTGACAACCTAACGAAACGAAAGTTACAAAACGATGTCGATGAAGATCTGACAAAGGGAGGGTAGAGGTGTTGCCGTTTTAGCCAGCAGCACATGACTTCTAACGCAGTAGTAACTTACGCATAAACGTGGCACTCAGTGCGTGGAACAAGAACAGGGCTTAGCTCCTGAAGCGATACGCACGGGTGCCAGAGACGCCTGGTACAATGGTTGGGTGACGTAAAGAAAACAGTACAGTGGTCCAGGTCACCTACTTTGGTACATACCCCCACCCCCACCCTTATAGAAACAGCACCAATGAATAACTTGCACTTAAATTTAATACACTAACTACATTAATGCTGATGATATTCATGTGCTAATATCCTTCACAAACGAGGCACTTAGGGTAATGGAGGCTTCCTAGTTTTCTAACAGCATCCGATACAGCAAACTTCAGCGCAAGAACGTAAGTTTGGAAAGTTTAAACCCCCATTTAGATATGCGAGTTTGTTCTTTGATGTTCACACAGTAACAGCGACGATGTGCAACCACAGAAGCAGCGTCACTTCTACTGCCATAACAGTGAAGTAACCTGTGTTCAATCATGACGACGAAACGAGACTCGGGGAAGGGATGACGACGACAAGTCGAAAAATAAAGTTAGAAACAAACTCGAGATCATTTATTTACACCAGACGTACTCTTTCAGCACAAGTATTCAAGACAAAATTCCCACACAGCCTTGATCAGAACAAACAGTACTATATCCCAGCCGTGTTCACATCCCAATACTATTTCAGATCTTCAATCAAACGTATCTGACTTAAGACGAATTTCAGGATCGTTTATTTTCTGAGTCAACATGTGATTCCCAGAATCATAATCTGCAGCAAGCACAAAGATATTTAAAGATACGTATTACGGTTATCAAACGGCCATAACATAAACTCTGCCAAATAAAAATCGGCCCCAAAAAATCTTGAAACCAACCGGTCACACAAACGAACGACTAGTTTGGTGATGCTGTTTCATTTCCTCAATAATACATCTCTTCAGAATTCGTATATTCGATGAATCACAGCCGAAAACATGTTATTAGTACGTCTATATGAGAGGAACGTGGTGCATGTCCTGTTCTCGATTTGAAATCAAAGAATGTAATACAGTAGCTGACAAACGAAAACACTCCAGAAACTATTGCACTGACGTACTTCAATTAAATCTGACGTACGCTTCGGACAGACTTGGAATTACATTCAATTTAACATATGGCTAGAGGTGACGCACCAGCGGCAAGGCCCCGAAGGCCGTGTCTGAGGTTCACAGAACGCGAACGAGGTAAGAGAGCGGAGAATTTTGTTGTCCGTTCTGTAAGTTTAGTCTTTCCTGCGCAAGGCTGTAGGCATTTTACATGCATAAATTCATCAAGAGTTCTAACAGTTCACGCGTCCGAAGCACAGACCTTAATGAATAAAGTTAGGTAAGATGAGCCTGGAGCATTCCTGTACCTCTTACATGCCAATGTGTAATTTGCCACCGCTAATTTACGAGCTTCCAAAACAACATTCGGAAAATTATCTTACAACATTACCAAATTGTACATCTAGAGACTTATTGCAAATACATCCGAGTAACGAGCGGTAACTTTACGTCCTAGTGGCATAATCACGTTCTTTTTTTAATTTTATATGTGCCAAGTGGTAAATTCACCGACGTTTCGAACGACCGTAGTACTTTCATTTCAGAGTCAGGCAGTCCTTAGACTGCTTGATACATTAGAACTGAATCTTCATTACCAATGCTGGGAAAACCTGCATCTTGTAACTACGTTAAGTCCTTGTTCAATAAATGGACAATGGTTCACAACAATAATAATAAAGATACAATACAATGGGGTAGTCAGCGTTTCCGATATAGCAGTGTTTCTCAACCTTTGTGAGACCGTGGCCCTGTAAATTCTTTTTTCATAAGACGAGGGCCCGGTCCCAACAGATTTACTCGTTAGTACCTTTCCAATGTTTTTTTTAAGTTCATACATTAAACTAACTAAAGTATTAATAATTAATTATGGCATAATTATAAAGAGTATTAGTAAAATTATGTGTACGGTGTGGCATGTTGACAAACATAAAATTATATTTAAATTAGTTATCAATTCCAGGAGAATCTCTCGCGGCCCGGTATAGTTGATGCCAGGGCCCGGTACCGGACCGCGGCCCGGCGGTTGAGAAACAACGCTGTATAGCATAACTGAATTATAAAAATATGAATTTTATTGACACACAAACCTGTGTTGGTGTGAAGATATATTAAAGGTAAAATGTTACGGCTTGACCTCGCAATATAAAATCCCAAGATAACCAGCAGGGGTAAAAGTGTAAAAAGTGTTTTAGGGGCAACAGTAACGTATGTATGTACAGGTTGAATTAATGGATGTAGGAGGCGTAAATCCCCTAGATAAATAACCCGTGCAGACTGCCGTATGGAGTCGCAACACGCTGCAAAATGCGTGACGGTATTGCGATGTTAACATGTGTGCGTGTACGTTATCAGTCACTGACTTCAAAGTCCCTCATCGGCAACGAACTGAATATTTTACACCGCGTTCACTATGGCTGGCATCACGTCACTGGTCTTGTGCGTAACACAACACACCCATTAACTACGAACAATCAACAACGCTGAGAACAATCTGGCGTACAGCGGACACAGGTGGCCCTGAGATCTGCGTTCATACCAATGGGTGTAATTACTACCACTGCTGTAAACTGAAGTGCAAATCATCAGTTGATGAAAGACATAGGAAGGAACAGCACTTCAGTAGGGGGCGGTCATTACGCCTTCTTTGCATATCTACAACACCAAAACACGAGGCTGGCCATGTTTGTCCGTCCGAAAATTTCAAATGGACTACAGCTGTACTAATTTGGATGGAATTTGATACTGAAGAGTCTCACGGAAAGCTGTCCAGCGATTTAAATTTTTGTTCAGACTGGGCGGTTTTAACGATCAGTTTACACGAAGGCCTGCCCCTGATTCTATGTGCATAAGCGTTCTCATACCTGTTCTGATCATGTGCAGTTCTTCTAAGCCACTCTTTAGAACCATACGTAAGATAGGAATGTAACGTTGGCCAATGGGTCTCCTTCAAATGCCGCGTGCAAAATACGGAAATCGGGTGTTCCAGAAAATATGTGCGTATAACGTATCACAGTAACTGCAGTACAAACACGCGTAACAATAACATTATACACAACATTCTAATTAGGTCTAACAGTGCTAAGGTCGGACACTTCGTTCTATTGTTCCCGCCGTATCGTAGTAACAGCGCTACAATCAGGCGTGCCGATAAAGGAGACCACTGACAGGAATTTGCATACGCACTGAATAAACTTACATTTAACGATGGCCTCAAGGGAAGAGCTACAAGCTACATTCGAGGAAAATTCAGAAAATATACGTCGTAGTTTATATAAAAAAAATCAGGTCCCTTACGTTTCAATGAATATATAAGGTCAAACAGTTTCCTGTGGCGCAGAATAAGAACACTTAAACTGGCTAATAATGTGTGTGTATACACACACACATGGGTATTTCCGTTCTCTTTCACTTCCTCTTGAAAGCGAAAGAGAACGGGAACAGCCACATTCAATCTTCCCGAAGATGGCTTGCATTTTAAGAATTTAAGGTAAAATAATTGCCCAAATTCCTCTTCACCTTACATCAACATAAGGCTCTCAGACTGGTGTGCAATTTTATTCCTTCGCAGCAACTGTCGGTGGCCCGATTTTGAAGACATTTACGGATGACGGACACATCAATTTAGGAAAACTGCCCTGGTCACACCACTGAGGATACATGTGGCAAGTGAAGGTACAGGCCACACTTTAATCCGGGCACTACACTGACGTAAGGGGTCAGCTTCAAGGCCCGGCCGCTTTACCCCCGGGGAAAAGGGTCAATGGTATGCAGTTAATAAGAGGCTGCGTGGGACTCAGGCCCTAACTCGGTCGTTTCCAAAACATCCCTGGAACGTACACGACAATGAACAAAGATTCCTCAGTTAGCAAACACGCAGTCTTTAGGTTACTCAAACATGTACATACTACCCCCGTTTCACATAAAGCTTGGTGCCCATATCAACCTGCTGCAACACTGAACAAATTTCGAGCTCAACAATGCCGGACAAAGGAAGGAACTTAAAAATCATCAACACTGGCCCTTATCAAAACTTGAGGTCGAAGAATTTTGAAGTTATTCTTGCGATGCATTTCGGATCAATATATCAGTTTATTAAAACCAATTAATGCATAATACTGTGCATTTGATTGGTTAAGCGAATACAATGCTCGAAAAAGTAACGTACGATAAGGTTCATTTTCATAAATCGTGCATATATACAATCTGCGTATTCTTAGTGCTAATGGCCTTCACAAAAACTTACGCTTTACCAACCTCAATAACGAAGCTCTAGATTCGAACGTAGAACTCGAGATCTACGGTAGTACCACGACTATCATGTCTTCTGCGATGTGACGCCGTGTAGTCCGGTAAACATACATCGCAATAATCGGCAACATCTGGTTAAAAGTTGTATAAAATAACTAATGTCTGACCATCTGCGCGGTATTGCAAATCCGAGGCAGACATCGCAACGTAACAGCCACGGATAATTCTGCATCGCACGAGATGTTCCAAAATGATTCAGTCGGCAACAAACCCTCTCTCCTATAAAGACAAGCTAAAATTCCACCATGAGCAAGACGAATGCCGAAGCCCTGTTTCAAAAATAATATAAACTGACTCGTGCGTTTTGCAATTCATTTCAGTTGAACTGAACAGCTCTAACTCCATATGGACATACAAAATGTGCCACACCCATCTACCCACGCCAAGCAATCACATCAGGATTTGCATTCATACATACAGGCACAAGAGTAACAGAGAGACAGAACTGCACAATTACCGACATGCCATGTACTTTGCTATGGAAAAGACGGCCTTAAGTTTACAATGATTCGGTACAGTGTAGCCGAAAACGGAACCGACATGAACACACACCTTCTGGCAATCACCAACTCGCAAATAAAAGCACTAGAAGCTTCATACTGCAATATCCTGCGCCCACACTACACGTCGATTCCCGTGGCCCTCGAAGAAAGGGAGGTTCCCATTTTCGAACTGCATGATGGTCATCAATATAGTATGACAGAACTTACCAGGGTCTCCTTCAGTTGTTTGGCGCATATTGGTCCAAGCCATTGATGTATATTTATGAACCTCTTTGGTAAAAGTTTCATGGATGTTCGATTACTGTAGGAATCCAGTGGGTCAACAAGACCGATGGCCGAGGTTGGGGTAGCCGTCTCCAGCACAACCATGATTAGCCAACACAGGAATGTTCAATCGCGACGCATACACATTTTACCTCCGCTCAAAAATCTACACTTAAAAAAATATCACGCGATGACAAACCTTCTTACCAGAACACACCAACAATATGATTTCTACCCTATTCAGGGAAGGCACAAGTTTTATCTTTGGTATGAATTTTTGAATACTGAAAATAATAGGCACTTAATTACTTAAAATCAATAAGCATAATTCTGCTACTGTTAGAAGGCACTACGATTCTTTGGATTGACTGTATTTTGGAATTAAATTTAAAACACATTTACAACAGCAAGGAAACAGTTCGGAACTCTAAGAAGATCGCGGCACAGAAGCTGGTGAAAAATGATTCATCGAGAAAGTCGTATGGCGAATTACTTCGACAGGTATGTATTATATGTTTATCTCACATATCCCCGGACAGGCCACACGTAATGTTACGAACGACTGTACAGTCTTATTGAATACTAGGATTCTTAATTCCATTATTGTTCTACTGCCCAGTAGACTGCAACTTGCTCCTAAAAAGGGGGATCAGGTTGTTCTCTCCACCCCCGAGCTTCAACCCTCGCAGCTTACAATTTTATATGGTCACAATTATGTGCGTATGTTTTCTTCATATCGCAATTAACTATGCAGTCTTCCGCACACACTCCTGATACAATAGAAACGCCCTCCAGAAGCAACACGCCACATTCACAACATTAAAAAAGCCCCACCCTCAAAGTCACATTTCACCACCCAAGTCCTTTGTTTTGGGAGCACGAGCTCCAACAATGTATGTACATTTCCCACAGCTGATCAGTTAACAAGCAAAATAACATTCGTAGCGGTCACTTCAGCAAAGCTGATCCACTCGAATCATCACTTCCACGCAGGTAGGCAAACAACAGACGGGCCGCGGTGTAGCGAGATGTTTGGCTCGGGCGCTCCGTACACCCATGCAACCGCCTCACTGGTCGCGACTCGACTGGCAGCCAACTAGCACACAGCCGTGGACTGAACTGCACTTCACTCGCTGCTCACTCCGCGGCCAACGGACAGGTTTCCGCCCCGTCCAGGCAGGAACTAGCGGCTCTGAATTTTCCACATCCACATGCACAGAACAATCTTTCGGAGTTTACGCAAGAGAACTGGGTTGCTCTCAACACGTCTAACGGTGTCGACCCAGCTTCGGAGACTAGACATGTTGAGAGGTACTGCGGAAATGCCATCAAAGCCTAATCCGGTCGGTTACCTGTCACGACAATACCTATACAGATCGGTACACAAATCTGAGACTAGGTGACCGACAAGGGAAACCAAAATACAAAGGTGAACGAAAACAGGAAAATAATTTCACTATCAACAATGCGACTTCTCATTTTCTCCAATTTCAAATTACGCTCCGAACTCCAACGTACACCAAAGCATTATTTTATTTTCCTAATGGCTGGTACATTGATTATTTATCATTGACCTATGCGACCAATAAAAATAAAATATTAAAATTAGACTATGAATACTATAAGTACTATAAACAGCATTCAAGATAAATATAAAACACAACATTACTGCCAATAAAACGCACGCAGTTCACCTTCCACAACGCCCCAAATAACGCTGTTTAGTTTTAGGCCTGACGAGATCATCGTAACCAAAGATTTTATTAAACTTCCTGGGACTCAACACTGTCTTCTCGAGAAAATGTACTAGTTCTGAAGGGGGCAGGTCCATTCTATGTTCTTTCGCTCCGCGGTAGGA
>Ga0131853_10019723_pt1 | contig 12267 bp, 14 predicted proteins | sample TergutLab28metaG_FD_92764 | JGI IMG/M metagenome (GOLD analysis project Ga0131853, IMG submission 92764) | Labiotermes labralis P1 segment gut microbial communities from Petit-Saut dam, French Guiana - Lab288 P1 (version 2) (version 2) | ecosystem: Host-associated > Arthropoda: Insects >...
ATCGCGGCGTCCGTTGCGCCACCGTCACCGTGCTCCCTGCGATCCGCCCTCCGCCTCGCCGAGTCGGCGGCGCAGATACTCACGCTCGGGTTCGGTGCCGGCCAGATCGAGCGCGCGTCGATACGCCTCGACCGCCTCCGGCCGTCGTCCGAGGCGCATCAGCAGTTCCGCACGTGCCGCCGCATACGGGTGGTGCGAGCGCAACCGTGGCTCGTCAGCGAGTGCGTCGAGCAACACCAGGCCCGCCTCGGGGCCGTCGCGCATCGCAACCGCCACCGCACGATTGAGCATCACGACGGGCGACGGTGCGACATCCAGCAGGACGTCGTACAGCGCCACGATCTGGGGCCAGTCGGTGCTCGCGACGTCCGCGGCCTCGTCGTGCAGCGCCGCAATCGCCGCCTGCACGCCGTACGGCCCGGGCGGCCCGCCGGTGAGGGCCACCAGCACCAGGGCCCTGCCCTCCTCGATCATGGGGCGGTCCCAGAGTGTCCGATCCTGTTCGTCCAGCAACACCAGGTCGCCGTCGGGCCCGGTGCGGCTGTCGCGACGGGCGTGGATGAGCAGCATCAGCGCCAGCAGGCCCGCGACTTCGCGCTCATGCGGCAGCAGGCGGTACAGGACGCGCGTGAGCCGGATCGCCTCGTCCGCGACGTCGACGCGCTGCAAGCGGGGTCCGCCGCTGGCCGCGTAGCCCTCGGTGAAGATCGAGTACAGCACCTGCAGCACCCCCGGCAAGCGCTGCGGCAGCTCGTCGCGGCCGGGTACCCGGAACGGGATCCTATTCGACCGAATCCTATTCTTGGCCCGAACTATTCGCTTCGTCATCGTGGCCGGCGACACCAGGAATGCCCGCGCCACCTCGGGTGTCGTGAGGCCGGCGAGGCAGCGCAGAGTCAGGGCGGTGCGATCCTCCGCCGACAGGGCCGGGTGCGCGCACGTGAAGAACAGTTGCAGTCGCTCGTCGGGGAGTTCGTCACCGCCGCCCGCGGGGGCGGGATCGGCCCGGTCCGCCTCCACCTGCAGCACCGCGATTCTCGCCGCGAGCGCCTGATCCCGTCGCAGCCGGTCGACGGCCCGGCGCCGGGCCGTGGTCAACAGCCAGGCGCCGGGCTTGGACGGCACCCCGTCCACCGGCCAATGTCGTAGCGCCGACTCGATCGCTTCCGACGTCGCCTCCTCGGCCAGGTCCAGATCGCCGAAGCGGCTCACCAGCGCGGCGAGCAGGCGGCCGCGTTCCTCCCGGAAGACCGCCTCGACGGAGGCCTCCGCGCCGGTCCCGCGGCCGCTCGCCCGGCCCATCGGTCGTCAGTTACCGAAGTCGGCGATGGGGCGGACGACGATCCGGCCCGGGCCGCGCGACCCCGGGCACCGGGCCGCCCAATCGAGCGCGACGTCGAGATTCGGCACGTCGATGACGTAGAACCCGCCCAGCACCTCACGGGTCTCGGCGAACGGCCCGTCGGTGGTGATCGTGCGGTCGCCGTCCGGCCCCAACTGCACGCTGGTCGCGGTGGTCAGGTCGGCCAACGACTCCCCCGACACATGGATGCCGGCGTCCTTGACCTGCTTGTCGTAGACCATCCAGTCCTCGGCGGTGCACCCGTTGTCCGGGTTGACGGAATCCGCGTTGATGAGCAGCAGATACTTCATGATCGGTTCCTCCTCGGGAGGTTCTCGTTGTTGCAGTACACCATGACGACGAACGAGGACCCCCGGAAAGGACAGCGCCGCCGAAGAATCTTCGCCGGTGCCGTCAGTCGAGTCCCCGCAGGAACTCGAGCATCGCGGCGTTGACCCGATCGGCCGCCTCCATCTGCACGAAATGGCCGACGTCGGGGATGACATGCGTGGAGCGCAGGCCCGGCACCAGCGTGGCCATCGTCTCGAACGGGTTGTCGCCCATCATCTCGAGCACCGGATCCTTCGATCCGGCGATGAACATCGTGGGCACCGTGATCGGTCGATTGTGCAGTTCCTCGTTCTGCTCCCAGACATAGTCGTCGGCGCGGTACCAGTTGAGCCCGCCGGTGAACCCGGTGCGCGTGAATTCCTGGACGTAGTAGTCGAATTCGTTCTCACTCAGCCACGGCCACGGCAGCGCCGGCGGCTCCGGCAACACGTCCAGGTAGCCGTTGCCCTCCGACGGGAAGTCCCAGCAGTCGAGGTACCGGTTGGCGCCGCTGAGGGCGTGGAAGATCTTGGCCAGGAACTCGCGGGGATGCTCGCCCAGTTCCCGGTCGGCGGGGCCGAACTCCTGGAAGTAGTGCAGGTGCACGAAGTGCTGCGACGCGAGATATCGGAACCCGATCGTCGGCTGGATGGGCTGGCGCGGCATCCGCGGGACGCTCAGCTGCATCAGCGCGCGCACCCGGCCCGGCGCCCAGTTCGGCAGGTCCCACACCAGTTGCGCACCGAAGTCGTGGCCGGCGAACACCGCCTGCTCGATGCCGAGCGCGTCGAGCAGGCCGACCATGTCGTCGACGGTGTGCCGACGGTCGTACTCACGTGGGTCCGACGGCGCATCGGTGCGGCCGTAGCCGCGCATGTCGGGAGCGATCACCCGGTAGCCCGCCGCCGAGAGCGCGGACAACTGGTGCCGCCAGCTGTACCAGAGGCCGGGGAAGCCGTGACACAGCACGACCGGGTCGCCCGTCCCCTGCTCGGCAACGTGCATGTCGATGTCGCCGACGCGCACCGTCCGGTGGGTGAGTGTGGTTGCAGGATCGGTCATTCCGGAAGACTAAGTCACTGCATGCAGTTTCGGGACCAACTCGCCCAGTCCTCCACCAACCACCCGACGCGGATACCCCGGACAACTGCACCCCAGCTCGCGCGCAATCGCTGGCGAACATCCGCCACCAAGGTCGTCTAGCTCCATTCGAAAATAAGTGGTCCAACCAGTTGACGTGTAACCACCCGAGCCTTAGCGTCTTGCGCATGGATCTCGCACCAATTTCCCGGACCGCAGTCTCGGACACTGCGTACGCACGAATCCTCGAGGAGATCCTGACCGGGCGATTGCCGGCCGGAGACACGCTGCCGTCCGAACGTGAACTGGCACTGGCATTTCAGGTGAACCGGCACGCGGTGCGCGAGGCCCTCAAGCGTGTCCAGCAGGCAGGGTTGATTCGGATCAGCCACGGAGGTAAGACCCGAGTGCTCGACTGGCGTGAGAACGCCGGCCTCGAAACACTGACCGCGCTGGCGGCGGCCGGTGTGGTGCCTCCGCTAGAGATCATCCGCGATGTCGCCCAGATGCGCCGATCCGTCGGGGCCGACGCGGCACGACTCTGTGCCGCCAACGCTTCCGACGAGCAACTCGAGTTGATCTCGGCAACCGCACGCGCCTACCCCGAAGAATGTACCGGCGAGCAGATCGCCGAGGCGGATCTCGCATTCTGGAATGCCGTCGTGGACGGCTCAGGCAACCTTGCCTACCGCCTCGCACTGAATTCGCTGGTCACCGCGTTCGACAACATCGGAGTGCCCCTCATCCAGGGCTGGAACGCCGACGAACTCAGCGACCGCGACAGCCGCGTCGCCCTCGCGGAGTCGATCGCTGCCCGCGACGGCAAGGGCGCGTACCGGCGCGCAGAGGAACTGCTCTCGTATTTCGTCGACAAGCTCGCATCACTGACAGCCGAGGAGTGATCCACCGTGTTCGACCTGATCCGAGCCGCAATCCCGGTGTTTGCCCTCTGCCTTCTTCTCGAAGGCGCCTCGTACTACTTCCTGCCCGACGACGACGAACTCGGCTACGAACTGCGTGACACCCGCACCAGCTTGACCATGGGCGTGGGCAATGTCGTCGTCAACATCGGCTGGAAGCTTGTGGTCATCGCCGCCTACGCGGGCGCATACACGATTACGCCCCTACACCTACCGGCCGACAATCCGCTGACCTGGATCGCGCTGTTCTTCCTCGACGACTTCGCCTACTACTGGTTCCACCGCACCCACCACACGATCCGGTTGTTCTGGGCCAGCCATGTGGTGCACCACTCCAGCGAGCGCTACAACCTGTCCACCGCGCTGCGTCAGACGTGGACACCTTTCACCTCGCTGCCGTTCTGGCTGGGGCTGGGGTTCCTCGGTTTCCCGCCCTGGATGATCTTGACGCAGCAGGCGATCAGCCTGGTGTACCAGTTCTTCATCCACACCGAGCGAGTCGGAAAGCTGTGGCGTCCAATCGAGTTCATTTTCAATTCGCCGTCGCACCATCGGGTGCACCACGGCTCCAACGCGCAGTATCTGGACAAGAACTACGGTGGCATCCTCATCGTTTGGGATCGCCTGTTCGGCTCGTTCGAAGCGGAGAGTGAGCGCGTGGTCTACGGGCTCACGAAGAACATCGACACCTTCAACCCTCTGCGCGTCGCCACCCACGAATATGCCGCGATCGGGCGCGACCTGGGCGCCGCGCGCAACTGGCGCGACCGCTTCGGCTACGTCTTCCGTGGGCCGGGGTGGACCCCGGCCGACTAGCCGACCTGGATGGTCAGATCTTCAGACGCGGACGCAGCCAATCCACGACGTCGTCGAGCACCTTCTCCTGCTCGGGTTCGTTGAACACCTCGTGGAACAGGCCGTCGTAGGTCTTCAACGTCAGGTCCGGCGACCCGGCCCGCTCGGCGATCATCCGGCTGCCGGAGACGTCGGCGAGGCGATCCTCGGTGCCGTGCAGGACCAGCGTCGGCATCGTGAGCGACGGCAGCCGCGCCGGGAAGCTCTCGGCCGCGGTGACCATGCCGCGCGCGATGCCCGCCTTGACCTTTCCGTGATAGACCAGCGGGTCCGACTCGTACGCCGCCACCACCGCGGGGTCGCGGGAGACGGCCTTCGCGTCGAGGGTCTCCACGGGGACATTCGGCGCGAAACGTCCGATGATCTTGCCGATCTCGACCACGAACGTGGGCTTGCCGGCAGTCACCACGACCGCGGGGGCCGACACGATCAGGCCCGCGAGTTCGTCGGGGTGATCGAGCGCGTAGGTGAGCGCGATGGCGCCGCCCATGCTGTGCCCGAGCAGGAACCGCGGCAGGCCCGGATTCTCGGTGATCGCGATCGCGGACAGTTGGTGCAGGTCGTCGATGAATTCGGACCAGTCGCGCAGTTCGATGCGCTTGCCACCCGAGCGGCCGTGGCCGCGATGATCCGGTGCGTACACCACCAGCCCGAGCCCGACGAGACGCTCGACCACGTGGTCGTACCGGCGGGCGTGCTCGCCCAGGCCGTGCGCGAGCAGCAGGATGCCGGTCGGCGCGCCGTCCGGCCGCCAGACGTCGTAGACGATGCGGGTGCCGTGCACCCCGGTGAAATCCGACTCTGTGTGCTGCACGAATGCGAGTGTAGGTCGACAGGCGGCGCCGCGGGACCGCTTGTCAGCACGAGGTGCGGGCGGGACGATGAAAGTGTCCCCGACAGGAGCCGTAATGAGTACCACGGATGCCCCCTTCCTGCGGTACACCGACCAGGCGGGGCGCCCACGTGAGCTGACGCTGTCCGTCGACACGCCGCGGGTGACGATGGGCCGTTCGCCCGACGCCGACGTCGCGTTGCCGTCGGACCCGGAGGTCTCCCGGCTGCACGCCACCATCGAGTGGATCGGCACGGACTGGGCCATCGTCGACGACGGCCTGTCCCGGAACGGCACCTTCGTGAACGGCGAACGGATCTCGGGTCGGCGAAGGTTGCACAACGGTGACAGCATCCGGATCGGCAACTCCGCGTTCGTGTTCCGCGATCTGTCCGGCCAGGGCGGCGAGTCCACCCGGATCGCCGCCGACCTCCCGACGGTGCGGTCGCTGACGCCCACGCAGCGCTCGATCCTCGTCGCCCTGTGCCGGCCGTACAAGCATGGCGCGACGTTCGCGAACCCCGCGTCGAATCAGGAGATCGCCGACGAGGTGTTCCTCAGCGTCGACGCGGTAAAAACGCATCTGCGCGCGCTGTTCTCGAAGTTCGGCGTCGAGAAGCTTCCACAGAACCAGAAGCGGCTCCGCCTGGTCGAGAGGGCGCTGCACAGCGGCGTGATCACCGAACACGACCTGTGAGCGCTCAGGCCGCGAGTTCCGCTTCCGCGCGCAGCCGCGACCGCAGACGGCCGAGCGCACGATGTTGCGCGATCCGGACCGCACCCGGTGTGGTGCCGAGCGCGTCGGCTGTCTCCGCCGCGGACATCCCCCACGCCAACCGCATCACCACGATCTCGCGGTAGCGCGGCGGCAGGGACGCGACGAGTTCCCGCGCCTGCTCCCCCGACTCGACCGCGATCGCGTGCTCCTCGGGGCCGGCGTCGGGGCAGGGCTGTTCATCCGCGTCCTCGAGCGGCGCGCACGTCCGACCGGCGGCGCGACGCGCGTCGGCCACCTTGTGCCCGGCGATCGCGTACACGTACGTCAGAAACGACGAGCCCTGGTCGCGGTAGCGCGGCAGGGCCGTCATCAGCGCGACGCACGCCTCGTGGGCGACGTCCTCGGCCACCGACTGCAGCGCTCCGCGGCCCAGTCGGGCGAAGCAGAAGCGACGCACCAGCGGGTAGACCACGGCGACAACCCGTTCCCACGCCTCCCGGTCGCCGTCGATCGCGCGGGGCACCCATTCGTCCAGCATCTCCCTGACGTGGGCGGTCGACATCTCGCCTGTTCGTGTTGCCGTGCAGACATTCCCGTACATCTCGGTCTCCTCACCGGGAGGCGCGGTCGGCCGTCCCACGTCTTCGATCCTCGGCCGGAACCGAGCACGTCGACAGACACCCTCGGGTGGCAGTCACCCACCCTGTTCCCTTCGCACCGCTGCGCTTGTCGGGGGCCGCCGCTAGGGTGCGGGCATGACCGTAGGGCAGAGCCTGGACGACGAATTCCTCACGGCAGCAGATCCTTACCGCCGCGAACTACTTGCGCACTGTTATCGGATGACCGGATCGATCCACGACGCCGAGGACCTCCTGCAGGAGACGATGGTCCGCGCGTGGCGCGGGTACGGGAAGTTCGACGGCCGCTCCTCGATCCGCACGTGGCTGCATCGGATCGCCACCAACACGTGCCTGACGGCGCTCGAGGGGCGGGCCCGCCGTCCGTTGCCGACCGGGTTGGGTGCGCCGAGTTCCGATCCGTCCGACGAGCTGATCGAACGCCGCGAGGTGCCGTGGCTCGAGCCGGTCCCGAATTCGATGGTGTGGGGCGATTCCGCTTGGGGCGCGGACGATCCCGCTGCGGTCGTCGGGGCCCGCGAATCGGTCCGCCTGGCGTTCGTCGCGGCCCTGCAACACCTGTCGGCGCGGCAGCGTGCCGTGTTGGTGCTGCGCGACGTGCTGCAGTGGAAGGCCGCCGAGGTCGCCGCCGCGCTCGACACCACCACCGCCGCGGTCAACAGCCTGCTCCAGCGCGCCCGCGCGCAGCTGGCCGCGGCGACGCCGACCCCGGACACGCTCGTCGAACCCGAGTCGCCGGCCCTGCGCCAGTTGCTGCGTCGGTACGTGGACGGCTTCGAGAAGTACGACATCGACGGGCTCGTCGAGCTGTTCACGCAGGACGCGATCTGGGAGATGCCGCCGTTCGTCGGCTGGTACGTCGGCGGCGCCGACATCGCCCGGCTCGTCAAGGAGAAGTGCCCGTCGGACGGCCCGGGCGACATGCGGCTGCTGCCGACGTCGGCGAACGGCCAGCCCGCGCTCGGCCTGTACATGCGCAGCGAGGACGGCGTCCACCGCCCGTTCCAGCTGCACGTACTCGACGTCACCGAGCGCGGGGTCGCGCACGTCACGTGCTTCTTCGACACCGACCTGTTCGCCAGGTTCGGCCTGCCCGACCACCTCTGACCGGCGCCGCGGTCACTGCCCGACCGCGGCCGGGTCCATCCACATGACCTCCCACACGTGGTTGTCGAGGTCACGGAACGAGCGGCCGTACATGAAGCCCTGGTCCTGCGGGTCCATCCACTTGGAGCCGCCGGCCGCGATCGCGGCGTCCACCAGTGCGTCGACGCCCTCGCGGCTGTCGGCGGAAATGCAATTGAGCACCTCACGGCTGGCCGTGGTGTCGCAGATGTCGTCCTTGATGAAGTCCCGGAACCGGTCCTTGGCGAGCAGCATGATCCAGGACGAGTCGTTGATCGCCATGCAGGCGGAGTTCTCGTCGCAGAACTGATCGTTGAACTCGAAGCCGAGGCCGGCGAAGAACGCGCGAGTCGCAGCGACGTTCTCGACCGGCATGTTGACGAAGAGCAGACGGGACATGAGTTCTCCTGACTCGAGGTGACGGTGGGTGCGTGGGCTTTTCCGTACTCGCAACGGAAACTCACACGGAAAGCTCACACCGATACAGACCACCGGCGCCGCGAAAACTCATCACACGTTCTGCGACACCCCGACCTCGACGCGATCCTTGCCCGCGAACAGGGCCTCGAGGCCCTGTTGCGCGACCTCCTCCGGGTCGGCCTTCGGTCCGCGGGCGATCTGGGTGTCCTGCATGCCGGCACGGTCGAAGAAGTCGGTGTCGGTGACGCCGGGCATCAGGGTCGTGATCGAGACCGCGGTGTCGGCGAGTTCGTCGCGCACCGCGTCGGCGAAAGACTGCACGAACGCCTTCGACGCCGTGTAGGTGGCGAACAACGGTCCCGGCAGCGCGGACCCCGAGGATGACGTGAACAGCACCCGACCGTGGCCGCGGTCGACCATCGGCGGCAGGACGTACTTCGCGAGCCGGACCATCGCGGTCACGTTGAGGGCGATCACGCGCAGGTCGGCATCGATCGGTATCCGGTCGAAACGACCGTACGCGCCGACACCGGCGTTGAGCGCCGCGACCTCGACGGGACGCTCGAGCGCGTCCAGCGAGCGCCGCACCTCCGCCAGCCCGACGTTGGTCGCCAGGTCCGCCTCGATAGCGTGCGCAGTGATGCCCTGCGGGGCGAATTCGGCTGCAACGGGGCGGACCGCGTCGTCGTCGGCCACAAGCACGAGGTCGTAGCGGCGGGCCGCGAGCCCGCGCGCCAACTCGTACCCGATACCGGTCGAGGCGCCGGTCACCAGTGCGAGCGCACGGCTCCCGTTCGTTTCGCTGTCATTCATCCGGCGCCTCCTCCGATCCGCTTACCGCCCCGAGTTCCCCGCTCGGCCTACCTCGAAACCAGCCGGCCGGGGCCCCTTCGGGGTAGGCACGCGGACCGTCCGGTGGTGTCATGGATTCATGAGTGAGGACAAGCGACACTTCGTGGCGAGCCGACTCGACGGAATCATCCATACGCTCGAACTGAACGCACCGACAGCGGACGAGTCGTCGCCGGTGCCCACCTCCGGAGGCTTCACCGGTTCGCTCGCCGAAGCGCAGCGGCACCGCGCGGAACTCGAGACCGCGACGCCCGCGCGCGTCGACGAGATCGCCTCGGGTTATCCGGAGATCCAGAAGGACTGGGCGCAGCACCAGCCGACGTGACCGACCGGCTCGCGTGGGCCGTCAGTGACCGAACGGGTACAGCACGCCGGCCGCGTCGAGCCGCTTGACTCGGCGGTGCTCGTGGACCACCAGTACGGTTCCCAGCGCGAGGCTCAGCGCGCAGATCGGTCCTGCGATCCACGCCCAGCCTTGGAAGCCGTAGCCCGCCGCGACCAGGGTCATGCCGAGAGTCACGATCGCGACCCCGATCAGTGCGTAGCCGGGCCAGTTGCGGGTGTCCTCGATGGCCTCGCCCGGGTGTTCCCGTGCCGGTTCACGTGCATCGTCGAAGTAGTTCACAAAAGCCTCCCGGTCAGTTCCGTTTGCGCTCTCGTCGTACTGCGGTCGACGCGTCACCGGCTCACGCACCGGTGGCGGCCTACACCCGAGATTGTCCACCCGCAGCAGTTCGTCGCGCACGGATACCGGCAAACACGTCCAGCCACCCGAGGTGTGGAGAACCGCACCCTCGGGGATTCGGCGCCACTCCCGGGGACGCTGGTTACGGCACCGGGCCGGGACGAGATTGGTGTGTGCGGGTCCACCCCGCACACACGACTCGACCCCGGGAGCGCACCATGCAGACCACTGTCGGCTGCGATCGGTACGGCCGCCGGCGCACGGTCGAGACCGACGACGGCGTGACCCTGGCCGTCCGCGAGTTCGGCGACGCCGATGCGCCGGTGACCGCCGTGTTCGCGCACGGGCACTGCATGCACGCCCATTCGTGGGCGCGGCTGCGCTCGCATCTGACCCGGGAGTGGGGCCCGGACGTGCGGATGGTGTTCTACGACCATCGCGGCCACGGCGAATCCGGCAGCGCACCGGCGCACACGTACACGATCGACCAGTTGGGCCACGACCTGGACGCGGTGATCCGCGCGGTGGTGCCGACCGGACCCGTCGTGCTGATCGGCCACTCGATGGGCGGCATGGCCGCACTGGCCTACGTCCGGCAGTACCCCGAGACCGTCGGCTCACGTGTCGTCGGCGTCGGACTGCTGTCGACGGCCGTCAGCGACATCACCCGGTCGGGTCTGTGCCGAATCCTGCGGCACCCGCTGGTCGGGGCGCTGGGGTTCGGTGCCCGGCGCATGCCCCGACTGTCCCAGCGCCTGGCGACCATGGCACTGGACAATCGGACGTCGGTCGACACGATGTACGGGTTCCTGCGGTCGCTCGTCGGGGTCGACGAATCCCGTTCCCTCGCCGCGCTCGGCGACATCCCGTCGCTCGTGCTCGGCGGTACCGCCGATCTGCTGACGCCGTTCGAGCACTCCGTCGCGATCGCGGCCACCCTGCCGACGGCCGAACTGGTACGACTGCACGACGCCGGCCACTCGGTCATCCTCGACCAGGCCGCGGACGTGGCGCACGCGGTAGTCCGGCTCGTCACCCGAGCCGGACTCCACTACGCGGCCGCCGCGTACCCCGCCATGGCCGGGTGAATGTCAGATCACGACACACCGGCTCGGGCGGTCGCCTCGATGACCGATTCGATTGCGAGCGCTCGGATGTCACCCTTGGCGAGCTTGCCTCCGGAGGACCGCGGCAGCTCGTCGACGACCACCAGGTGCTCGGGGTACAGCTCCTTCGAGACGCCACGTGATGCCATGTGCCCGGTGAGCTCCTCGAGCGTGATCTGCTGTCCCGTCCGGAGACTGACCACCGCGCAGACACGCTCGCCGAACACCGGATCGGGAACTGACACGACACCGGCCAGATCCACCGCCGGGTGGGTTTCGATCTCCTGCTCGACCTGTGGCGCCGAGATGTTCTTGCCGCCGCGGATGATGATGTCCGATGTGCGCCCCACCGGGGTCAGGTAGTCGTCCTCGACGGTGACCAGGTCACCCATCAGCATCCACCCGTCGTCCGTGTAGAGCTGGGCGTTGGCTTCCTTGACGTCGTAGTAGCCCGCGCAGGTCAGCGGTCCCCGCCCGCCCGGCTGGCCGGGGCCTCCGGTCTCGGTCACGTCCCTGCCCTCGTCGTCGAACAGCCGTACCTGCATCTCGGGAATGAGCCGACCGGACGTCCCGAGGCGGCGGGCGCGCGGGTCGTCGACCCGGGTGACGCTGAACGCGCCACTCTCATTCGATCCGAAGAACTGCAGAACACTGGCGCCCGTGCGTGATTCGAACTCGGCGGCGCGATCGGCGGGTACCGCCTCACCTCCGGTGAACATCACCCGCAGCGACGACAGGTCGGCCTGGTCGGCGAGCGGCGAGTTCAGCAGCATCCGGAACTGGGTGCTGACGCAACACAGCACCGTCACCTTCTCCCGCTCGATCATGCGAATCATGGTCTCCACATCGAACTTCGGCAGGACCACGGTGGGTGCACCGAGCATCGCGGGGGCATAGTGCGACGTCCACAGCCCGAATCCGAACGGGGCCGGCACCGCTCCGAAGAACACCTCGTCGTCGCCCAGTTCACCGGCACCGATCGCCAAGCGGCTGAAGGCCATCCATCGATTGTCGAACTGCGTCACGCACTTCGGCAGTCCGGTGGTTCCCGACGTCGAGTTGAGCATGCACAGGTCGTTGGGGCCGAGACTGCGGGACGCCACATCGACCCGCCCGGCCCGACCGGGATCGATCGAAACCGGTGAATTACCACGGACATCCGCGATTCGGTCGACACCCTCCTCGGAGAGCACCACGTGGAAGTCCAACGCCACACCGCGATCGCGCAACTCCCGGACCAGCACGCTCGACGCGCGGCCGCCCAGTTCGTCCACGGTGATCAGGGTCCGCGCGCCCGTCTTCCGAACCAGGTGGGCGATCTCCCGGTCACCGGCACGCGCACCGATGCCCACCGCGACCACGCC
>Ga0131853_10019724_pt1 | contig 12267 bp, 9 predicted proteins | sample TergutLab28metaG_FD_92764 | JGI IMG/M metagenome (GOLD analysis project Ga0131853, IMG submission 92764) | Labiotermes labralis P1 segment gut microbial communities from Petit-Saut dam, French Guiana - Lab288 P1 (version 2) (version 2) | ecosystem: Host-associated > Arthropoda: Insects >...
GCTTGAATGGAAAGAGGCTTTTCGGCGGCTATCAATTTGAACAAAAAGGGCAATTTTCCGCACCCCGCCGCCGTTTCCTGCCCAAGAAACATTTCAACATCGTAGCCAATTAAATCCGGCAGAGAAAGCGTTTTTTCCCCATTTCCACCGTTCCCGTCAGGCAGAATCACGCGGGAAGGAGCGGCGGGGTGTACACCCATCCAAAGCTCCGCCCAGGGAATCTGGCTTAGGTTTCTCTGCCTCATAAGCTCAGGAATCCATCTCGACGAACCCCATTCGTAGTTTTTTACCGTGTTTTGAAGTTTAAAAAACACCGCTGGTATTTTTTTCACAGATGCGGAAGCTTCTGTTTGCGGCGCACAAGGGGAGGGTACACTCTCGTTTGGAGTATCGTTCAACTGCTGGCTTGACTGGCAATCATTCTTCGGAGCATTACGCGGAGTTTCATCACCATCTTCCGCTGGCAAGATCTCCTGGAGACTCAAAATCATTCCCGGAATAATCTCATCAAGTTCGCCAGATGCTTTTTTTTCGGCGGCGGCACTTTCCGCCTTGCGAAGCTCATCGCACAACAGAAAACCGCTTAGTATGGCAATTTTTAGAGGGTCTTGTAAGGAAGAAATGCGCTGAACATTTTTGACAACTTCCCGGTATTTAGAAAGAAGCGTATCCAAATATTCTGGCTTTTCCTCAGCGGATATGGTAACAGACGTTCCCAAAATATCAATACGTAGATTGCTTTTTTCCATAGGGTGTCAACGCTAAAAAATGTCCAGCTCCTGTTTTGACTTTTCGTTATTGCTTGGCGCTGTTGCTGGCGGCACTTCCGGGTCAGGTATCAATACTGTACCGGAAGCCTCTTTTTCTTTTTTCTCAGGGGTGTCTGTGCCTTGTTGCAGGGAAACAGCAGGCTTTTCAGCGGAAAGCGTTTTCTCCGCAACCGGATGCTTTTCCACAGAAAGCGCTTTCTCCACAGCGTCCTCAAACTGATTAAGCCTGTCCAGCGCGGAGAGAATTCCGTTTTCAATACGGCTTTGCTCTTCCTTAAACTGCTGAATGAGAACCTCAAGCTCGTCAATCCGTTCTTGGTACGAATCAAGCTTTCCCTTCAGGGTTTTATTCTCTTCGGTTACTTTTTTGACGTAATCAACCGCCTTCGTAACTTTGGATTCAAGCAGTTTAATCTGTTCCAGGCTTACCATTATGCCCCCAGCGCGGCCTTTGCTTGTGCAACCACTGCCTTAAACGCCCCAATATCCTCGGTAGCCATGTAAGCCAGCGCTTTCCGGTTGATCACAACCCCCGCCTTGTTCAGACCGGCGATGAGCCGGGAATAGGACAGCCCCTCGGGGCGGCACGCCGCGTTGATGCGGACAATCCACAGGCGGCGGAAATCGCCCTTGCGGTCTCTGCGGTCGCGGTATGCGTAAAAGAGAGCTTTGGCAACCGCGTCTTTGGCGGTTTTAAAGTTTGTACTCCGGCGGCCCCAATAGCCTTTTGCCAGTTTCAGGATTTTCTTGCGATGGTTCTTTCGTTTGGAACCGTCTACCGCTCTTGACATGTATTGCTCCTTGTATCACCCGTAGGGTAAAAGCCGCTTTTTAATAACCGCGGTGTTGTCGCTGGAAAGAATTCCGCCCTTGCGGAGATTCCGTTTCCGTTTCGTGGACTTCTTGGTGAGAATATGGCGAAGGTTTTGCTTTTTGTACTTAACCTTGCCAGTACCGGTAAATGAGTAGCGCTTTGCCGCGCTTTTCTTTGTTTTCATCTTAGGCATAATGACACCTTCAATACTTACTTTTTGGATTTTGGGCTTAATACCATTGACATAAACCTTCCTTCCATTGATGGCGGTTTATCCATTGCATATTCCCCTTCGATCCTTGCTAAAACGTCTTTCAGAACAACCAACCCGAGTTCTGTGTGGGCCATTTCCCGGCCCCTGAAACGGACCGTAACTTTGACCTTGTTGCCTTCACCCAAAAATTCCCGAATATGCTTGGACTTAAAATCCAAATCATGGTCGTCTATTTTTGGCTGCATACGGATTTCTTTCAGTTTTAGCAACTTTTGCCGCTTCTTAGAATCCCGTACTTTCTTTTCATTTTCGAATTTGAACTTGCCGTAGTTCATGATCTTGACAACTGGCGGAGCCGCATTGGGAGCAACTTCTACCAAGTCAAGCCCCTGCTCTCTGGCGATTGCAAGCGCCTGCATCGTCGGCATAACTACCTGCTGTTGTTCGCCTTCATCGCGGATGAGGCGAACCTCATGCACCCGAATCTGCTCGTTAATTCGTAAATCCTTATCCGACAACTGACCTCCTCATGGCTACACATCACTCCTTCCGTGAAACAAATCTGCGGCACGCCGCGCGACCGCCGCAGAAACTTGTTTATTAGTTTTTAGAATTATAAGCCAAAAATATAAAGTATGTCTAGTGGGTAAACTGCACAAAACACAGAAATCAATTGTGGCGGACTTGCTGGAGCAGTCTCAGTATAGGTGACTGGTCTGAGGCTGGGCTTGCAAAGCAGTCGTATGTTGATATGGGAACGATTGTCAGGCTGCCCTATTCATCGGTCGCTGGCAAGAATTTTGGATACCTGACGCAAGGGTGCCGGGCTCAGGTCTGACACCGTAGTCTTGTCAGCCAACGGCTAATTCGCCTCCATAGCCTGAAAACGCTCGCGGACTTGCTGGAGCAGTCTCAGCTCACGGTTGATTGTTCGCGCGTAGTTGAATTGCCCGTTGCGTATGCGGTGGGCTTCGTCTTCCCAAAACTGTACTTGTTGGAGGTTGAGCCAGCGGAAGCTGGGATTGTCAAGGCGTTCCAGCCACGCAAGCGCCTCGCCCCAATAGAATAGCGCCGCGCGAAAACTCGTTTCGGCGATTTCAAGCGACGACAGAATTGGTTCCCGAAACGGTGCGTTGAAGAAAAAGGCGTTCCGCTTGTTCCACATATTCCCTAAAAACATATGCTGTTCGGCAAGGCGGATGTTGACGTGCATCATAAAAAGATAGCGGTACTTTTCCCACTGGACTTCGTTTTCTATGCGGGTGAGCGCGTGAAGGGGATTGGCAAAGGGCGCGTTCAGCGCTTGCTCCAGCCAGTAAATATTTTCGATATAGTTATCCGGCGTGCGGTTGTGGTGAGTGTGAAATAGGCGGTAAAACTCTTCCTTATATGTAACAAAACGCGCGGAGGCAGTTTCTGCGGCAAACAGGAGGAAGAGCGCAAGGAGCGGGATACATCGTTTCACCTTTTCATTATCGGCAGTTTTTGGATAATGCGCCGGACTTCCTGTGCCACCGTTTGCACATCGGACGCGGCGTCAACCACTTCGACTATCACGCCCTGCGCCTGGAAACGGGGCAGCAAGTTCTTGTAGCGGGTGCGTACCTTAATTTGAAAATCGAGGTACTCGTAAATCTCTTGCATATCTCGCCCTGCCATTCGGCGCTGGGCGGTTTCAGGCTCAATATCGAAAAAAATAAGCAGTTGCGGCAGGGGAAAATCGCCGTTCAGTTTTTCAGGCAGTGCGTCGCCGCATTCAAGCCCCTGATACACCAGCGATGACGGCAGGTAGCGGTCGGAAACCACGAGTTCTCCCCGCGCACAGCGTTCGGCAACGCCGCCTGAGGCGTAGATATGCTCGTTGCGGTCGGCGGCAAACAGCATCGCCGCTGTTTGCGGGAGCAGGGCGGTTTCTTTGCGTAAAAACGAGCGAATGAGCTTTCCGATGGAACTATTTGTCGGCTCGGTTGTTTTATACAGTGGAGGCAGGTGGAGTTGCTCGGGGTTGCGGCTGAAAAAATCTTCCAGCAGACCAAGCTGGGTTGTTGTGCCGGAGCCATCGCCGCCCTCAAAGACAACAAAATTATCGAGAATTTTCATACAGAATAGGGTATACTATTAGTTAAAAGAGTACAATCGGGGTTATTCCCCCACGACGGATTTTGTGGTACAATTGCCCAAATATTTGGCGAAATCAGGCAGAGCAGAGGGGCGGAACGTGGCAGAACGAAAAGACGGCAGGGAAGGGGAGAAAAGTTTTCTTTCTTTCGCGGGCTTTTTTTTGAAAATTCTCGTTGTTGCCGTTTTTGTGGCGGGTACTGTTGCCATAATTCGCCCGTTGCACAGCGCCCTTTTGGAGCGGATGGAGCGGGGGCGCGATGTTTTTTTCAGCCGCCTTGAGGAATACTGGGGGCGCCGGATTCAGTACAGCTCGATGGGGCCTCCTGTTTTCGGTGCGCTGGATATTCGCGATGTCCGAATCCTGCGTGAGGATGACAGCGTTCTTTTAAGCATTGCGCGCATTAGGCTTTCATATTCGCTTATCAGCCTTGTGCGGGGAAATATCTTTGATTCTTTCCATTCTGTGCGGCTTGATCAGCCGGTTTTGAACCTTGATGTTGAAAAAGATGCTGATATAGTAGAACGTTTTGCGTTGAGTAATAATCGGAACGGGCAAACGGCTTCCTCCCCGCAATCGGCGGTTTATCCGGCATCGGCGGCAGAATCTGCTCCGGCTTCCCCGCAGGCGCGGATAACGATTGAGGGGTTGCGCGAACTTTTGCCCGAAGGGTTTTCCCTGCGGGTTTGGAACGGAACGTGGGACATTGCCGGAAGTGCGGGCAGTGTGGCGCTCCAAGGCTTTGATTTTGGCGTTTCGATGAGCAGCGAGAGTTTCCGGTTTCAGGGAGGCTGGAACGCTTCTGCTGCCATGAACGGGGAACTGGGGTTGAGCGCGGCGATGGCTGCCCGCATCAGCGGGGAGTATATGCACGAAAGCGGGGAGGGCAGCGTTACGCTGGCGATTCCTTCCTTTGGCGGGGAATATGTGAAGGTCAGCCCGTTGAGCTTTACGTTTCTGCTCTCCAACGGCGCTATTGAAGGGCAAAAATCCCACGGTAGTTCTCAGGCATCCGGGCAGCTTTTTTACGATTTTGAAATGGGCAAGTTTTCCAGCACTATCGAGGGTAATAATTTTCCCCTTTCGGAGCTGCTGAGTTTTTCCGGCCCATGGGCGGACTACGCGCCTTTGCAGGGCATACTGATTTCAGGCAGCGCATCGTTTGAATTGGAGCGCTCTGGTCTCCCCGTGTACAGCATTCTGCTGTCCGGTTTTCGCCCTGGTGAAACGCCGGATGATGAAGCCGCTTTGTCCCTTGACCTGCGGGGAATCGGGGGCGATATAACAGTCGGCGCGCTGGAACTGCAATCGTCCAACGGAAACGTGAGTTTTCACGGCGGTATGGATATGCTCGCCGCCGCCCCCTACGGTGAACTGTTCCTTGCCAACTTCAGCCGCAGCCAGGACATTCCCGGCGTCAGCGGCACCTTTACGCTGGGCGCGCACGGGCGGGAAATCACCCTTTCCGGCCACAACCTGAGTGCCGCCGGAGACTCACTCCAGGCGCTGGATGCCGCGCTGTCCCGCGAAGATGGTGGATTTACCTTCTATCTTTCAGCCCTCGCCGGAAAATCAAGCGGCGGGATCGGCGGTTCAGGCGGAGCTATGCTCATTCAAGGCTCGGTGGATAATAGCCCCCGGCAGTTCAGGACAACCCTGCTCATGGACTCGTTCCCGATTGCCGGACTATTCAGCTTTGTCGAGCCGATTATGCCCTTACCGGAACGTTTTGCACCGCTCCGTACCGCCGCCACTGGTACTTCTGTAACCACCGAATCGTTCTTTGCCGCGTACGGCGAGCATATTCTTTACAATGTTCCAAGTCTGACGCTTGTTCACTCAGGCGGCCCCAACGATATTGCAGCCTCCGTATCCTTTGCCGGAACGGAGCGGCGCTTTGATTTAAGCACAGGCCGCGTTACGTGGAAAGGCGAAAGCGCCGATATTGTCGCTTCTGCCGATTTCGCCAACCCCGATGACGTTACCTTTTCTTTCAGCGCAACCTACCAAGACTTGATGTACTATATTGGCGGTTCGGTTACAGAACGCCGCCACATCAACGCCGCCGGTTCCTACGGTTTTATGCTCGATATAAACAGTGCGGAGGATGGCTCGCGCCGCGGATACGCTCAGGCAGAAAATATCCCCTTTGCCTCCGGCAACGGACATGCGCTGCTCAGTTTTCTGTTTTCCCTTCAGCACAATTCTGCCGATTCGTGGGAGGCGGCAATCGAGCGTTTTGAAATATCAGGGCTTGCTACCCCTGCCTCCTCCTCCGCATCCCTGCACGTAACCGGGTTTGCTAACGAAAGTGCTCTTAATATTCCAGTAATAGTTTTTAATGACGGGCTTGGTACACTGCAAGGCAGTCTTTCTGCCGACTGGGATTTTGCACAATCGCGCTACACGTTTGAAGCGGATATGCGTGGGAACAGTTTGAGCGAGCTATACATTGTGAACGGAGCGATTGACGGCGGGCGGCTGGAACTTGATTTTTCAGGGTACGGGATGCAGCTCAGGCGGGCAAGTGCTTACGATGCCGTTGCGGATGCCGGTTTTCGCCTTTCCTGGGAATCGATAAACTCATTCCTTGCGGAAGCGGAGCTGTCCTCGCTGATTATGCGCGATGGCAACGAAACGCTCGTAGCGGCGGCATCCGCCAGTGTAAACCAGGAAACTTTTTCGCTCCGCAATGTGAGTGCCAGCTATGCCGGCCTGCAAGCCTCTGTCCCCAATTTGACGATAGACCGCGCATCTTCTCAGGCGTACACTCGGGGCGTGATACAGGGAAGTCTTTACGAGCGCCCTGTGGATATTGTCTTCCGGAGCGAGGTGTCCTTCAGCGCTGCGCAAACGTGGGCGCAACTGCTGCGGGGATTTGATCGTCTGGAAGGTTCTCTGGCGTTCGACACCGCCAAATATTACACGCAGGAAGCGCAGGAGCCGTTCAGTTTTGAGTTTGCCTCCCTACGGCAGCAGGGCGGCGGTTTTTCCGTCAACGTAAGCGGCGGCCCGCAGAACATGCTGCGTTTTATGTACAGCCCTGCTGACAACCCCGCCCTGAGTACGGGAACGTTCTTTGCCGCCCTTTCATCCCCATCTCCCGTGCGAGGCTCGATTGCCGGTTCAATGAGCGCTGCCACGATAGACGCGCATATGCCCGATTTGTACGTGGATTTGGAGTCGCTGTCGCAGTTTATGCCGCCCGATTTATCAGTTTACTTCCCCGCCGGTTTTGTTTCAGGTTCCGTTCGCATAGTGGGACCTTTGGCAGACCCCGGGTTTTACGGCAGCGTGATCGGCACTGGCGTGCATATTGTCGTTCCTGAGTTTATCCCCCAGCCCATTCGCCCCGTGCCGGTAACGTTTTTGCTCAACGGGAGCGAAATGAGCTTTGGCCCGATATTTACCGAAGTAGGGCGCGGCGGCGGGATGGCATCCGCCGAATTTGTCTTTGATCGCTGGGTGCCCGACACATTCAGCATCGATATTCAAGTGCCGCAGGAAACACCCATCCCTTACGGGTTTGACATCGACGGGCTTTTTGCTGGCGGGCTGGTGTCGGGAAGGCTTGCGCTCGCCATGGAAGAAAAGTTGCTTTCGGTTACTGGGGCGCTGACGGCTCACAACACCGAAATAAGCCTCGGTGCGGCAGGTTTCTTTGCGGAAGGGCCGTTGGGCATTTTCGGGAACGAGCCGTTCGGTATCGGCACGGCTGCAACTATGCCGATGACCATTTCTCGTGACAGCGAAAGCGTCGTCGATAAGTTTATAAATCTCTCCATTCGCTCAGGCCGCCGTGTGGAATTCTTCTGGCCGAGCGTTAATTTCCCCATGCTGCAAGCCACGGCAACGATGGGTTCGCTTATTCATATCACCAGCGAGACTGCGTCAGGGAGTTTTAACCTTACCGGAGATGTTGATTTGCGGAGCGGGGAGATTTTCTACCTTGAACGCAACTTTTATATCCGCGAAGGCACGTTGTTCTTTAACGAAAACGAGACGGAGTTCAATCCCCGCATTACAGCCCGCGCGGAAATACGCGAAGTCTCGGAGTCCGGGCCGGTAACCATCTCCATGATTATCGAGAACGAACCGCTCATGTCATTTTCCCCCCGTTTTGTGTCGAATCCACCTCTGTCGCCAATAGAGGTTTTCTCTATTTTGGGGCAGGTTCCGCGGGAGGGCGAAGCTGCGCGCAACGTGGGAATGTCCGCTGCGCTTGACACACTGGCGCAATTTTCGGTGATGCGGCGGATTCAGCGCCAAGCCCGCGACCTTTTGGGGCTTGATATGCTTTCGATACGCACGCAAGTCATCAACAACGTTCTGTTTCCCGGCGTTGTCAACCAGTCTGGGGAAGATACAGGCCTTACCCCCGCTCGACCAAACACACTTGGTAACTATTTTGACAATACTACTGTTTTCATAGGTAGATACTTCGGTAACGTAATTTTTGCTCAGGCAATGCTTACCGTCAAATACGATGAATTTAGGACAAGCGCAGGAGGTGTGATGTTGGAGCCGGAGCTGGGTTTTGAAATGAGAGGACCTCTGTTTGACGTTCGCTTTAATATGATTCCGCTAAACCCGGAAAACTGGTTTATAGAAGATACTTCCATTTCGTTTCTTATGAGAATGGAACATTTAATGAAAATTGTACGCGGATAAGACTTTAAACTTTTCTTTTTTTTTGAGATGATAGAGAAAGCGACCGCGAACTGTAGTTTGCGGATAAGAGTAAGACAAGCGTATTCGAGGAGTATAGATGCGTTTTGGTTTAGCATTTGTTTTGGCAACGGTACTGGCTTTTTCAGGGTTTGCCCAGCAACAGAACGAATGGTTTCAGGGAAAACCTATCAAAAACATTGTTTTCGAAGGACTCGTACACATAAGCGCTTCGGAACTCGATGGAATTATCGAGCCCTTTATCGGCGCGCCCTTCAGCGACAGCGCCTACTGGGAGCTTCTGGGGCGCCTGTACGCCCTTGAGTATTTTGATAACCTCAGCCCCACGGCGATTCCGGTGGATTCTGCTGCCAGCGGGGTTGTTATCCGCTTCACCGTTACCGAACGGCCAACAATTGCGCGGATCACGTTTTCCGGCAACAGCAACATCAGGCGAACGGAGCTGCTGAACCTGATAACGCTCAGCACAAACGATGTTGCCACGCAGCTTCGCCTGAGAATGGACGAGACGGCGATTGTCAACCGCTACCTTGAACGGGGATTCCCCGATATTAAGGTTAGAGCCGAGACGGAAACTATCAGCCCTTCGCGGGTTGTATTGACGTTTCATATCGAAGAGGGCGAAAAGATAGCAATCGAGCGTATTCTCTTTGAGGGGAACACGGTTTTCACGTCCCGCGTTTTACAGCGGCAGCTTTCCCTGCGAACGCGCCGCCTTTTCGTTGACGGTGCGTTCAGCGAGGCTGCCCTTATTGCCGACCGCCAAGCCATCCAGCAGCATTATCACGACCGCGGGTTTATCGATGCGGCGGTAATCGACGATGTGCGGGAAATCCGCAAGGACGACCGTGGCAACAACCTCATGACGATTACCTTTAGAATCCACGAAGGCAGGATGTATACCTTTGGCGGAGTTACCTTTTCAGGCAACAGTATTTTTACCACCGAGCAGCTTTCGGCGCAGGTGCGTTCGCGTGTAGGCGCTCCGGTAAACTCCCGGCAGTTGCAATCCGACCTTATGCGGGTGTCGGCGATGTACTTTGAAGGCGGTTATATTTTCAACCGCATAGAACCAATTCAAACGCAAAACTCGGAGACAGGAGTTCTTACCGTCAATGTAGATATTGTAGAGCGGGGGCGGGCGCACATCGAAAATATCATTATCCGGGGGAACACAAAAACCCGTGATTCGGTAATTCTGCGGGAATTGCCGCTGGTGCCGGGGGATGTTTTTTCTCAGGCAAAGATTATCGAAGGGATGCGGAATCTTTTTAACCTTCAGTTTTTCTCTGCCATCAACCCGGAAACGCCTCCTGGCAGTGTTGATGCCCTCATGGATTTGGTGATTAACGTTGAAGAGCAGATGACCACCGATGTGCAGTTCGGTTTAACCTTCTCAGGTTCTTCCGACCCTAGTACGCTTCCGATATCGGCTATGGTGCGGTGGACAGATAGAAACTTTATGGGTACGGGTAACACGGTGGGTGCTGATGCTACCTACTCGTCTGATTCTCAGGTTCTTTCAATGCAGTATACCCAACGTTGGGCACTGGGTTTGCCTCTTTCGGCGAATTTTGATTTTACCATCCAGCGTAATCAACGCAGGGCGCCAATGGCGAATTTTGACTATCTTTTTAACGGGGATGAGTCATTTGCCTTTCCCGCTGGTTTTGATAGTTTTGATCAATACCTAGAGGCACGGAGAACTCCTCCCAGCGAATACCTGATGACGTATAGCCAGTGGCGCTTGTCGCTGGGCGTTGGAACGGGTTACCGCTGGACGACAGCGGCGGGGATTTTGGGAGTGGGTGTTGGTTTCCGGGTGGGAATGGTGTTGAACAGCTACGACCAGGAAATTTTTACGCCGTTTGATCCGCTGTTGCGGAATCGCAACAATTTGTGGACTCCGGCTACTTCCGTGTGGACAAGCGTCTCTCTCGATCGGCGCGATGTATTTTTCGATCCCACCAGCGGCTATTACTTGTTACAGCGGTTGGGCTGGTTCGGGATTATGCCGATAGAACAGGAGCATTATATCCGCACCGATTCAAGGGCGCAGTGGTTCTACACCCTTTTGAATCTTCCTGTTACAGAGAACTGGAACTTCCGGGTAGTGTTTGGTATCAATTCGGCACTTTCCTTTATTTTCCCCCAGCCCCAGCACAGCCAGCCCTTCATCGAAGAAGCCAACCAGCTTTCTGTTGACGGGATGTTTGTCGGCCGCGGCTGGATATCTGAGTTCAGGCGGCGTGGTTTGGCGCTGTGGGATAACTGGGCGGAGTTACGCATCCCCTTAGCGCCGGGTATTCTTGCGCTGGATTTCTTCTTTGATGCGGCGGGTATTGCTCCTACTCCCTCAGATATGTTCAGTTCCAATTATTGGCACAATGACGGAAGTGCGCCGGATCATAACACGTTCTTTTTGCGGTTCAGCGTGGGCGGCGGTTTGCGCTTTACCATACCGCAGTTCCCGATTCGGCTCAGCTTTGCCCGCCGCGCCTTGATACAGGACGGAAGTTGGCAGTGGCAGCAGGGTGCTCTTTTCGGCAACACATTGGACTTTGTTGTTTCTTTTGCTATATCTGGTTTTTAAGGTAGTTTTGTATGGTGGTATTTTGTATGGTATGTGGAGAGAACATTGGGAGTTGTGGAGGATACCAGTGAAGAAATTGTGTTTCATGATTTTTATCTGCCTAGCTGCAAGTTTGTCGCTTGAAGCCCAGCAGATTACCCGTTTTGCAGTGGTTGATCTTCCGAAGGTGTACATGGCTTTTTTCCGGGAATCCAGGGCAGTGCGGGATTTTGAAGCGCGGAGCGCGCGCGTGCAGGCTGACATCGACCGGATGACTGGGGAAATCCAGACGCTGCGGGTGAATATGGTAAACGCCCAAGCCGCCGGGAACGAGGATCAGGCGTTGCGGATGGAGGCGGAAATTAACAGAAGGTCGGAAATTTTACGGGAATTTCACCGTACAAGAACTGCCGATCTGGAAACGCAACGGGCGCGCCTGACCCAATCGGACACCTTTCTTAGTCAGGTCTATGATGAGATTCGGTTTATTGCCGAAAGCGAGGGGTTCAGTATGGTTTTGAACCTGAACAATAACAACAGCATAGTTTGGTTTAGCCCAACTGTAGATATTACCGACAAGCTTATCAGCAATCTTTTGGCAAATACGAACCGTTAGAGGTGGAGAGGTAACGGAAAATTACGGGTGCTGCTGAAACCCCCATGATGGGACAGTACCGGCGGATAAAGCGGGACCATCAGGGAGAAGTTCTTTTTTTCAGGCTCGGCGACTTTTACGAGATGTTTTCCGATGATGCCGTGGAAGTGTCCGCCCTGCTCAATCTTACTCTTACCAGCCGCGCGGGAACTCCCATGTGCGGCATTCCTTACCATGCGTCGCGTTCCTACATCGCGCGGCTTTTGCGGCTGGGGAAAAAAATCGCCGTGTGCGAGCAGTCCTCCGAAGGCGGCAAGGGGCTTATGGAACGCCGCGTCGTGGAGATTATCACGCCCGGAACCGCCATTGACGAAGATTTTCTTGATAAGGGCACTTCCAACTACCTTGCCTGTCTTGCACTTGCCACTGATTCTGGCGGTGCTGCTACTGATGTAGCGCCTACTGACGTAGCGCCTGCTTTTTCGTTTTCCTAC
>Ga0131853_10019725_pt1 | contig 12266 bp, 5 predicted proteins | sample TergutLab28metaG_FD_92764 | JGI IMG/M metagenome (GOLD analysis project Ga0131853, IMG submission 92764) | Labiotermes labralis P1 segment gut microbial communities from Petit-Saut dam, French Guiana - Lab288 P1 (version 2) (version 2) | ecosystem: Host-associated > Arthropoda: Insects >...
ACCCTGTATCACTAAACGTGTGCCATTACAACTTTGTTCACTCCTTCGTCACAGAAAGTTTTCTCGTTATATAAATGACCTGGCGTTCCATTTCTTTATCTTTCCACTTTGCAAGTTATCTTAATGATTTTATGTTCTGTAGGAGGCAAACCCCATGTCGTAACAACAAAACAAATGAACACATCAGTTCCAGTGCCCCGATCTGCTGCAAGCAGTCGGTACCAACATGCAGCTTGCTGTGTTGAACATCGCCTTGTCGTAGCTATCATAATTGTTTGTATTTCATTACAAAATCTCATAAGGTTGGCAAAGTTGACTAAATAAATAAGTACATTTGTTTAGAAAAAAAAGTTATGCTTTTTCTCCATTTCGCTGAGGCGCAGTTGGTTGAGGCATTGCACTACATGCCGGAAAGTATCGGGTTCGATTCCCGGTGGTATCATTGGAATATTTAATTTACCAAATCTTCCGGCCGCTCTATAACCCTAGAATCTGCTCAGTTCCTGCCAGAAATGAGTACCAGAAATATTTTCTAGACGTAAAGGAGACTGGTGCGTTCTGCTAACAAATTCAACACCTTCGATTGCAGACTGTCTAGAATTCAAATTCCTGGAAACATATGGGGCTGTAATAGGAGAGTACAGGGAGAGTTTAACGTTAGTCTCTCCTGTGCTGCCCACTTCCTTCAAGCCAGTGTTTCTAAAAGTTGGCCATATGACCTCCGAGAGTGCCACGCCAAGTTTCTAAGGTGCCACAGTAACTCCAGAGTTCGCCACCGAAAATTCACTGCCCGATTGAAATATTTAAAATTTTAAAACTAATTCAAAATTTCCTTTCTTCCCTGCATTCTCCGCAGCACAGGAGGTACCAACAAGAACCACTCTCACACTGACCCAGTGCGGAAAATTCAGGCTCGCACTGTGTAAAGATGCACAGAACACAACCTGATTACAAAACATTAGTACGGTAACTGCTCACTTATAATGTGCCCACACGTAGCCTTCATCTGTTCAATAGCAATGCTCATTTCACTATCAAACTTCCACTCCCAATCTGACGCTTTCAAGCTTGTAACTCCACAGTCGCCAATTCCAGTTGCCGCGCGCTCTAAGGCGTAGGTCTGCGGCAGCTTGGTTACTGGCAATGCGAGTTGGAATATGGCCGTTGGTATAGATGTTATCTAGTGAATGTTGTGCGTTGCGAGGGGCCGATCTCTCGCACAGAGGAGTCCTACCGAATGTGTGTTTTTTTGTGAGTGTGTGTGTGTGTGTGTGTGTGTGTGTGTGTGTGTGTATCAGTGAGTGTGGTCAGGTGCAACAAGAATATCCAAAAATTAAGTTAATTAGGTACAAGAAGTAAGTCAAGAAATTATAACTAAAATTCAATGTTCTTTTCATCATAACGACGTGGTAGAGAAGGGAATTATTTAAACAATTTTGTTGAGAGTATCTAAACAGAGCTGACAGCTTCAGAATCTAGACGTACACGGGAGAAAATATGGAAATTAAACTTCAAGAATCAGGGCTGTAATGTTTGGAATGGACAAATCAGGCAATTGTTGAGCTGTTTTGAACATAGTAATGAAATATGAGATTTACAATACTGGCTATCAGTTTCCCAAGACACAGAAGTCTTTCTAAAACATCCTGTATTACTAAACGTGTGCCATTATAGCTTTGTTCACCCCTACGTCACAGAAAGTTTCGATCGTTATATAAATGACCTACCCTACTATTTCTTATCTTTAAACATTACAAGTACCCTTATTGATTTTATGTTCTGTAGAAAGCAATACCCGTGACGTAACAGCAAAACAAATGGACAGATCACTTCCTGTACCCCGATCTGCTGCAAGCAGTCGGCACCAACATGCAGCTTGCTGTGTTGAAGAACATCTTGCTGTAGCTATCATAAAGGTTAGTGTTACAATGATAAATTTCGGAATGTTGGCAACGCTGATTAAATTAATTTTTGCAAAAATAAGTGATTTTTCCCTCCAGTACGTGGAGGCGCAGTTGGTTGAGGCATTGCAATACAAGCCGGAAGGACGCTCGTTCGAATCCGTATGGAATCACAGGAAATTTTTATTTACATATTCCTTCCGGCCGTACTTTAACACTGCGATCGAATCAGCCTCCGACCGAAATGAGTACTAGAAATATTTCCTGGAGGTAAAGTCGTCTGGTGCGTAAGGCCGACTAATTTGCCAATTTCACGTGCCGAATTTCCACAAATCTGGGATTTTCAAACTCCTTGATCTCTCTGGGTTTCTAACAGGACTGTACTTGGAATGCTTTACCTAACTTTCTCCTTTGCGGTCCCCTTCTTTCAGATCAATGGTTCTCAAATTTGGCCATAATGCCCCCGAGAGGGCCACGCCAAATTTCTAATTGGACAGTTTAATTTCCGAGTGGGCCACCGAAACTTCACTGTCCGAATGAAATATTTCAAATTTAAAACTGAATTAAAGGTCCCCTTCTCCCATGCAGCCACCGCAGTACAGAAGATAAATTTTAATTTATTGCTGTTTCCACATCTCCTTTACTTGAATCTTGTTCCGTCTGCGTGACTTATTTGCTGCCAACAGTAGCCAACCTCGTTACGGATCGAAGGACAGGTGATAAATTTTAACCGGACATTCAAAGTATGCAAGTGTCTATCAGGCCTGAGGAACACACTGAGTATAGTGCCAGTTATAAACAGAATATTTTTACTTGTGTAAATAAGCAACGTGCTATATCTCAATAACGTATTTATAAGAAATACAAAACTGTAAGTAAAATTAATGTTAATTTATTCCAATACTGAAATTAACAATGTGGAAACAATTTTTTCTAAGTAGGAACATCCTCGAGGGACGGAGCGAAACACAATAAAACAAATGGGTGGGTGGGACGTGGAGGATCATTAGGAAAAAATAAATTTACGAAACACTCGTTTAGACAAACAGTTTTATGACGTGGCTGTTGACAATAATATGTTGATAATATTCTAAATATATTCGTTCCAAGTCTGTGCAACAACACGGACAACATATGCATAAAGTATTAATGTGTCTGTACCCGTAGGATTTACGCTTATTCTGACTTAAAAAGTGAAGAAAGTCTGTTTTGTATAACTGCCACAAAGAGAACTTCAAGATGCTTGCACTTGTCAATTGCATGTAATTTTGTCACACAAACGCCATGGACTATGTTTCGTGCAGACAGCCCAGTGACCTCCGACAGAAATTTCTGAGCAGCACTTAAATGTAATTCGTTGGCCCTGCGTTTCCCTAAATCTGCATTTTCCTCATACTGCGAGAGCTAATGGAAACAACAGAGACCGTAACAACAGTTAAATGTGCACTGGATCGTTCCAAGCGCGACTGTAGAATCAAAATGTACTGCCTTCTGTCATTCGGAGCGGAAATTTCAAAATCGAATAGCAAATTGTGAAATTCATATACGACAATAATTCTCTATTACCAAAGGTGCGTTCTCAAAATTTTGTCCAATCCTGTGCTACAGCAAGTTTGGCCCATTATGTAAATTTCTGTGTTCTACTTTCAGTATTGACAAGCGACTTCTTTTTCACTGCTTGCCCTGAATTATGATAAGTTTTCTCATCGATTGTAATGTTCCAGAATGTGACGCACGAGGCTTAATTCCCCAAAAGTAGGCAAATCAGGAAATTCTGCAGAGGGACGCCACGGTTGAACTCAGACGCACGGCTGAAAAACAGTCTAGTGTTCACTTTCAACAGTTTCAGTATTTAGTGCAGTAAGTAGCGGTCCTTCTGCTTCTTTAACGGTATGTACAGGAGAATGCTGTTAAAGGCTGTTCAAGTTATTGATTATGTCTCTTCTGGTACAGGGAATTTTTTTTTTAATTTCAATAGGATTATGTCAGCAATCACAGAAAACATACACAAACACCAGAACATCTGAAAAACAAAGTATACTTGACGCAAAAATGTGAGTTACTTCTGTATAACACTTCAAAATATTACTTCCATAAACAAACATACTTTCTCTTAGCTCGACTTGAACATAGTTCAGAAAGTATATTCATAGTATATATCGCTGTTAAGCACATATGTTTAGGCGTTTTGACGTCATCTTCACATATTCAATAGTATTGAAAATTCGAATCAAGCGTAAAACATTTAATAGCAGATTATCTGCACCTAGAATATTGAAAAATCATACATTACAGGGAACACAGAAATTCGAAACGTCATATTCCGATCCATCAGCTACCTCCTCAGTAATTGTGCCGTGTACGTTTAAAGTAACGTAACGGTTATAAAGCTTACATTAACAGTTGCTTTCATTTAAACCTAAGCAACAAAATATTACTTCATAATTCAAGCCTTCAGAAGCCGTTACACAATGTGAAGTAACACAACAAATGCATGTGGCGCCACAGCCCTGAGCAGGAACACAGAAGGCCACATCAGGGTGGCCAGCAGCACCAGCGGCACGTGACTGCCCTCATTTAACTCAACAGCTGACGTCAAAATTAGCATCGCGTTTGGTCGGTGTGAAATAGGGCCCTTAATCGGTACACAATTAAAATGAATGTTTTTCAGACATTTGGATCCAAAGTGTGAAATTGGCAATAAAAATTGCGAAAGAAATATTATAAAACAACCTTATATTACAAAAGGTGTGCTGTCACAAATTTCTCCACTCATTTGCCACAGAAAGTTTCCTTCATTATGTCTGTGTACTAATTTCAATGTGAAATACGGCCGGCTGCTTCGTTTGTTATTTCTAAACATTTCAAGTTCCTTATTGATTTTATATTCTTTAGCACGTAAACTCCGCTATGGAATAGAAAAGAAAAGAGTGGATCAATTTCAATCTTTTGATCTGCTGTATTATATAAGTACTTCGCTCACAGCATTTTTTGTGTTTTTTTCAACGCCTTTTTCCCGTCATGCAAAATCCGATGACGACAGGTTTTCTGCTTCTTTCCCGAACAACTTTGTCAGCCGGTCGTTAAAATTGTGCAGCCTTCTGTATTTACCACCGTTTCAGCATAATTGCCACAACGGTTAATATTTGGTTATTACGTTTCTAAAGGCTGGAAACTTTGAGTGGATGATGATTTGTAGAGCACTAAATGTCTGGCTTACCCTGTGCTTTAGAAAATCATCCAGTATAACAGGTCATATGACAAAAATACCGATGACTCGGGAGAAGATTCCGTTTGACAAATAAACAAAATTTACGAGATCCGCGACCAGACATTTGGTAAAACAAGATAGGCCTTGTACTGAAACGTAACATTGTCACCCTGCCGCTTAACGTTTATACCCTACCGGTTGTCTAACAACATGATACCGCGGGTAACGTAGCTGACGACTGCGCTTTCTGAGACGTTACGCAAAGTTGATTGGTAGTTGCAGACGTTTCTGTACAACCTACTGTTCCCATCTACGTGGAAGTAAGAAGTGGTAACGATAGTATGTCACGAAACGTCGGGAATTACCTACCAATCAACGAATGGTAACTTTCTAGACAGGCGAACACCTCAACTCGATGCCACTTCTCTCGAAGGGAGCAGCGCTTTAATGGTGATTCTTATCGAAGAGTACCATAGAAGGTCGGCTACTCAAGTCTTCATCTTACAAATTCTGGTGGTCCTAACTCCGTCCCCAGATACCTTCACGCTTGTATTACTGGTAATGTAGCTGAGAGCATATACCATACGGTCTAAGTTACATGGGTTTAGGCTAAATCGTTGGTATGAGTTCGAGTAGGAGCTCTTTTTAATGCTTGCCATCAAATCTCACACTATCTAATAAACACTTAATTATTTTCTGGGGTTTACAATGGGTTCCATCCGCCTTACTTACCAACTTCAGCTAATCTCCATCTCAAATAGACAAAATCAAAATATTAGTCTTATCACAAAACTCACACAAAGTTACAGCAATTTGAGGGTCCAGCCATGACAACTGTTTGTCAGTATAATGAAGATTACGAAGGAGAAGGCAGTTATGGCGTTTCGCAGTAACACTAAATCAGGAGTCAATGTGTCCTCTAGCAGGTTCTACAAATGTAACAATGTGTCTCCTTCATAAGCTAATTCTACGGCCACCTGCATTGTTTCGTTCTGTGTCTGCTTTCCATTACCAAACTGGCTCGAATGGAGTGGCCTAGTTTGCATTGGCACATCAATATATCGGCTCTTTAAAACGTATCACTGTTTTCTATCGACGTCTTAACACTGCCAATATAAGCGTGTAAAACCTTGCCAGATGTATGGCAAAAATTTTACCTTTCGCAGTGTTTACGACAATGGAATTCTACAGCTGTGAAATGGGAGCCTTTATGTGTGATCAGTCGCTGTTTTCTCAGATCAGGTCAGGTACTTTATTCTCCTTGCACATTAAAAATGACAGTGCCAATGTACCAAATACTTCTCCCTGAAAAAAAAAAACGCAAGAGGAACAAAAGTTAGCTTTGGTTTTCCAAGCAGTAAAAGTACTATTCGCCGGTCAAAGTTTGTCGAGTGCATTTGACACAATGAAAAGCTACGCTTGATTTTAAAAATGGCTTTAGTAAATTACTGTGGTGTCCAGTAGAGAGGTTAGCATTCGAAATGCCATCTATCCAGATTAACATGACCCAGGATCAGGTAAATCGTGCCTTGATCATTATATCAGGTACGCCAATATGGAAAGTACATTGAACTCACCGACGTCCGATCTGGATATTTTTTCCGCAATTACGAGTAATTTTGAACCGCGAGTTCAACAGGGTCTCATTTGTAGCAAACTTCAGTCTACTCACGGCGCCTTAGCTTTCCTAACTAAGTTACTGGGCTCGAGGATCACAGACAGACACTTCAGGCACGACGCTGTGAGTTCGATCGTTTCTTGTTTTGTTTTGTAAAATAGGTTAATTAGAAATGATTTGTCGAACTTGATAATACAATTCCCAACTACAAACACGTTTTTTACTGAACTCAAATTGACGAAAGACAAATAAAACTCAACGTATAAATCTGCATTAAATACAAACATGTGGGAATATTGACGTCAGATACGGATCTTCAAGAGTCCTTACAATTTTACTGAAATAGACAGTATTTAAACACAGGTAAGTAGAAAATTACACTAATGAAGGTAAAAAGAGTTCCCGTTACAGGTCCGGGTTGGCCCAGAGTGTGGGTACAATTATAGCTCTACTCTTCCATGACAGCGGCAATAGAAGGTGATGAGTGGTCAGCAGCACGCTACGGCCACATTTTACTCCCGGGAAAGACCCAGTATCCATTTTACAGGAGGCTGGGTGGGCTACGGAGCAGGTCTGGACGGGCGGAAAACCTCGCTCCCACCGGGAATCGATCCCGGACCTTCCAGCCCGTAGTCAGTCGCTACACCGACTGAGCTACCCGGCCCACACATACAGTTTAGAAAAATCAAAAGTTTAAGGAAAACAAAAATTAAAGACTCCAAATTAAGTCCAACGAACTTCCTCTTCTCTAACTGTGTTGTGCAAATTAATAACGTTTACAGAAAGAGGAAGTGTGGTTTTTATTCTTTCGCCGAGTGACAGAATCCATGTATGTGTGAATGATACAAATAATGAGGACGTAACAAGATTTCCAATCACCACACTAGCTTAGGGTTTCACAACACGATAGACAATTTGAGACTGTTGCAAATAGTGCAAAAGTCACACTGTTCAGCCCAAAAGTCCTGATAATAAAAGTGGGGAAAATCACCGTCCGCCTTAAGCACGCATTCACAGATTAAGTGTCATGTTTAATGAACGGTGAGCAGCGGTTTGGAAAGTCAGCGGCTAAGTACCATTCCTTATCTGGACAAATAAACCAAGCAATAATCGTTATGTTTACAGTAACCCTAAGATTATGGTGCTTATTAAAACAAAAGCTTTCAGGTTTGCTGAGTTACATTTACGTAACAAAATTTACGTCATATAGCAAGTCGTAATTCATTACGGGAAGTGAATTAGCATAGCAAATGCTGGAGCCGTCACGGCCTTCAGTAGGTCTACGGAAGACCACATCAGGTTAGCAAGCAGCATCCAAGATCGCAAGAATCTTCCATTCAACACAACAGCAGTTGTCACAATTAAATGTGTGTTGGATCGATGTGAATATGGGCCTTCAGCTATTGTATATAATTACAATTAACGTCATTGCGTCACTTGAAACAAAGTGAATTTGTGAATGTAAATTGTGAAAAAAAATTAAAATAATAAATTGTATTCTATAGCTAACATTGTAATATTAAAACTTTGTTCTCTCCTTAGCCACAGAAAGCTTCGTTCGTTACATAAATTTCTGTGTTCCACTTTCAAAGCTAAAAAACATTCTGTTCCACGTGTTTTAAACCCTATACAATGCTTATTGATTTTAGATACTTTAGCATGCAATATACACAGCGGAACAGCAAAACAAATGGATTGATTAGTTCAAATGTTTGATCTGCTGCATTATGATAAGTAGAAAATGTTGCTCACACAAATTCTGTGCCTGTTTCCAATTATTCAAAAATTCGCTGATGGCAAGCGTTATGTATTTTCGCGAAGGTAAACCTGCAAGCATTCCTTAACAATATGCAACAATATGCAGCTTTCTGTGTTGAACATATCTTCGGTCTAGCTGTCTACAGCGGTTAATATTTTATTGCTGCACTTCGCACGGTTAACAGCATTGACTGGATGTTCAGTAGTGCATCCAGTCAGTACAGCGTTCGCGTTAGTTTCTATCCCTTCGGCTATCGTAACAACTTCATAACAAGCAATTTCATGGTTTCGCCACAATATGAATAAGGACATCACTCTTCTGGTATGTTACTCAGCGTTAATTGGCAGTTTGTTAACGATGTTACTGGACAGCCTCCCGTTCCCATCTTCTTCTTTGCATGTCATGCTTGGAACCTAACTACCGATCAATACAGCGAAATATGTTTGAAGAGCGAACACCTCAGCCCTAAGTCGCTTCTATTGAATAACCTGTATGGCAATTTCACATCGAAGGTCTTCATGTAACATGTAGCGGTTGGTCTAACTCTCTAACCAAACAAACTGAGAATTACATTACTGGTAACGTAGCGGACAGTAACTACCGTACGATCTGAGGGTAAACCTTTAAGCCTAAGTCGTTGTTACTGGATCGTACAGGGACTCTTAAACATATGACATTAAATCTCGAAATACAAATTGTAGAACAACTAATTTTTTGGAGTATCAGATTACGTTCCATAGGTCTTACCTATCAGATCTCAGCTAATTCCATTCACAAATGGGCACATCTCTAAAGAGTAGCCTATAAAAAATCAGACAGAATGTAACAATAAACTCAGTTTCAAGAACTTTTCAATATTTGTCACGAGAGCTAAGATGACGAAGGCTAAATCCATTACGGCGTTTCGCAGTTATCACTAAAGCGGGTGTCGATGTCGATGTCATAACACTGCAGTACCTTCTACATACGTAATAATGCTTCTTCTCCACAAGTTAATTCTACGGCCATCTGCACACTTTTCGTGCTGTCAGCTGTTAATTACCAAACTGTCTGTAACGAATTATATTTCGGCTCTGTACAAACCAGCAATTGTTTCTATCGACGTCATAACACAGCCGATATAAGAAAGTCACAAATTATTGCACCACTGCTTACAGCAAATTTAATTTTGGTAGTCTTTAAGGCTCTGAATTCTTAGAGCTGAGAAAAAAACGCCTCTTTAGGTGATTGATGGCTGTTTTCTCAGATCAGTTCAGTGTTGTATTTTATTGCAGATGGTGGTACAGAGTGGTACAGAATGACGAACAAGGTGTCGAACTCAAAGCTGAGAGCAGTGTCCGGAGTGTTCCCACGCGACATCATTACATTATCTTATATAGGGATTAAAAGTCAGTGGGAAAAATCGCACGGCGACACGAGGGCGTGGCCAAACATGTCATTGGCTGAAATTACTATTAATACAATCTAAGGGTGCGGCCAAGTAAAGCTATTGGTTAATTTTTATGTTCTTAATCCGATCTACAAGAGGCCTTCTTATGATACTCTGGCGTCATAAGACACCACCTGTCACGGATCCTCCTTAGCCAGTTAATTGCCTTCTGCAATACTCCCTATGGGGTGAAAGGTCACGTGCCTTATGACACAGGTGGGTCGCCAAACCAAATAGTCACCTGCTTCCGGCAAGTGCAAAATTATAGCCGGGAAGATCCAGGCTGAAATACCTCTTGTATGCGACATGAGTAATTTCATGCTCCTCTCCTACGACATAACGATACATATCACACACACTCTGTTGCAGTTTCATATTTTTAATGACGAAGCAGTGAAAGTTCAATGTCATATGCTACTACATCCTAGACTTCTGCTTTCGTTGCTATCAGGGTAATATCGTCAGTGGCATTGGATAGTTCTTGCTAATAGATTCAAAATTCCTATATTATATTCGAAAAAACTGTTCAAACAAATAGCTGTATATTTTGTAAACCACAAAACAAACAAATTGCAATGCACTGATCAACTTCATTTTGCAGAACATCTACAATCTGTCCCACGTGTTCAGCGCATCCCGTCTATCTGAATCCTCGACGCCTTCACTTGATGTTTTTTACATAAGAAGCTTTCTAGTAATTATTAGGAAATGAAAATTTGACAGTAACAAAAAATACTCTTTCATCAAACGAAACCCAAATTTGAGTAGGGCGTCTGCGCCGAGAGGCAAGAAAATTTGTCCATAATTAGAACAGAATGAGTTTCAATAATAGTACAAGTAAAATAAGTTTCATTAGGGCAGGAAATGAGTTAATTCAATTTGTGAAAAAAAATTGGGAAGTCCAGCAACCTACGTCTTTATTAAACGACATAATCATTACAGTTCACACAGAAGCTAATATTTGTCGATTTCGTGTTTTCTCACGCGACACACGACACACGTAGAAATTATGAGTTTACAAAACAAATTCCATAGTATTCGTGTCTAACAGAGTTTAACATATTTAAATACTAAGTGAAGAATGAATTTCAGTGAAAAGTTAGAAGATACAGAAAGAGAGAACGGTGTCTGACAGCATGTCTTGTAAGGTTAGGGAGAAATTCTCTCGAAATAAGACATGAATGATCAGTAAGATTAATGATCAGATTTCAGATTCTCTGAAATCAGAGAAAAAAATAAGGGACTGTACAATAAGTCCTGTGTGCATTCATTATATTTCACCACTGAATTTTTTAGATTTCAAGTAATTACCCGTTCGCAGAGTGTATGTAATATGACAATGAAACATTTGCAGCGTGTTCGGTAAAATTTCCCACTATTCTGAAATAATTAATGGCGCCTGTAAGTAGTTCCTTTTTTCTACGAAGTTTCCAATATCATGACTCAAACTCAAACTCAAACAATTCTGTGGTTGCCTCAAATTATCTAGAAACAAATTCCCGATTCTAAAATATCGATTTACATGTCTTATTAATAATGCAATTTAACAAAGTATTGATCTCGCTTTCGCCATACAAAATAGTAGCACTATGTTAAGGAGCTCAGTGTCATTCAGTGTCTGCTAACATTCAGAGTATACTGAGTAGTGAGAAAGTGACAAATACTAAACAGAAGTGGATTTAACAAATCTTCGAGAAGTACATTAAACTGTGTGTTGCCTTACACTGAATTACATAATTTTAACATGAATAACAAGGAAACAGAACTAAATGGACTGTCAGAGAGTCGTTTCGGTTCGATGATTTTCCTTCTTAGAATGGCAGGAATTCCGTTTCGGATGAAGAAAGTATCGACTATTTACGCTATCTATATGATAGCAGTGATTATATGTGCTGCCACAACATATCTAGGCCTGCTCGGTGATGTGTACATACACTGGGATGATTTGGGGCGCGCCATGACGTCAATGCGTACTTTGATTTCGCTCACAAATGTTATGTGGATATTTTCAATCTGCAGGTAAGTAACAACACCGGCCGTCACTTATGTAGTGTCATAAATGTGAAAAAATTTCATCCCCTAAATATGTTACAGAGGTTGTCACTTGAACGTAACGCTGTCCAATCCTCATATCCACTGCTTATTTTTAATCTAAGTGCACAAAATACTAAACGGCTTGATGTTGTTATATATACAATATACAATATATGCACAGCATGTTGTTCAACTGATACGTCGTCTACGGCATTCTGCGGCAATACGACAGTGTAAAATATAAATTGGAAATGAAACTCTGAAGTTAGCATAAAATTGATTGTAAGTAATTAGCTAACGTAATGAGACAGCGA
>Ga0131853_10019729_pt1 | contig 12265 bp, 6 predicted proteins | sample TergutLab28metaG_FD_92764 | JGI IMG/M metagenome (GOLD analysis project Ga0131853, IMG submission 92764) | Labiotermes labralis P1 segment gut microbial communities from Petit-Saut dam, French Guiana - Lab288 P1 (version 2) (version 2) | ecosystem: Host-associated > Arthropoda: Insects >...
GGAGGAAAGGAAGCTGAGGGTGTTTGAGAACATGGTGTTGAGGAGAATATTTGGACCAAGGAGGGACGAGGTAACGGGGGAATGGAGGAGATTGCATAACGAGGAGCTAAATGATTTGTACTGCTCACCCAATATTGTGCGGGTGATAATATCGAGAAGAATGAGATGGGCTGGGCATGTGGCGCGTATGGGTGAGGAGAGGGGGTGTATAGGGTCTTGGTGGGGAAGCCGGAGGGAAAGAGACCACTGGGGAGACCTAGGCTTAGATGGGTGGATAATATTAGGATGGATCTCCAGGAGGTAGGATGTGGGTATATGGAGTGGATTGGGCTGGCCCAGGATAGAGACGGGAGGCGGACGTTTGTGAGTGCGGTAATGAACCTTCGGGTTCCGTGAAATGCGGGGAATTTCTTGACTAGCTGCAAACCAAGCTTTTCAAGAAGGACTCTGCACCATGGAGTAAGTAAATAAATAAGTGCCGAGGTTAAAATGAGAACATCTATACCACCACTTCACCATACGTCTTTATAGCACATCTCCCAGCTGCGCTATCCTGACCCACATTTAAATTGGTGCGGATACATATTGTAGCAATTCGGGCAGGAAATGGCCGAAAAGTTGTTCGAGTGAACACCACCAGGTAGGAACAAGAGCGTACCAAAATTTAGGTGGATAAAGTGGTCCTGAGGCGCGTCGGCGGGAAAAAACTGGAAGGAAGACAGAGGGAGAAGAAAGGGGTCAGGCATCTCATTTTCAGTGACGTTAATAAATCGTTGTTAAGGTAAAGGTACGTTGTGTGTGTGCGTGTGTGTGTGTGTGTGTGTGTGTGTGGCTAGGCACCATCCTATGAAGGTGTATAGTGGAGTGGATGTATATTACCATGTAGTCTTAACTTCGACACTAGATGCTAATGAGTGGCCAGATTTACTCATCGACCGCTCTACCCTCGAGGAATACCCCTCATGTACTATTGTAAGGGTGGCTGCTTGGGGCCCAAAACCGGTCTGGACGTTTTGGAGAAGATACATTTTGCCTCTGTCGGCAGTCGAACCCAGGATTGTCAAGCCTGTAGCTTTGTCACTGTACTGACAAAAAAAAAAGGTGACCCTAACATGGCTATGAATGCGTCTGACCAAATTCCATCCACTATCAAACAGTTTGGTTCACAGAACCAATTCGGCCGTCACAGTTTGTGATTGCCCACTTCGTCTTTCTGTGGTATCAAGCAGTCTCAATCAACCGTAAAACGAAATAGTGCAGGGCTGTAATTGTTTGGAAGACTTTTGGTATGTGAATAGAGCAGACTTTTACTCAAAACTAACAAAAACTGATATCCTTGAACGGTTGCATGTAAATTTATTCTATTTGCCAACATGTCCTGTCTCTTGATGGGACCCCCGGTGTTGATGGCGGCCACATTGCTGCACAGACCACACTGTTTCATCGTGCACAAGAAGTCCGAGTGCTTGTAGCTTGGCGCAGTCCCTACTCTACAGACCAGTTACACTAAACCTTCTAAATGGTCGTTCTTCAGGCTTTTCAATCAGACCCTTCCTTCTGCATTTCTTTTCTCTGCCACATGTGCAGCACGCATTCATATGACATCTATTATAAAAGTACCTCGCAACCCACGCATTTATTTTCAGTGTTGTTTCATATATTTGTCGTCAAAAAATGTTGCTAAATCTTTCTTGATTTCTCCCACGTGTGCTGTCTATCTTATTCATTACACACAGCATATTTAATTATTCTCCTCATGTTACGCCAGTAACACAAATTTTGAAATAAATCTTTTTCTCTTTTTCTCTTCAGTACCATACTCTGTCCTTTAATCTTTCTGTGCTGCGATATCCCCAGAATTCTGTGCTACATTCCTCAGTTTATTATTTCTCACAATTAGACCCAAGTTTCACACCCATACAAACAAAAGAGCACATTACACATATCTGCCAAACTTCCGTTACTGAAATGTTTTTCAGTGTCATCTTACAGGCTTTTATACCGTTACCCTCTTCATTTTGTTCTATTCTGTTTTCTTTTGGTTCTTTCATTGCTAAGTGACTTGTTGAGAAAATGAATTATACCTTTGGTTTTTTGCAGTATCCGTCTTGCATACAAAAATTAATGCGTGGACGGTGTGAAGTGGAAAAGGTTTCTGAACTTGACGACAACTTATATCGTCTGTTAAAGTGCAATGTAACCACTTCGCCAGGCAGCGATCACGTAGTGGATGGATTATTAATGGCTGTTATGAAGAACGGATAGGTTTTTAGAGACACTGACTTATCGCCAACAGAAATTAAGGAAAGCTTTGAACAGGAAATATGATAAAAGAGTTGTTGCCAGAAAATCACCTGTTCTTTCCTCCAGGAAAACGATAACTTCCATAAAACAATTCCACTCGATCCAGCAACAAAAAAAACCCTGACAAGGTAGACACCTCGTCCAACTAAAAACGGAAGATCCATCATCTGAGCGCTGCAATATACGTAATGACAGCTGACAGCAACCTTCAGCTTTCGTTTCATGGCTTTTTATTTTCACTGTCTAGTTTACAAAGTTCAGAAGTGTTGGCGAAATGCCCCATCCATTGTCTTGCTCGTGTGCCATGAATATTATATTTTATGAGTTCATTTTAAGGGCCGGGATAGCTCAGTCGGTATAGCGACTCGCTACGAGCTGAACGGTCCGGGGATCGAATGCCGGTGGGGGCAAGATTTTCCGCACCCGTCCAGATCAGCCCTGGGGCCCACCCAACCTCCTATACAATGGATACCAGGTCTTTCTCGGGGGTAAAGCGGCCGGGGCGTGGCGTTGGCCACCCACCCAATCTAGCACCGAGGTTAAAGAAGGAGTAGCGCTATACTTTCACTCCCTCTTTGGGCCTTCGTGGCCTGCTCTAGGGTGAACATAAGCTCATTTTAAATTTTATATTTTGTGACGAAAGAGCCAAAGCTGTAGGATCCGTGAGCTGCTTAAGTAACTAAGCGGAAAGTTGACTGCTAAGAAACAATAGCCCGTCCTGAGATTCGTCCGTGGTATCTGTGTAATCCGTTGCACACACTGAGGATCTTGGATGGGAAGGTAGGAATACGAAATTCCGTTGAAACTTTAACCGACATAGCGAGCGTGTACTGGCTGAGCTCACGTAACCTCCGCTGACGGCAGCAGAGCGCATTCTGATATCTCATTCAAGATCAATAATTTCGCTTCCACAAAATGCATTTCAAATGAACCACCAATACGGATTTGTAAAGGGCACAATGTATCGTGCATGTGTGGCATGTTCTTCGGAATATATGTGGTACCACACACTGTGAGTGATCTATGCAAGCGGGGGTTATACAGAAATAGGAACGGTCATATAAAATAGGTCTTACACAAAGAGGGTGGGAGGTGTGTGCTGGGACCATCTGGCTCAGGATTGGAGTCAGTGGTGGGATGTTGTGGACATGGTAATGAACCTTAGAGATCCATAATCTGCGAGGATTTTTTTTAAATAGCCGAGGATCTGTTAGCTGCCCAAGAATGGTTCTGTTCCGTAGGTTTACTCAACTAGTTAGCTAGTTAGATAGATTGTCAAGATATGAGAGTAACTGGGATGACAATCTATATGGTCCAAAAAGTTTTTGTGAACGCGATGCTGATGTTTCCATTTCGGTAAAGTCACAACTCTTTGACCACTTGTGAAACCACCTGATAAAAGAATACACTGTGGTAATGTTGTTTGTTTCTTGATTATTCGTCGTTAAGGTGGAGATGTGTTCTAGAACATATGAGCTAAGAACTCTGTAAGACATTACCATCCGATCAGTGCTTCCCTTACCATATATGTCTCGCATGAGATTGGCCTGTACTTTTGCAAGTCTCGGCGCGATGTTAATCGCGGGTAATGTAGAAAACTGGACGACCTCGCTAAGGAAGGCGGCGTTGTCTTGGCAACAAAACACATGTTGGAATTCTTATACCTCACGACACACCCCAAATAAATTGCACTTCAGATTGGTAGAGTAGAATCTTGTTAGTACATATTCTTTAAGCGTTACAACAATGACCTGTCGATTTGCGGCTTTTATGAGATACGCGATTTTTGGTCAAAAAATAAGTTTACATGGCCTATTTTTTTTTCAACTGAGGAATACACAAGTTATTATCATTATATCAGTAGAATTTGTCCCCCGAACGAGTGTCATCTGCTTTCAGCTCTGAGCCAAAATCTTATCAGCCATAAATATAAAGACTGGTTGATAAAAGAGCGAACGGAGTGAAGGAATACAGAGACTCGTCTTAAACCTTTGGCCCTGGAGCTGGGCATTTACAATTTAGCACACCATTTATGTAAAATGTGAATATTTTATGAACCAAGAAGGGTAACATTAGGAAATACATGATATTTTGTTGAGGAATAAACGAAGATGGTGAGAGAAAACCTAAAAAAAATAATTAAGTATATTTGTTGACTAAGTTTGTGAAAAGAGTACTCTGGTGAGTAGCAGTACGTCTGTCCTATGTATATAGGATGCATGGTGCCTAAAGGTTAAGGCACGGCAGGTGCCTCGGTTGTGAGTAGGATTGTGTGGAATAGCAGTGGGGAAGCAGCACGGTTAAATCCGACTTTATTTTTGGTAGAGAATAATGAACGCACATGTGTTCGTTGTAAACTTATTTTCCGACCGTTAGGTTTTCCGGAGACGTTCGTGTTCTGACAGTGTGTAGGCTCGTAAATGGATGCCAGCGTTTGGGTGAAATTCACAGATTCCACCCCGAAGGGGGTGGCAGTATGTTATCCAAAACTCTGTCAACACCCATCAGAAGAAACTGATTTAGTGTGCGATATTATTATTATTATTTAAATTTGCGATAAAATTACGAATGTCGCATATCATTGTCGATTGTGACTCAAAAACTGTAGGATGCTAAAAGGACACGTCAGGCATAAAAACTGATTATTATAATATAGAATACGAACTTGAGATCTTTCCTCTTATAACCCCACGATTGTGTTGCCGTGCGACAGGAACTTAGGTTAGACGTCAGTCTAGTCTCTCTCTCTCTCTCTCTCTCTGTTACAACACGCACATTTTTAGCTAAAACGGGAGTGGTGGGGTTATAACAGGAAATATTCTACTTCGTTTTCGGTGGGTATTTTTAATAACTGATATCGCTGACGGGAGATAAACCCATACACACCACACTCCACAGTAGCAAGTCCAGTTACCACATACCGTATCCAATACCATTACCACATACAGCAGTCAGAATGTAAATAAAAAATTACCGGTTTATCTGCAAGGATAATGAGAAAATTCAGGTCCGTCTATGCTTTCGGTGTGCATTACACGTATATGAAGTTTAAAATTAGCAGCATAAACAGGAAATTACGTTAAGTCTATAATGAACTTTGTACATCGCTATGTACTATATCTATTTGCATAAAACGCCAGCTGTTGTCGCCCGTATAACTGTAAATCAGTACCGAACACACACTTCTACCTACAAGACTCCTTATACTGATGCAAATAAAACACACTATGCCGTACCTGTAGATACAACCGTCTTTCTGAAGATGAACCCTCGGTTCGAGACTTGTAGAAGACGCCAGAAATTAAAAATTAAAACATTAATTTAGGAAATGTGAATTTTGTTGGTTTATATTGTACAATCATACCATAATGCACGGTGCAAAAAAACAAAATTTTAAAATTATATATTGGTAAAAGTAACCGATTCTGAGGATCACCCGTAGATGACTGAATCTTATTGAGAAAATGACATGAATTTATTTAATAGACACTTACAAAACAAAGTTTTGTTATTGTGGCGTTTTGTTTTATTTTACGTTGCCATTTCTTGCTGTACTCGTTCTTGAAGTGGGTGCTAGATGGTATCGATTGGTGGGCGGTACTTTCCGGCCTTTAAGATTGTTCGATGCCTCTAGAGTAGGAGGCTCAGTGGGCCCCGAATTTGGTCTTGGCGAGGCGGGTAAGAAAGGAAAAGAACTGCCGTCATAATTCTCACTGAGCTATCCAACTTAATGTAAAGTTTCCCTACAGAAGTTAATGATCTGCTCATGCTGCAAGCGGATGCAGAATTCATCGTAGGACATGACGAGACCCCGCGGGGTATGAACTGTGACGCATCAGCAGTAACTGTAATAAAAAACTGTCATGTCCAATTATAACTGCAGTTGCACTTTTTTCCAAGAGATTTTCTGTTTCAGCCTTTTAAATGCAATTCTCACGATTCCTATGAAGTGTGAATCAGAGTTTAGCGATGTTCTTTAAAAACACAGGGGTTCTGATAAGTCATTAGCCCGACCAGGAAGGAAACAAGTTAATGTTTCTGTCAGAATGGCGTGAATTTCCTTCGGCGCCTTGTCTTGCAGGAAAAGAAACGTGATGACAGTTCGCGCCTCGATGTTGTTGAAATCGCGCGCGTCGCCTGACATGCTTCCGAGCTTGTTTTCTTCCTGGTCGGGCTAAGGACTTATCAGCACCACGGTAATACTTTCATCTTCCTGTGTCCTGTCCTAAAACCTACAAATTGAATTATTCAGCTCTCTGGTCTTGTGGGTGCGAAATATGATCTCTCACATTACGGCAAGAACATAGGCTGAGTGTGTTCGAGGACAGGGTGTTGAGGAAGATATTCGGGCGTAATAACGAGGAAGTAACAGGAGGTAGGACAAAACCGCATAAATTGGTGCATGCAAGATTTTGATGGGGAAACCCAAAGGCGATGTTCTGCTTATAAGACCTATGTGGAGATGGGAGGACAGTATTACAATGGATTTCAAATGAATAGAATGGGTTGGCATGGGCTGAATTAATCTGACGCCAGACAGGGACTAGTGGCGGGCTGTTGTTAATGCGGTAACGAACCCTCAGGTTTCATAAAATGTGGAGAATGTCGTGAGTACGTGAGAAAGAGCTGGTTTCTGAGGAAAGGGATATTAAAATTCAAATTTATTGGTTCAGCTTCGTATTCATCTTTGGATGTAACTGGCAACTCTGCGTTTTTGGCACTGGACGTCCATTAGTTTTAATACTAATGTCTTAACTTTGTCTCAAGTATTTTTACGTTTTGTTGACCGTGTATCCTAATATAAAGATAGGCTTTTTTTTACCAACTTGATGCACAAATTCTTTATTTTAATACATTTATTACATTCCTCTACATGTTTCGAGCACTATCGTGCTCATCTTCAGGAGGACAATTGTATTAACACAGCATCTGGTATCGTCACTCTCTTTGGGTGACTGTTCAGTGCACAGGTTACTAGAGGACTCTAGTAACCTGTGTACTGAACAGTCACCCAAAGACAGTGACGATACCAGATGCTGTGTTAATACAATTGTCCTCCTAAAGATGAGCACGATAGTGCTCGAAACATGTAGAGGAATGTAATAAATGTATTGAAATAAAGAATTTGTGCATCAAATTGGTAAAAAAAAGCCTGTCGTTTAAGCGAACTAATTGCTATCGTCTGTCACGTGTTGGGCTAACCTAAGTTTATATATAAATAGTAATACATTTCTATTTACATTTCTTCCCGTCCCATTTCACCTAGACTCAGCGCAGTTTTTCACTTCATTTTACACGTGTCTCTTACTTTGTATAAAACTGTACATAATTTTTTATTTCCATGATCTTATTACAGCTGATTATTTTATTGTATGCTGTTTATTAATTTTTATGTGACCATTTATTATCCACAAATTATTCTCCCCGCCTCTGTGTCTCATTGCATTTCAGTAACACATGAGCCACATTACGTGTTCGTGACGTAATGTGGTATTCAAGAAAGATTACATGGTACGTAGATTTTTTTTTTTTTTGGCCTTGCGCGACTGTATTTCACAATGTGTAAAACCCTCGCTAAAGAAGACGCATATTTACAAAATTAGTCACTTAAAAAGATATTCTGAAAGTAGTAACATACCGGGCATACCGGAAGTCAGTATTTACCGTGACTCGCACTAAACAAGCAAAAGAAGATCGCTTTGCGATAAGTGAAGAGCTGTCATGGAAGCTTAGACTCTTGTAATCTTTGTGTGTGGTTAGGCCCGTGTAATATAAGAGGAACCAATAGGAAACATTGCTATGAATGGAAATTCTACAAATAAATACTACACGTCAGTCATTAACACAATATTTATTTGTATAAACTGAACTTGTTGTGTGACGGTACGCACACAACAAGTTCAGTTTATACAAGGTTACATACTTTTTTGCTCCTATAACTGAAACATGTGAGCATTTGGGATCCCATAATGCAGAAAAACTAAACAACTCTTGGATCTGTTTTCTTGGAGGGCCTGAGGATGACCGACTAGGTCAAAACATGTCGCCCTGACATATATGCCAGTGTATATAAAATAAAAGTTGTGTTATTGACTGACGTGTAGGATTTATTGTATGTTGTAACACTTCGGGATGGAAAACTTAAAAAAGAATGGAAATTCTACTGTTCATTTTGTTACCAGATGATTTGTTAAATCGTTTTCATGTCAGCAGCGGTTAGCCGATTGATAAAATTTGAAATTTACTATTTAGCATGGCTTTCATCAGCGTGTTAGGAAGAGTGGCGTGCACGAAATGTCTTCAGTGGATAATCGAAACGAAATTTGATGACGAATAGCACTGAACTTTAATTAACTATCGGGGTCAAAATCGTACTTGACCGAGCTCGCTGGGACAAGTGATAAGTTTTGTGACTTGTACTGGGGAGGTACTTGGTTCGAATCTAGGCCACGAGACTGTTTACAGTAAAAGGATTTAAATGGTTTTCCAGCGTAGCTCCTTCAGTTCTGCCACAACGGTTTCATTCCCCATGCTTTCCAATCCATTATCCCTTGTCGTCCAGTTAGTCGACGCTGAATGTGTCTGGGTTAATGGGCAGCGCCCGTGAATTCACAATAAATAAATCGCGGCTTGATTGTTAGGTCTGATAAACAAGTCCCTTTCCGAGCCTAGATTCTTTAACTACAAGTACTCCTAACTTTTCAAAGATAACCCTGTAGCAATTGGTTCTTTATATTAAGGCGAGATGTAACTACCTAACGGATCGTAAGATATTTTGGAATGTAAATTTAGTTTGACTACATACAAAGTAATCCTTGAGAAGCTGACAGTCACTCATCTAATGCATGGAATCGTCCCTCTTAAAGGAGAGCACAAGTCTATTATCATGTGACCTGTTTGTGATTATTTTAATGTTATTCCCTTATCTAAGCCGAAGCTTTCCATCGGTTCCTTCCCTTTCAAGTATTGAACTGAAGTTTCTGAAATATTTGTCATCTCCCCTGCGGTTACTGCTGGCTCCGCCGTTCTGTTCCTGTTCGATTTTGTGGCCCCTTTGATATTGCCGATGATTACAAGTTCTGAAGCTCCTTATTATAAAAAATGTAAGAAAAATATTGCACATAAGCAGTGGGGACGGGTAGAAAACCTTAAAAAAAAATACCGAAGAAAAAATTCCATAGGAGACGTCGCGGTAAGAAGGAGTCGTCAAATTCGGCAGTAGATTGATATTAAAAAACTAAAGCAGTCCCGTTACAGGCCTGAAGTGGCCCAGAGGATTCCAGGAAGTTAAGGTTCCCAGATTTCATGACAACGGCACAGGATGGTGGTAAGGTTATCAGCCTTAGGCACCGGCCGCCTTTACCCCCAGGAAATATTCCTGGTACTCACTTCTGTTAGAGGCTGAGTCGACCCCAGGGCCATAGTGCGATCGGAAGGATTTTATGTCAATGAAAAATTCCAATGACACCAGTTGAGATCGAACCAGCAACCTTCCGGTTTGTAGCACAGCACCTTAACCACTGCGCTACCGCTGTAGATTGATAATAGCAGCACAGATATTGCTTCGTGTTCGTCTACGTATAGTTTTTTTTACGTTGTAATTTATTTTGAATTCTTAATTCCATCTCCATTTCTCTTTTGCGCCATAGATCCCGCACTCTATAATTTTCTTCTTCCCCTTATCCTGTCTTTCCCTTTCTTTTGTAAGAATAAATTATTCTCAGTACTTCATTGTCAAACTCTCACATTCCACTCTCTTCCCGTAGGACGAGAGACAAAGTTTTAAACCCATTAAAATTAAGTGAAGTCATGATTTTATATTCTGATATTTACATTTGTGGTACGAAGTAGAAGGCAGGCTATGAGCTAAACAAGACATACTTTCTGTGTGCCGACGTTGGCTTGTCATTTCTTCTGATTCCCAAGGTGCAAATGTTGGTGGGGATTGTTGTAGAGGCTGGTTTGTCTGATTTCATGACAACTTCATAGAATAATTATTTATTTGAATTCGTAATCATTCCGAATTCAAGTACTGTAGGCCTGTTACGTCTGCTGTAAGTTCCCGACTGATGTTTAGACAGGTAACATGTGTCGGTGTGCTGCATCTTTTGGCATTCCGACCGAACTGCTGGCTGCTGTGTCAGTTGCAACACATCCGTCTCCTTTAACTCACAAACAGCAAGACAAAAGAATATCGATTTCCCGCTCAAGCCCTTGGATCACTCTAAAGTCATCCGTGTACTGTAACGGAGCAGTTTCTCTATTTGTTGTTGTTTGTCTGCCTTTCTAACTGAATTATAATCCCACGTTCAAGAAAATTCGTTATGATTAATTACTCGAAGTACATTCTTGGTCAATGGTATAATTAATTGTTGTTCTATTACTTACGAAGTGGGGGGATCGCGGTGGCACAGTGGTTAAGGTGCTGTGCTACAAATCGATCCCAGCTGGTATCACAGGAATTTTCATTGACATAAAATCCTTCCGATCGCACTTATGGCCCTGGGGGTCTACTCAGCCTCTAACAGAAATGAGTACCAGGAGCATTTCCTGGGGGTAAAGGCGGTCGATGCGTTAGGCCGACAACCTTGCCAACATTCTGTGCCCTTGTAATGAAATCTGGAAAACTTAACTTCCTGGAACCCTCTGGGCCACTCCAGGCCTGTAACGGGACTGCTCTACCTTACGAAGTGAATATTGAACTGATAGGGGCCGAGATGGCATAGTCCGTGTAGCGACTGGCCACAGGCTGGACGATCCGGGGTTCGACCTAAGGTGGGAGCAAGAGATTTTTTTTCTCCATACCCGTTCAGACCGGCCCTTCAGCCGACGCAACCTACTCCACAGTGGGTACCCAGTCATTCCTGGGGGTTAAAGGGTCGAGGCGTGGTGTTAAACATTCACTCCCGCCTAACGCAGAGGTTAAGAACGACTGGAGGTATACTTCTGCTCCCCATCTGTGTCTTCAAGGCATGTCACGGGATGGCCATACGTAAACGGCTATTATAGTTCAGATTGTGGTCTTTGGGATTTGACAACGTATAGTTTGGTAGATATGTACTAACACTTCGGAATGAGCTGATACCTCCATCTTGAGGATACATTCTAAATGTGGAGGCAGCACGTTATTCTGAAACGTGGTTAAGAATCTGCACATCTACACGGCGTAATCTGTTCTGATTGGCATTAGGAAGTCGACGTCACCCAAACAGGAGTGTGGGACGCCACGTGAGTAGCGCAGGCGTGTAATGGCGCCAGATAATTAACACCAATCAAAGTGTTACCCTAATCAGTCGTGTAGGAGGTGTGTGTAATCTCGCAGCACTTTAGATGCTAGACCACAGTTGAAATGTGATGACACACGGTGATGCACGGGTGGGGAAGTGAAGGGGAAACTGGCGAATGGAGTGGGTAGCCAGTACCCTTCACACTACCTCGGAACATGGTGTATCCAGCATTACTATCGCTGATGCGCACACCTCGGCTGCCAGTAGTCGGCTGAACTGACGCCCCCGCTGATTTAAATGGACTCGTCTATTTCGCTGAAAGACGAAATCTGATTTCTGCGCGTGTGCCATCACATTTCAACTGGCCTGTACCTACTTTGCTTTGTTTATTATTGAATGGCAGTCCCACATCTCTGCGCTTGGCGTTTCTGGTAACTAAATCGTTATTTCCGGCTGCTATAGGCAACAAAACTTTAACGGTCCGGGGCAGAATTTGGTGGGGTTAAGGACCGGGCGGACCAGAGGTCGAGACCCTATCTGGGAAAGGAAATGTCTTGTTTATTTGAAAAAAACAGCTGTTTTGAATAAGACAGTAAAATTTTAAACTCATATTTCCGTGCATCGTAATTCAGTGTTAATAAAAATCCAACCAGATGCAACAGTATGCAGATATTTATTTACTGCAAAGTCACTCTACATGTTTCGGGTGTCACAGCACCCATCATCAGGAGTAC
>Ga0131853_10019730_pt1 | contig 12264 bp, 13 predicted proteins | sample TergutLab28metaG_FD_92764 | JGI IMG/M metagenome (GOLD analysis project Ga0131853, IMG submission 92764) | Labiotermes labralis P1 segment gut microbial communities from Petit-Saut dam, French Guiana - Lab288 P1 (version 2) (version 2) | ecosystem: Host-associated > Arthropoda: Insects >...
CCAAATGCAAGGAATATAAACTTACTTTATTACATGTTAGAATATCAGTCAGAAGTAATATTACGTAGATTTTTGTGTATCTATTAATTTTTCTTTGTGTTATATTTTCCAAAACACGGGGTTTTGCCAGTGCCATGCAGCAGCTCTGTTTATGTGCTGAGCAAACAGCACACTTCCCATTGCTGCGCTTCTATTTTCGTTGTTTGGTGAAACAGGTACTATTTTATTAATTTTGAGCACATTCTGTAGATGGTTAGCTGGATGCGTCACCGACGGTCCAATGTGTTGCGATTGTGTCGGTGCTGTGGAGGTTGAGGCGAGTGATTCGTCCTCTCCTCTAGCCTTGTCGTCTTCTGTCTCTGCTGGAACTGTCATTTTCTTAAGGCAGGCAAGTATCGGTAATCCATTGACAGCACAGCCTGTGTCGTTTGACTTTGGTCTGTGGTGTATTTTTCGTACAGTACGAAACTGTTCAGGGCAGCCATCTGTAGCAAGAATAGTGTAAATTATTGGGTCCACTATCCCTCAATTTTGCCGTTTCGTTAGAAATCGAACGCCGGCCGCTGCGTTCCTCTGACACCGTGCGTGGTGTACTTTCTTCTGGGACAGGGCCGAGCGGGGGAATGCTACGCGTTAGTTTATCGTCGCACCGGTAGGTGACGTCATTAAGTGACATGTGCTGAAATCTGCTGACAGACATGATAAACAGTCTCGTACCGATATGGCGCCATTCCAATATCGTTGTGGTGCAGTGATGAAGAAAAGATTGGTTTCTTCCATTCTGGCCTTAAATTTGACGCTTTCAGCCATTGCAGGTAAGGGCACCAGTTCTTCAGTTTAAGTTGATGTATTTCACTGCAGTCTTTCGTAACCTGAAGCTTGTTTAGAGTTTGAATCCGATGAAAGTAACCTCAAACAGCTGGCACAGTAACAATTATAATAATAATTTTATTAATAATCCCATAGATCCATCTTTGGTTACAGATACCACTGGATGTGGAATTTGCCCAAATACAATATACAGTATAGCTATGTAAGTCACTATACATTGTTAGTACTACTGACAAATACAGTATTAGTAAATGAAGCAGATAATTGTATCATTAACATACATTACAAGTAATTAAAGTGAGACACAGATTATGTAGATGTCATTTCCATAACGCTTACAATGCAGAACTGAAACTTAAGATTTAACACTGTTGAAATATTCTTCTGGAGTGTAGAATGATTTAAGGTGGAGATATTTACCTAAGTCCAATTTGAATCATTTAACATCACAAGATAATTTTTTTTTGAGAGAAGACTGTTAAAAACTTTAATGTCAGAATAGTAAGCCCCTTTCTGATACAATGATAGGTTAGCCTGAGGCTGATGAAGGTTAGAATTTTGCCTGGTATTAAAAACGTGTATTTCTGGAAAATATTCTTACAATTCACAGTGAATAGCGAAAGAGAGAGTATGTACTGAGACTGTAATGGTAGCATCCTCAGTTTCTTAAACAGTCCTCTACAGGAATCCCTTGGTCTTGACCCAGTAGTGATTCTAATTGCCCTATATTGAAGTTGAGAGACATGAAGACTGTTTGAAGAATTGCACCAAAAGATTATCCCGTAACTAACAGGGGAATGAAAGTAGGAATAGTATACAGATTTCAGTGTATCCTGAGACATAAATGGTCTAATGCATGTAAGTACATAACATGTCTTACATAATTTAGGTGTTAGCTGAGTAATGTGATCCATCCAAGATAGGGAATTTGTAATAACTAATCCAAGAAACTTTGTGTTTGAAGTGTTTGCAATGAACATATTACTGTAGCCAATGGACATTTCATCCACAGAAGTGTTTTGTCATAAACTGCACATATTGAGTATTTTTTTAAATTTAAATATAATAACTTGGCTGCAAACCATTTGTTTAATTGGATGAACACAGATGTGATTTCTTTATTGAAATCCATGTGGTTAGAATGAGTGACAATTAAACTGGTGTCATTGGCAAAGAGAATGGGTTTAGATTTATTTCTGACTAATCTTGGTTAGATCATTTATATACCAGATGAAAAGCAGTAGACCACGTTTGGGCCCCTGAGGAACACCATATCAAATTTTCCCCCATTTAGAAAAGATGTCAAGATGGGAATTTTTACTTGTTACTATCACTCTTTGGTACCTGTTTGTGAGGTAAGACGTAATTTTTTTAATTTACCTCTTATGCCATAAAATTCCAATTTTGACCATACAATATCATGTTCTACACTGTCAAATGCTTTTTGAGGTCACCAAATATACTACCAACTATTTTTTTAAATTTAAAGCATTAATTATTTCATTCATTAAATTAAAAGTGGCTGTGTTAGTTGATGAATTTGTTCTGAAACCAAATTCTTCATCAGCTAATATATTATTATTAATTAAATGTTGGTACATTCTTACATAAAAAATCTTCTCGAAGACCTTAGAAAATGAGGGTACAAGAGGTATGGGTCTGTAATTAGACATATCACACCTATCTCTGTTTTTAAATATTGGTCTAATTACAGCATACTTTAATCTAGTAGGGAATATTCCAGAGGATAATATTTTATTACAAATGTGACATAGTGGTGAACTAATATATGGAGAACCGATTTTTAGTAAATTAATAGATAATTCATCGTAACCTTGTTAGTTTTTTATTTCAAAGAACTAATTATTTTTTCAATTTCTTTAGTTGATGTATATTGGTACTTTATACTTGGAAACGGTTTGTTAAATGTTTGATGTAGGTAATGTAGGTAATCTACAGAATTATTATTGTTTTTATTGATAGCACTGTGATTTTTTTCTTGTTATAGACAAAAAGTAGTTGTTAAAAAATCGGGGTTGTTTGAAAGTCGTAATTTATATCTACATTAATGTTCAGCTGGTGTATATGTTCGTTTTGGCCTTTACCCCAGTTAATGTTCTAGTAATGTCCCAAACGGTTTTCATTTAATTTTTTCAAGTTCTCAATCTGCTTATTATTATGACGCTTTTTGGCTTCCCTTTTGACAGTTGGCAGAATTTTGCTATGTAATTTATGCTTCTTTTTTAATAGGAGATTGTTACTATTCTTACAAAGTACATACATGAATTTATTATTCCCGTAGTAATCCAAGCATTGCTATTAGTCTTAGTAATTAGTTTTCGTAGAGGGAAACTAGAATAAAATACTCTTAAATAGGTATTCAGGAAGGAATTTTAAATAGAATCAACATCATTATTTCCAAAAACATTGTCCCATGTTTCATAACTCACCTTAACCTTAAAATCGGATATTCCATACTTGTCAATATTCCTTATGAATGTGGGTTTACTATTCTAAATTTTTTAAAATTATGTCATTTATCGTAATTAGCTGAGCATCTTGATTGGCCAGTCCATTAACTAGTGGAGAGATAATATAATCTTCAAATTTAGAAACGTTGATTAAATATGTTATTGATAGCAGTGACTGAATTATTCTGGATTCTGGTTGGAAAGTAGACAGTGCTAGTGACATTATAGGAGATTAATAAAGAATCTAGGAGTTTTTTTTGTGTTCAACAAGATAGTTTATATTTATATCTCCACAGATGATGAGTTGTGTATTACTATTTTAAAGTAAGTTGAGTACCATCTCTAGTTTATTAAGAAAATTGACAAAATTATGAGAAAGTGCTCTATAAATGGATAATATGCAAATATTATATGAAGTGTCAGATAGTTAAACAGCACGTAACTTCAGTATCCTGGTAGAGTGAAAATTTTCTTAAGTCAACATTAATAAAATTTAGGTTCTTGTTAACAAAAATACATACGTCACCAGTTTTGAAAGAGTTTCTGCAAAATGAGGCACCTGGAGTATAAACTGTCAATCCGAATTAGTTCAATTTCACGCTGATTCAAGTGATGTTCGGTAAAACATAAAATATGAGGAAGATTAGAATATAAGAAGTTTAATACATCACTAGATTTCCATCTTAAACCTTGAATATTCTGTTCATAGATTTGTAAGGCTTCAGTAGTGATATTTTTAAATGGCACAGTATTATCCAGCAAGTTTGTTGGACCTAACAGTGCTGAAAAACCTCTGGCTTAGTGGTTGCTCTTATGTTTCTGGTTACACCCGTCTCAGTGTGTGTTAAGTTATTGTTCACTGCACTGTCCTTCATGAACTTATTTACCATAAAAATCTCCATGTCTGATTACTGGAGTTCTCTTTAGTCTTCTTGACATTCCTGTTGAGTGTTGAGTTGCTCATTACAGTAATACTCGTAGTGTTCATCACAGCCTCTGATGGGACCTGGCTTCATGGATTTTTGGCCATTCTTCTTTTGGATTTCCTTCCCAATAAAGAATTATGGGGATATTCTTCATTTGTCCATGGGCTGCTTTATATTTTTTTGCTATCATTTCTGCCACTTTTGCCTTACCAACGATGTTTAGATGCGGTGTAAAATTATTTCTGTTAAGGTTGATATATCATATTTTCGCATAGTCCATTGCCTTGAAGATCTTCTGTAATTTTCTATTGAACACTTGAACTTCATTATTAATGCGTGATGTCTCCTGTAAGTCATGCCTTTGTGGTGCTGCCAATGCTATGATATTTGTATTACTCCTGTGATTTATGAAGTCTTTCAAGTGTTTGAGTCCAGCTGATGTTTCATTCTTATTGGCATCATTCGAGCCACCCCACATGACTACAGCATCATCTTTAGTTAGTGTAAGTATTTCTTCGCGCGCGCTAAGGCTGTAACATTTGCCAGACCTGATCCCACCCTCACCGCTCCACTAACCTCATATTATTTTCCGAGGTAGTTTGATGTCTCGCGAGCACAACCTCTCGCATGACTGTCTCTTATTATGACGATTTTCTTTTTTCTTTGTTTGAGAAACCATTTAATATTCTTGCTTTTACCTTATTAACATTTTCATGTCTTTGAGGTGACTGAAGTTTGTTTTGGAGGTTACCTAAGACTGCGTATCAGTTAATTATTGTAGGGATCAGCTGTGATTGATGCAGTGGTGTTTTTCTATTAACTCTGTCTTTGTTGGCAGACACTAGTTTCCATTCATTAGAGATGTCATTCCTTGAGTCGTAATTCATTTCTCGGTTCGTAACATTTTCTGTAGTATTTACCACGCTGTTGGCAGTCTTGGATTTTATATCATCTTGGAGCAGTTGAATAATTTTCCTTGCTGGGCTAAGCTCTTGGAGAACTGTTTCCAGTGTATGTTTGCATTGAACACAACATGTGCACTCAGTTAATCTATTTAAATTATTTAAATCACTGGTTTCTGTATCTAACACAAGCACGTTTACCACAACTTCCGCCTGTTGGGGCAGTATTGCGCAACACATTGTTTACCCCCCCCCCCACTATATTGCGTATGATTGTGCAGAAGCTACGAGAATTAAGCATATTTCAAACAATCTTAATAATAAGGAGACAAAGATTGGTTTGCTTTCTTGCTAAAAAGGAATCACAGAGTTATCCTAAAGAAAGTAGAAGGTAGAGCGTCAGTAGAATCAATTCTTTCAATCACGATGCAGTGAGAATATACCTTGACAGTCTGGAGAAACAGAAGGTCGTGGAAGGAAAAATTTGTAGTGCAGATGAAACGTGAGTATATCGCTGAGTGCAATAGTGGCACAATCCAAAACTGCTCATTTGGAGTTTGTACTACGATTCAGATCAAAAATGCAACAGCTGCACCCGGCAATACTGGCGTCTAGTGGGGTGCGTTTCACCTAACAGTGTGTCGATATTATATTATATTATATTATATTATCTGATACAGTAGTTATGTTTTTGCGGCCCAATCTCGGTATAAACTCCAAATGGTAATGTTTGGATTCTGCCACTATTTCATTTAGCGAGCGATATACTACTTAGAAACCTACAGCAATTTTAGAGCCGAAAGTCCAAGAATAGGTTTGTGCGACTGTTTCTTAGGACCAATGTACCATTTGTGTGCAGTTATGCAGTTAGTGCATCTGGTAATTTCGTTCCACGTATGTTATTCAAGGATGTCTCCGCAGTTTGGAAAGGGTTGTGCTATTGGAGCTGGTTATTCGTGCTCCAAAAATTGGTGGATTAATGAAGAGCTGTTCTTACTGTAGCTTCAGTATTTTAAGAATTGTATCGGCCGAACTATGAACCAGTAAATATTGTACTGGACAATCATTGCAAGTTTCATCTCCCCCCCGAATCTCTAGTTACTGTAAGGATAGCGGAATGATTGATTGTGGTCTTCATTCAACCTGACACTTCTGCCGTGTGCAGCCAATTAGTGTTACGTTTGAAGAACCCCTGAAAAATCCGTTCAACAGGGCGAGTGATCGGTACTTGAGAAGACGTGCACATGAAGAAATGACACCGTACGGTCCAACTTACTTTCCAACAAAGGCTATCTGAAGGTTAGTAAAATGGAAAAAAATGAATATCCGGCTTCAGAGCTGCAGATGTTTGCCTACTCAACCCAGAAATGTTATAAGAAGCTGAGTATGAATTGAATGAAAATGATAAACAGAATAACATGGAATCTGAAGGAGACAGTCCTTCAGTGATTTCTGTGACAACACAAGCTCAAAGAGGAACACATCGTTATCATTTGTTATGTATGTTAGCGAAACACAAGAGAGAGCTGACTGAAGCAGTGGATGGTGTCAGGTCGGAAATTCACTCACCTGCAGTACCGATCTCTAGTCATAACACGCTGGGGCACCGCAAGCCGGGATCCAGCTTAGCGACGACGTGTGGCAGAACGTCAGAAGACGTCGTTGCGACTAAGCTGGTGGAATCGCTGGGACTGCGGGTTCGAATCCCGCCGGGGGCATGGATGTCTGTCTTGTATGATTATTATGCGTTGTCACGTAGAGGTCTGTGCGACAGGCCGATCGCTCGCCCACACAAGTCCTACCGTTTATGTATGTGAGTGTGTCACTGAGTGTGATCAGGTGCACCAGTAAGACTCTATATTCACAAGAGGTCTAACTAAGAAGGAAAGAGCTTCTCCTTCATTCATTCATTCATACATATTTGTGGCGTTGTAATTAATTAATTAATCGGTTAAACACACGGAAAATTTGTCCTTTACTTTAGGAATGTAAAATACGTGATTCTTGTTTGGGGAAGTCTGAGTTCTTAGCCCGTGACCGTAACTGCCTTAAGTATTCTCATTTAGCCCTTTTACCATGAAGTCTCCAACCCCATGGAGCAAAGTCCTTCTTGTGAAGCCACTCGTTGCACAGCTGTTTAAGACATTCCGCGCAGTTTATGGAACCCGACGGTTCATTACTGTGTTCACAGCATTGAGCCATATTAATCCACTCCACACCAGCCCAGGTATTTAAGGTCCCTTTGATGTTGTCCTTCCATCTACATTTAGGTCTTCCACATGGTGTCTTCCATGTTTTCCCCACCGAAATAATCATATTTTATACATTTCTGCCCTCCTCCGTGTAACAGCCTGCCCCGCCCCTTTTATCAGCCCCATAATATTTCGTGAGGCGTACCAATCATGAAGCTCCTGATTACGAATTTTTCCCCGTCTCGTAGGCCAAATAATCCGGGCGAATCCGATGTCCATTGTTACCTTTCGTTCCGTCCCGGGCAAGCCTTTGACCGTCCACCCCATTGCTGCAGGATTCCTTCCCGTTAGTTACTCGGCATATTTGCAATTATCGTGCGTATCCACCAGACGTTCGCTTTCCCCACAACCCGAGAACACACAACAGGAATTTGATACGCGGCGGTATGCAATATCTGTGCAGAGACCACTTGTTCTGCATTAGGTTCTCGATTGGTGCTGCAGTTACTGCAGGCAGATGCCAGAATAGCGCCTCAGATTGCGCCACCACAGAATCATTCCGCAATCATTTCGATTTACACCCGCTAGCCAGCCTAGGATGCTGTACATCGGTACACAGATACACCGTGGGGTCAACTGAGTAGCATTTCATTCTTAGGCGCTTCGCAAAATGGCGAAAAATTACTATTAGCTTCGTCATTTCTGTCTGTCTGCCTGCCTGTTCGCATGGAACTCGGCTGCCGCTGGACGGATATTCATGAAATCTGATATTTGAGTATTTTTCGAAAATCTGTTGAGAAAATTCAAGTTTCAGTACAATCTAACAATAATAACGCACTTTACATGCAGACCAATATACATTTAGGGTAATATCTCTCTGTATTCTTCTTCGAATGAGAAATGTTTCATGCAAAATTTGCAGAGAAAATTACAACACATATTTTGTGTTCAATAAATTTTTGCCGAAAATAGTGCCGTTTATGAGATAATGTAGAAAAATGTGGTACAGCAACGGACAGGTCAGAGATGACAGTATAAAACAGCGCGTGTGCATTGCATGCTTGATAACTCAGGCTACAGGCACACACTCAGAATGTGTAACACTTATTGCTTTTCCACGACAACAATGGTTATGCGAACGCTCCTTATTATTACGTTGTACGTACTTCGCCTGCCTTGTTAATTTCCATTTCGTTACCAGTGTCTGCGGAAGGTGATCTGGACAGCAGCTGTGGATCGTCTGAGTCAGTAAAGTGGCGGTGGCTGTGCAGCGTTTTGAGCTGCCACGTAGCGTGTCTGGTTTTGTTATTTGTACTGCGGACTGTCTGTCTGTCTGGTGGGACACACAGCATCACATTCTTGTGTCCTGAACACAACGCTCCCTTTTGACGCTGGCACATACACCAACACATACGCACGCACGCACGAACTACACACATACACGCATTTCTCACCCAGGGGTGCTACAAACACATTGTACTGTTCTGTGGCCTCTGTTGTAATACTGACTTTAATTTATGCATCGCGTTTTGTTTTGTTGTGACCGTAATGGAAGCCTCTCGAATCCAGTGAAGCTTTTTTACGTTCTATTTCTTTGAGAGTCATTTTAATATTATCCTCCTTCCTACGCCTAGGCCTCTCGTGTGGTTTCTTCCTTTGAGACCTTCCAACTAAAATTTTGCATATAGGTCTCATGTTTCTGTTTGCATGACCTTGCCCTTGATTTAATCACACAAATAATGTCTACTACAGAATGCTACAGAATGTCTGCTACAGGACGTCGTCTGCTACAGAATGTCTGCACGTTATTCCCTCTCTTGATCCCCCGTTAATGCCACATTTCAAGTCCGCCCCTAGTGCGTCTACGTTAGGTGCCTGTCTTCAGGTCAGTCAGTCAGCCAGCCGGGACGCATCCCTTACAGTTCGCAGTTCACAGGTCAGCCCTCTGTCCGACTGTGCGGTCTGAGGGACTGCCAGTGACGTCAGATGACCCAAGAATAAGTAAAATATTAGAGACAGAGACAGACAGACCATTTGTCATAGCGATACAGAACGAGTGCAACTTCATTTTGTATTTTAATGTTGACGTAGGCTACAAATATGTAATTTTCAGTGCGATTGAAGGGATGTTTTCTGCGAGATCTTGAATGCCAGGTCACGAAGACCCAGAGGAGATAGAAGTATGGCTCTACTCTTTCTTTAACCTCTGCGCTAGGTAGGGTGGATGGTCAGCGCCAGTCCCCGGCCGCTTCACCCCAGGAGAAGACCCGGTATCCATTGTATAGGAGGCTGGGTGGGCCGCATGGCCGATCTGGGCGGGTGTAATACCTCGTCCCCACCGGAATTCGACCCCCGAACCGTCCAACAAGTAGCGGGCCGCTCTACCGACTGAGTTATCCCACTTACGGACGTCCTGAATATAGATGATCTGAAACTGTGTTCACTGTAATTCTAATAATGCGGTGCAGATATGCCGAGTCGGAGAAAACCCGTAAATATCGGATGAGCGTCTCTAGGTACGGACGTTGCGGAAGAACCTGAACCTTGCGTCTTGTCGCAAATTCGTGTGCAGTGTATGTGGGTGTGAGTGTGGGTGTGTGTGTGAGCGTGTGTCTGTGTGTGTTTTGTGTAACGACATTCTGTGTGTAACATCCATGAATTCTTCCTGTGCACGAACCCAGACCCGGTAGAAAGCGGTCTGTGCCTTTCGTTCAGCAACCTGTCGGAATTACTGTCCTGAGTAGCAAGTGATGATGACCTGTACGCCGCAGTGGCGGTAACATGGCTCCAGACACATCTGCTGCAACAAACACATCACCCCTCCCTGAAACGGAAATAATTGGATGTCTGTGTGTGTGTGTGTGTGTGCGCTCCACATGACAGACAGCTGCAATAAGGGACCAGACACACGCACAGTTGCCATGTTTACTTCTCCCCTTACTCCGCTGTAGCACTAAAAATTCGCTGAAGTTCGGAATCCCAGCTGTGAAATTACGAATACCAAATTTTAGATCATGGGTTGGACATGATGCAAGGCAGGGACAGGGGAAGTATCATGATCTGCACTGCAGTGTGCGGTAGCACGTGGGGCTTACAAACCATCTTGGTGAAAAATTGCATTTACAAAATGTCCCTCAGGACTTCGGAATGTGGCGGATATTGTCGTGTCACTGCGAGGCGTATTTGAAACAGAAGTGTTGAGGGTATCTGGATCTGGGATACAACCAGCAGTTCCGGTATAATCCAAAGCCGACTTTGTTGCTGCGCAGTTCTGTAGTTAAAGTTCTAGTTCCAGTTCTGCATACGTATTAAGTTACTCTTGTTTCGTTTCTGTGAAGACCGTATGAAATGCAGATTCTTTACACGTTCAGTTTGTTGCACATAACCGCAAATATTCGCATCGCCCTGCTGTTAGCAGTTTTTCACGTACGGCCACAATTTAACACACAGTTTGACTAGCAATGTGGCATGCCTAGCTGCAGTGCTGTTTTAGTTATCATCAAACGTACGGTAAATAAAATGTTCGCGTGAACAGCACGTTGAATATTTTTATTTTACGAAGATATTACCTCGACAGCGGTTGCCTATTTCAGCACCCTGACGCACCTCTCCCTAGTGACTATTTCTGTGCAGTCTGGTTTAACCTCCCCCTTCTTTTATGATCGATAAGTTGTGGATTTCCTCTTTTCTTGTGATGGATATACGGGAACCGTATGCGTATGTATGTATGTATGTATGTATGTGTGTGTGTATATATGTATGTATATATGTATGTATGTTTGCATATATGTGTGTATGTATGTATATATGTTTGTATGTTTGCATATATGTGTGTATGTATGTATATACACGTATATCTGGTAACCCTAGCTGTAGTGTCTGTATGGAAGCTCCAGTCACAAGTTCTTGGAACTTTTTATGTTAGCAAATTTAGTTTGAACGTTGGCTGGCTGCTGCAGCATTCATCCTTGAACTTTGGCCGTCGTCCGTAACGATTCCGGTAGTGATTTAGAACTCTTGCCTGAATATTTTAATAAACCCAAAACGGAGCATGAAACAGAATACTGAAACATGTGCATATGCAGGGTTTCATTTGGAAGCATGAAGTCGATAGAACAAGAAGGGTGTGCCGCTGTGTTTGGCATTAAAAAATGCCACTTTGTTTCTGTAATGCTGAAGGTGCCCTGGGCCTGTTTAAGCAGTACGCCGTAAAAGTGTAGAGGGGAGTGGATGCCTAGCTCCAAGCAGTCTTAACTGAGGCAGTAGGCGGCAGTGGTAAGCCTCACGCGTCGTATGTTCATCCTGTGAATATGTTCCATCTGCCACTATTTCATGAGCTTCTCTGTGCCTCGTCAGTAGTTGCGTGGACACGTGACAGGAGTCTCTGCGAACTCCAGTCCGTCGAGAGATGGCGGTACGAATTGCCTGCTTGCCTACCCAGTTGATGTTGGCCACGGAAACGCGATTCTAGTTAGTCTGGTGGAACAGACTGACGGTCAGAAAGGAAACAAACGTTATTCGAAAGAATGTAACAAAAGCAGTAATAAACTTAACAGTACAAATGCGAAGTCACCACTTGGCGCAGTACATTCACTGCCCTATAAAAACAACGAACTCAATCAGTACTACTCAGCCAGCCGGTCTCCTGTCGCCAGTACACACATCCATCAATTCCACTTGTTCCTCGCCACTTGACGCACTCCCAGTTTACCACAATAGAAGCACCGTACCAAAACTTGACTGTCTTCACGTTTGCATACGAAGCCCCTCACCTTTCCTCCAGCTACCCCCGCAACACAACCCTCTCAGGAGGAAGTCGGAAACACGATACAGCAATCAAAACACCATAACATTACGTAACAAAAAACACCATAAGAACCATATTAAATATTCTCCGCCACCACCGACCTCCCGAGATTGGGGGGGGGGGGGGGGGGTGGGA
>Ga0131853_10019731_pt1 | contig 12264 bp, 7 predicted proteins | sample TergutLab28metaG_FD_92764 | JGI IMG/M metagenome (GOLD analysis project Ga0131853, IMG submission 92764) | Labiotermes labralis P1 segment gut microbial communities from Petit-Saut dam, French Guiana - Lab288 P1 (version 2) (version 2) | ecosystem: Host-associated > Arthropoda: Insects >...
ACAATTTTCATACAACGAGAATTGTAATTATTACTCTTCCCTGTACATTAGGAGAGTCCGGTACAGCATAGTCACTACATTGACTAGACTGCTGGCTGCGTGATCAGTGGTTCGATTCAAACAGGGGCAAAACATTTTGTGTTCCCAGAACGTCCCCATCGGTTCTGAGACCATAAAGCCTCCTGTTTGCAGGTACGTGACTTCGTTCTCGCCAAAAAAGGAAACGGCCGAAACGTGAAGCTATAAATCTCCATCCAGTGAAAGATTAAGTATGACAGGAGCCATGCCTCTACTCTAAATATATGAATTCATGTGTCAGAAAAGGGAAGATTTATATTTTTTACCTTTCCTCCAGATCGAAATATTGGGAAGATTTGTGGTGGGCTAAATGACCAATTGTTTTTATTTCCACTTTCAAATACTTTTCTATAGTGTACACACCTAAGCAATTATCGGTATAAATTCGACGCTAATTTGTACAGTGCCAGTTCAATACAGAAAGCAATAAACCCACATATGTAAAGCAGAACGAGACGTCGACCATTTGGCCGGCATGATTGAGGACAAATGGGGATAGATGAGAGTCGCAGTATAGTTGAAGGTAACTCTACACAGATGCGAGACAAATGGACAAAGCTTCAAAACACACAGGCTACCCTAGGATGTGAGGGTGTACGTTGGATTAAAGTGGCTCACGAATAAGTTAAGTGGTGGAATCTTTAGTTTCCATTTAAGGCGTGCAATTGCCTGATAAAATGAATTATTACACACTGCGAGCCTTAAATCAGCAGAAAATAATAATAAATCAGCTACGTGTGATAAAATCAGGAAAAAATGAAAGGCATTAAAAACGATGCTCTACATCTGCCTATATTTAAAAAAATGTAAATTATGCAACCTTTCTCTTATCGGTGCAAAAATAATATGTGCTCCGTAAAAGGTGCCATTTGTGTTATCTTCCTTTATAAGAGTATGCAACTGAATTCCTTGTAAGAGAAGAACACATATTGAACTAGTTTGAAAACAAAACACTTCAGATGGCATTTGTCCTTGATACCGTTCATCTCACTTGAGTGACCGGTGAGGGGGGGGGGCAGCTCATTTTCGGCGAGATGACGTCTTACCCTTAAAGGGAATTTTTTGTGGAGGTGCCCTAAGGCCAGCATTCACTTCACCACTGCGTCCCCAAAGAACATATTTCACTGAATGTTTTTCAATTTATTTCAGGTACACGGTAATGTCATTATTTCAATACACTTTGCTTACAGTCACAGTAGAGCGCGACAAATGAAATCGATCATTTCAAAATCATATTTAAATGCATCAATTTCGACTATATATTTTTTTAGAGATACAGATTTTGTGAGAATGATCACATAACGCTTCCTTCTGACTCCGGTGTCCCAAAACAAGTGCTTCTTTCATCCGAGTTTGCGTCCTCGGTCTGCTCTACAAAGAACTCATCCCTCCAAATGCCAAGATATGCTCATCGGCCGAAACGTGAATTTTTCCATCCCCGATGGGCCGAATGTCACTTTTATAAAAGTTCAAAAGTTCAAACTAACTGTTGAACTAATTGGCGAGAGGGAACGCTCTAATTTGAATTCAGCGATCCCAAATTTGCAATAAACGAATATCTTGGGGTGGGCTACTATGTAATTTTCCTTAGAACGAATTATGACAGTAAGAAGGGTCTAGCATGGGACCGCACAGACAAACGTAGTGACATGTCCTTTCGCTTTGAAACGATATGCTGCCACCCTTCTTCCAAAATAACTTTCCCTCCCCTAATTTCCAAAACCAAACGTAAACACCTACCCCGGTTTGTATGCCGAAATATAATTAAATCTTATAATCGACATATTCAGGGTTCGAACCTGAACTTAAGAAATAATAACAAGATAACTAGAACTAAGTAATATAGTTAAAATAAACATTTTGCAACAAATAATTGTCTTTACAAGTTAAAAAATTGCAGGGGGCGAGGGAGTAATGCGAAGAGGCAAATGTAGCGCTCAGGGTAAACGAGAAATTTGTATACAATTTTAGTCGGAAAACGAAAAACTAAACAGCTCTTTATATATTTAGGCTCAGATAAAGTGATAATATTAAAGTGAATTTTTAGAAAGATTTTGAAGGTGTGTTAAAGTAGTTAAAGTTTGGGCCACTAACTCCCTTTTTTTGTACATATTAATGACATTTGCTTTTATAAAAGTTGGGAAATATCTTGGCCGGTTGAGCGAATATCATGGCTCTAACAAACCCTCTGCTGATTGAAGTCAGCATGCGATAACTATTCCATCTTGATTCTAATGTGGTTATTCGCAAGAATCTGCTTCTGTTCTCACTGATCTTCACTGAAACCTGAAGCTCATTCATGCGTCGGAGTCGTAAAGAGTGTCAACACGGAGTACTGAAGGAAGTGACGCAAACGTTGCTGCACGCTACTGAAACCTTCCTTTGTTTCTACTCTACAGTGGAGATGAATGAGGGACAGGTGTGAAGCAAAAACAAGACGCATTCTCTAGCAAATTATAGACGAAATGTTGCGACTGTGGTGCTAAACGCGAAATTAAGGAGATTTATTTTACGGTACAGGTATGTAGCTGGAAGAATAACGTTACGAATTAAAAAATGCCGTAGAGCGTAATATTTCTGGTTCGTCCGCTCTGTTAATTTCGGAGACGTTAAATTCATGAATGGGTTTCAGAAACGCGACGAGCATTTTAGTTGTTTGTTTTTTGTCAGCAGTTTCGGAACTGATTATAATTGAGACATCTTGCGTAGAGAGAAGCAAAACACATTCATCGTTAAGCTCGGCACCCGATATGTATTGATAAAACGTTTAAATTTAATTTTTGCCATCCCGAAGTGTTTAACGCTTATATAAATATAAAATGATAGTTCAGTCAAACATAACAGAACTTAATTATGTTATTATTCTATAAGGGCATCATATTTCGATTCTTCTTCAGATACAGATCCTTACTTAAGTAAGGATCTGTATTTTAGAAGGGCCTGAAGATAATTCTATAAGAATCGAAACAAGTTGCCCTAATACAATAATAAACACAATAAAGTTCTTTGTGTTTGGCTGATCCATCATTGTACATTTATATAAGTATATATTCCTTTCTCAAATTTTTGTCCCGTCTGAGTTCCTGCATCACGGCGAACACAAACTCTGTTCTAAACTACACTTAATTTTCAAGTCTCTCTCCAGTCACTTCTTATACCTCACAGAGAACTATGTGCTATTTATGAAACTGTCTCTGCTGCTTCAGATTATACCTCGGACAGAACAATGTCTCAATTATATATAAATATAAAGGCGAGAGAGACCATAAGCTTCAGGAGGACCTTGTATAAAATGTCTGATATTTCTATGCACTAAAATCGAAAATTTTGTCAAATTTTAATACAAATTTCAGTACAGAGTTTCACGAACGTTTGTAATCTGGAAATAGCTTTTGGACGGAGGGACAGACAAGGTTGATGAAGCTCATAGACGCTTTTTGCATTCGAAAGTGTCAAAATGCATCATAGAAAAAAAGGGGGTGGGAGGAACGAGAAAAAGTGGTTTCTCTTTTGAACATTCCGTGGGACTTAGGAAAATTTTCAACTGTATGAGAAACTCTTCTACAGGGAATTGTCTAGTTAGTTTGTTACTTTATTAGTTAACAACAGAAATGTTAAAATATGTAGGGGAATATGTCCCAGTTACAGAAGGAACAGAATCATTCCACCATCACTTCCCCCCCTCTACGTATGTAGACATTCATGTGATGCACAGAAGAAAATTACACTGCGCAAAATAACGAAATATTTGTACTTGTGGGATTTTACGTAGCATAGATTGGTAGTTAGTTACCGACGTTTCGGGATAACCTATCGGTACAGGGCTGCTTGGACCGATTGAAGAATTAGAGTAACCAACTTCATGGACCACAGAGTTATTCAGAATACACCAGCAGTTCAATTGCTCAAGAAATTTCCCGCAGAATTTGGAATATGAAGGGCATTCCTGATCTCTGACACCCTGCCAACAGAACCTAACTTCAGCAAGGCGAATTTGATTCTGAAATTTAAAATAAATTTTTTAAATAACGACATACAAATTATAAATTTTCAGATTATTTCCAAATTAAATTTCACTTCCTCGTAAAAGAACTAGCAATTTATTAGAAACTGAAAAATGTATAAATTCGTAAGTAGATATGCACTGATACTGATCTTAGCAGGGGAGGTTCAGGTCTTCTTGCAGAAATAATGATATTATATTTGGGTGTTGCATGAAAATATTTCAAAATGTGTTTGATATTGTCATAATATGGAACAAGAAGACGATATCGGTGGCCGCGCGGTCTAAGTCGTGGGCCCGCTGCCGCTTGCTTGCTTCTATTGCGGTTTCGAATCCGGCCATGAGGCATGGATGTCTGTCTGTTGTGACTGTTGTGTGTCAAGTAGAGGTTTTTGCGATGAGCTGATCACTTGTCCAGAGGAGCGTTATCGACTGTGGTACGTCGTTGTGTGTGACCTAAAACCAGCAAAAATGGCCATGGCCCGCTTTGAGCCGAAGAGACACAGGGGTGGGAAAATGTGGATTAAGAAAATGAGATGCTTGGTAAACATTTACATGTTCAGGACTTTTCATAATATTTGAAGTTACCTAGAGTACAGCCAGAAACAAAGGCATCGTAGAGTGGCACATCTAGGTTGAACACTCAGAGCAGAGTTATTGCAGTCAAAGTATGTTAAAACTTTACATAACATGGTGGTGGGGGCGGGGCTGAAGAAACAAATGATAGTGAGGTTTTGCATTGAGAGGCACAAGGTTTATTAATATTACGGGAAAATCAGAAAAGTATACTGCTCTGAAGATTCCCAGGCTTAAACATTAAAATAAACGTGACCTGCATTTCTCGCACAGCCCAGTAAACACACATTTTATCGGTGTATAAGGACAGTCACTTTTTTTAAAAATACATATAAGATATGAAAATACGCCCTGTATGCGCAATGTAGAACCTATGAATGTTAAACCTAGTGAGGCACATAGTAAACACTGGGCTCTAAATTCTGTGTGTGCAGCATCCTGGTAGTCGCGTGACATGGTTCATATTAACAGTGCTGACGGCACACACAGTTACGTCGCTTAGATAACTGACTTCTTTCGTTCTTTCTCTTTAGACCTACAAAAGAAACTAATTCATTCACCGTCTAAGCACTTCAGTGAAATAACTATAATTAGTTTTCAATGAAAGTATTTTTCAGTAGGTCTACTATAGGGAATTGGAAGGGAGAGACTCAAGGAAAATCATGAAACACCTCAGTCTGTATCCTAGGTCTGCAGACAGATGTTTAATACCAGGACTGCCTAAATGCAAAGCAGGAGTACCAACTTCTAGGTCTAACTGTGCTGTAGGATACACAATGCAAGGTTAAGTATGGACATTGTTACTGAAAGCGTTAAAAATGAAAATTTTACCCTATAGATAAGATCAAATCGTTGCGTCGTGAAGCACAGCCGTCTGCTGTTCAGCAGGAATATCACGGGGCGTTTTGTTCAGTACCATGTAGTGCTTATTTATTTATATTTCATTTAACGACAGTACCACTAGTAGGGTCGGGTGATTGGATGACAGAGAAAAAGGAAGTTCAGTAAGTGTATGTGACAGTAGCCATAAGCTAATTTAAGGTAATACGTCAGCATATATATATATATATATATATATATATATATATACACACACACAATGATGCATCAGTCAAACAACAAAATTTTATTATCTTTATTTGTATTAGGGCAACATGTTTCGATTCTTATAGAATCATCTAAGACACAGATCCTTACTTAGCAATGTTTAAAATGCGCTGTGGGAACCAACCCTAGCACATAACAACGAACAGGAATCTCTTCTGGTATACAACGTGACGAATACTACACAGTCAGCATACATGAACGACAAGTTGCGCAAGAGCAATAAACTTCGTGAAATAAATGACATCAATAAAACTTCACTGTCATTATAGAAATCCAGCCACTCAGCACTGGAGATAGAGCCTAAACGTTCGTGAAGAATATAATATCAACACAGGGAAGATATCACTTACCGAGCGCAACATTACTGGATAATTTTTTAATGTTTTTAAAGTTTCAACGCTTCTATTCATATTTTGGAATTAGCAACAATAGTATATATAACAATATCCAAAGTTCTATAACAACACATCTCAAATACATACGTGTAACCTCCTTCATGTGTACCAGTTAAAGTTTTAGAAATAAGTATCCTGATTGTACAATAAGGAATATAACGACACGTGCATTTTATACATAGTTATATCAAGAATGTAAGCGTTTGGGATCCTACAGCACATTTTAAACATTGCTCAGTAAGGATCTGTATCTTAGAAGGGCCTGACGATGATTATGTAAGAATCGAAACATGTTGCCCTAATACAATAATAAAGATAATAAAATTTTGTTGTGTTTGACTGATACATCGTTGTGTATTTATATGTGTGTTAAACACTTCGGGATGGCAAACATTAAACATCGACATATACTAATTTACGTCTGTACAACTACACGTGTTAATCTTAAGTAACATAACGGCATACGCTAATTTAAGGTACTACAAGGATAAATTGTGATTTAAGGTAAAGTAAGAGCATATATTAATTTGTGGCATTACAACAGCATATGCTAATGTCAAGTACTATACCGGTTTTTGACATTCCATCTCGTTCCTGCTACCAAGCAGACTGCAGTATCTGTTTGACAAATGCCTGTTGCTGTATGTACAGTCTCCAACTCCTGATGATGAACGGAGAGACCGTCCGAAACATGTGGAGTGTCATTCCAAAATAAAATAAGTTTGATACATTGGTGCATCTGGTTGGTCTTACTATAGAAATACTACACCGGTATATTCTAATTTAAGGTACTATACCGGTATGAACTTAGCGGAGTCATGATAGTTGGTGCTGCGACCGCGATTCGAAAGCAGCACCTCCATAATATCCATGGCAATAGTTGCAATGTGAAACCAAACTTCTCGGCCAGAATTAGGTAGCCAAGTTCAGATTCATATAATGTAAGTTGCCTGCTCCCCTTCGATCCGTTAATTGACGGCTGTAATCCGATCCATCAGATGCATTCTGACGTTCCAATAAATGAAACTTCACAGAGATAGACGGGGACCAGGTCCCACAAGACTTCACTACTGGTAAACTGATCAATTAGTTTTCTCTATCTGGTTCCGAGAAGAAGCAGATCTGTCAGACAAAGACCTTCCAACAAAGAACGTGGTGTAAAGGGTATTATTATTGACAGTTCCATGGAACGCGATATGTGCTGTTCTGACGCTAAGGGGTGGAAGACTACTGCCTTCTGGAGGTGACACTGTGTAGTCTAGTACAAATTTGCCAGTATTTCGGAGGATTCTACTGCTTCTGGATCAGGACACTGAAGAGGCAGTATGGAAGTAAGAGGGACAAATGAATACTAATCGCTATAGAGGCACTTCACAAAAACAGTATAGCGCATGGATGGCGGAAATTTTTGAGAGGGCGGGCTCATATTTTCTATAAATTTCGAATAAATTCTATGCCTGTCCATGGGAATTTTAAGAGCAAAAAACACAAGAAAGGTCTTTGGAGATTACCATAATTACTATTAATTATTGAATTACTATTGATGTATATTACAATTATATTATATTTCTAATAAAGGCCTCCTCGAGGAATGCGCTAAGGAAGAAAATGTGGAAGTAACTGTGGTTGGTGCTGCCGTCTGTTTGGAAAGAATAAACTAAGAAATAAATAAAACGACATTGAATATTGCGTAAATAATTCACATATGTTACTTATATGTTAAAAATTACTGATGAAAGAAAGAGAAAAATACTTCAATGCATTCTTAGGAAGAGAGAATGAAGCTACTGAATGATTTAAATAAGACAGTTTTAGAATTACTTGTTACTTAAAAGCACAGTATTAGGCCTACTAAACCAGAGACAACATTAACGTCTTTGTGGCAGTAATAAGGGGACAATAACGAGTTTGTATGAGAGTTAAAAAATTTTTACACTTATTTTATTTTCTAGGTGTATTTATTGTATTCATTTTGTTTTGCTATCAAGGAATACAAAATAGAGATATTAAAATCGATGTAAACATTGCAGGAAGCCTGTTCGAATAACTGATAGTAAATGAGTGTGGTAATTTAAAAAACAATATTTATTAATAGTACTTTATAAAAGCAATAAAACTGTCACTTTGCATTACAATTAAATTAGGCTACATTTAAAAATGGAAAATCAAGTAACTATATTTTATTATTAGTGCGAAATTTACTGCTGCACCAATGTTAACAGGTATTTTATGTCAGACCTGTATTTGGTTAATCTTATGCGTATTTGGTTGATTGAGATCTGTGCTTGCAGTACTGTCTGCTTCATTCAGACTCATATCTAACTTTAGACGTCGATTCTTAGATACCATCAAAAGTAGACGAATTTGGATTTAAGAAATTTTAAAGCGTGAAAAATTGTGTCTTGGAATCAAGGAAATTTTGTAGTTCTATTAATAGCAGTGCAAATATTTGTCACTAAACTCGAAATCTTCACTTCTGTACGAAGGCACTTTTTATTGTCTTCTACGGATGTATGTCAGCTGGTCACTCACGAAACAAAAAGTTTTATTGTGAACAGAAATATCCAGTACTGCGAACTTTCAGTTGTCATAGTCAGAATACTGAAACTCCCGTTGTATTATGAAAGGGTGGTATATCTGTTTCTCGTTTGGACACCTTCGTCAGCGGTTTGTTGCGGAGGCTATAAAATACTTTATCCAGTGTCACGTACTCGCCCACCGTCTGGCCTGCACCCCAATGATGCATATTCAGTCAGCACTTCCCACTGTTCCAGGTTTGTGTAAAAATATTTCCTGGCAGCATTATTTGACAAAATCGGTAATACATATACAGTACACACGCAGTCAGATATGTCAATATGTATATATATATTTCAAATATAGAGAGGTTGTCGGACAAAAAAAAATAAAATTTCGGGTACGTATTGATGCCACGTGACACTTTGGGCACGCGCACTGTAGGTCTGTAGCCCTGGTATTGGGTGATCAAGCGGGGAGAGGGCCTAAAGGACGGCTGGAGATGTTAGGCGACATCTAACAAAGGCGTAGATAGAAAGATATTATTAAAATGCACAACAGAAGTTCTGTGCGAGAGCGTGGAGTGAATTAACTTGGCTCAGAATAATTATTTGGCTACATACTTGCTCACGATTTTAAAAAGAAACGCCATAATTCTCAAGTTTTTAGAGGAAAACTGGTAATCAGAATATATATAAATTTTAATCCTTAGAAAAATAAAGATATTTAAAATCAAACATACACTAGGATGCCCTTTAAATGTCAGAACCTGCAAGGAGAAACGAATCGTTCATTTCCTGTCTAGGAAACAGACAGCATTATCACTTAACCACATTTATTTCGGGTAGACAATAAAGAAAATATATGTCTGGCACCCGATAATATATTTTATAGCTTACTTAAGGTTTCACACACACACACACACACACACACACACACACAAACACCACACACACACACACTCACACACACACAACACACACACACCACACACACACACCACACACACACACACACACAAATACACTCACACACAGACACAAAACCACACACACACACACACACACTCATACACACTCACTCACACACAAAACACACATACAAACCACACACACACACACCCACACACACATGCACACTACACACAACACAAACACACTCACACACACACACCACACCACACACACACACACACTCACACACACCACACACACACTCACACATATGCACCATACACACACATACTCACACACAAAACACACACACACACACACTCACATACACACACACCACACACATGCACACCACACATAACACGCACACACTCACACACACCACACTCACACTCACACACACACTCACACACACACTCACACACACACACGCACACGCACACACACCACACATACACACACACACCACACACACAAACACCGCCAAGATGGCTGACGAAGAGGATCAGCAAGTTGAGAATGCGTTCGACATATTAGTGAGTATCACTGAGAAAAGTGGGAATTTAAGAAAAGATCTAAAGCAATACATTCTACAATCCGTAGGTACTCTAAGGAAAGTATTTGCTAAAATGAAAACACAGCTACAGAACAAGAGCACGGAAAATAATAAACTAAGTGAAGGGGTTATGAAGGTAACGGAAGAAATGGAGTGAACGAAAGGCAGTCACCCAGCGAGACAAATGGCGCCGTCTCTGGATCACAGGCATCACACATACAGTGGCGAAGCACGAAAGATGCTTCCATCTGAAGACAGAAGAAGGAAACTCTTCTCGGAAGTGCTGAAAGACGATGGTGGCAAGCGGTACAGGATCACCGTGAAGGGTAAAGATAATAGTGAAACAACAAAACAGATCAAAAGCCAATTGAAGAAGGACATAAATCCAACAGATATCAAGGTCGGGATAAAGACTCTTAAAACACTGAGGGACGGAAGAATATTAATAGAAACATGCAGTTAAGAAGAGATAAACTCTCTCAGCCGAGCGATTAACACCAAATATGGCGAACAGCTGGAAATTATGAAACACAAATTGAAGAAACCAAGGCTCATAATCTACAACGTTCCAGAAGAAATTACAATAGCAAATGTCACCAATGTCATTAAAGCTCAAAACCCGGAAATTGGAATGAATGGAGAAGAAGTCACAGCTAAGTTCAGGTACAAAACTAGGAAAGGAAACTACAATATTATAATAGAAGTAGGCCCACAGATCCGAAAACAAATTCTTCACACCAAACTGAAAATAGGTGGGAAATACGCAAAGTAGAAGACTACTTAATGCCCACCAGGTGCTTCAGATGTAGCAGATTCAACCATAAGCATAGCGACTGTAAAGGAGAGGAAACATGTCCTCACTGCGCTGGAAAGCATAAACTGAAAGAATGCACAGCCCCGGCAAGTGAACATAAGTGTATCAATTGTATCACTTACAATAGATACAACAAGAATGAAAAGATAGACGAAAACAATTCGAAAATAAGAAAAGATTGTCCTCGTCTTCAAGCAGTGCTAACAAAGTACAGGAGAAACATTGATTACTAATATGGGTGAAGCACATTACCAACAAAACTCGGCTACGCTCAGGAAAAATCAACATCAGACTTATTGCCTTCAAATAAACCTTCAGCACTCGAGATCCGCAACTTACAATATGATGAAGATAATTGAAAAAGAGGAACCAGACTTAATATTTGTCCAAGAACCATACGAATATCAAAACAAACCAGTTGGAATCGGATAGAAGTGCAGAATATTTACTGCTGGAAACGGGAAACACAGAGCAGCTATTGTTATCCCGAACAATGAAATAGACGCCATGCTCATTACACAGATATCAAATGAAGACACAGTAGTTTTAGAAATAATACACGAAAAAATAAAATTCTTTGCATTGAGTATGTACCTCGATATTGAGGAACAAATAGAAAACAGCTTTACAAACATAGACGAAATATTACAATTCGCCAAAGGAACAAGAATTTTAATAGCTGCTGATAGCAATTCACGATCCAAGACTTGGCATGACAAAATAACAAATTCACGAGGGAAAAACTGGAGGAAGACTTGGCAAGTAGACACCTCCACATAATAAATGAAGAAAGTGAAATGTTCACTTTCCACAACAGCAGAGGAACAAGTAACATAGACTTAACAATTTCAAATAATAACCTAATAGCAGACGTGCATGAATGGGAAATAAGTAAAGAAGAGAGCTGTTCGGACCAAAATTACCTCAAATATAAAATCGGAAAAGCCAACAATCATAAAAGCGAATATAACTACCAGGGTATAAGATAAGTAGTGAAAGAGGAAAATTACTACGAATACGACCGAAAATTAGAACAAGAGATACCAAATATTTTCAAAAATATAATTTACAAAGAAGGTGTAGAAGAAATGGATATGAACCTATCTACAACAGTAGTAAAAGAAAACGATTTGGAGAGGTTGGTTGATTCGTTTACTGAGGCTATACAAACAGCATGCAGGGCAGCTTTTAAAATAATAAACACACAGAGCAAGACAAAGCAGAAGAAATCAGTCCCTTGGTGGACGGACAGTCTCACTATTATG
>Ga0131853_10019734_pt1 | contig 12263 bp, 11 predicted proteins | sample TergutLab28metaG_FD_92764 | JGI IMG/M metagenome (GOLD analysis project Ga0131853, IMG submission 92764) | Labiotermes labralis P1 segment gut microbial communities from Petit-Saut dam, French Guiana - Lab288 P1 (version 2) (version 2) | ecosystem: Host-associated > Arthropoda: Insects >...
ACACACAAAATTTTTTACTGTATATTTTTTTTTTTTTATATAACACCACATTTTTGAAAATTATATTTTTTTTTTTTTTATATATATATATATATATATATATATATATATATAATGTACCTTACAGTTGAATACGAGGCCGTACCGAAAGCCATGAGTAAATTACTTTCACAGTAATGTAAATATGTGAAGTGGAAAACACCATTTGTGAGCAATTCTTTGCCCTGTGTTCATCTCCACACTATTCTAGAATTTTTGATGATACCCTTGCGGTAAACTGTGTTTCCGCAGGTCGTAAAAGAAGACGGACGTCGTTAAAATTGTGTACCCATCGTCTCGACATTTGTAGGGCAAATGCAATCCTTGATATATGCACGGCGGAGTCATGTGTGAGTTTCAGTTGCGGGGATTTCTTCCTAACAAGAAATTCGATGAATGTCCGTTGCCGAAATGACGCTGAACTACGACTTTTCCCTTCTCGTCTTGTTTTCGTTTTTATTAATTATCTATTTTACTTTCCTTTTTCCTTCTCCCACTTTGTTCATATTTATATTTTCCATTCTCGTTCCCAAAAGTCTTGCTGCAATGTAGCACTGACGAATAAACTTCCCCTTCCCTCCTCCAACCCGCATCAACCCTATTGGCTGGCATCACACTACTGAGAACTTATCACCGTCCAGATGTTCCTTATATAAACTGCATGCTAGATTTACCATCCTTCACCCCTCCTGTATAGGAAGAGTGAGCTATCGGTCAGGAACGGAGTCCTGCTATATAAGCAGCTCATCCGGCCCCTGTTGGACTATGCGTGCCCCGCGTGGAGGTCCGCTGCCCGCTCCCATGTCTGGAAGTTACAGGTGTTACAATCCAAGTGTCTTCGCCTCGCTACTGGTGCCCCTTGGTACGTAAGTAACAGGTAGATAGACGAGAATCTGGGCGTTCCGCTGTTTGCCGACCACATCAGAGCCCTGACTGAGAGCTTTGACTCAAAGTTAGCTGATGTAGGGAACCCCCTAGTACGGCAGCTCGGCAGATACTTACGCTGACCGAGGGTTGACCCCGTCGCCTGACGCGAAAGCCAAGGGCGGCAGGGGACAGCAGGCCAGTCGAGACCATCGCCCGCGATGGCCAAGTCGACAAAACCAATCGCGTTCGACTCTGAACAGCCGACCGCTATTCGGTTATCCTGACTGAGGTTTTCCGTGATTTTCCTCAGTTGTAAGGCAAATGCCAGGGTATTCGATACTAAGTCGGGGCACGGCCCGCACTCCCCTCCCCTAGGCGCGGCGGCCTCACCTAAGCGCCTGACAAACGTCGCAAAGTCCAATATGCGACAGAGCCAGTCTGGGCTCGGAACCCAGACAGCCAACCAACCAAAGCGTATCCCTCCCATACTTAGTCCAGGGCAACCTAGGCTCTAGTCTTTGGCACATTCAGTCAAGGCCCTTAGCCTGACTTCCAAATCGTTAGCGTTAGCATATTCCCCGGTTAGAGTTTAGGTGTCTGTCACTGAGCCCAGCTATGCGGTCAAACATAGGAATGGCTTGCAGACAGGGGGAAGTCGACCTGCGCGAAGCGCAAGTCTCCGCCTCCAGTTAACACTTTGGCTTGGCCTGGCCTGGCCTGGCCTGGCCTGGTGTGGTCTGGCCTTGGCCTTGTCCAGTTGCTAGTGATGGTAGCAGCAGTAACAGAATTTTCAAGTCGTATGTCCTGTGACTCTCCAGTAACATTGCATGTTTTATACGTTAATGCTCTCTGTCATAACCATTAAGAGAATGTACCGGATTATGCTAGGTATGACTGTTACCAAATAAACTTAAGTGTCGCGGGATTTCTCTTCCATTTTTTGGCTTTAAATTTAATTTGAGAGCTTATTCTCATTTGACCTAGAACTTTGTGTGACGAAGGTACAGCTAGGTTTCATTGAGTTTTGCCCATAATGTTTTGTGATTTTATATGTACATTTTTGGAAAATTGTATGTTGACCCGAATGAGTTGATGGAACTTTGCAAGCCTTTATTTTTCGTTGTCAGATTCTGATCTCGAAGAAACAAGGCATTCGTTTCCAAAATCTCTAGATAAATTTGCAGTAGTATCTACATTTATTACGGGCTCTTTTGCTTTTTCAGAATGTTAGGTGCCTATGTAATTATTCTTTCGAACTTGACTTGTCCTTGGGAGTTCAGGTAACTGATAACGCAAGAGGTTGTAACCGTCGGCCTTAAGATCCCCGGTTACAGCACATCTGCTTGTCAGTGGGTACGAATGTGTCCCAAGGAATATACGGATAGTCGTTGTTACAATTTTATGATCTCCCGCAGTTTGTATTCTTTTCTTGTTTTAAAAAGTTACTGCAACTCTCGCGTTTGCGCAGGGGGTCGTCAAAATAGCGCGGTGTGGTGATGTGCCTTTTGCACAAGGGGTGGTACTGAACTTCTTGTGGCAGAGACGGAATTAGTAACGAACATTCACAAATGGCTAAAACTTTGTACGGAGTCAGATCGTTTGATAAAGGCATTGTTAAGTCGGTAGACTTCACGAATTGCAGGTCCTGAGGAAGGGCCAAGCGAAACTCAGTGACGCGCGTCGCTCCGCCTAGCCAACACTTGCTCATTGCTTCAACCTGCTGATGAACTCTTGAAAATACCCTCGGATTACAAACAGAAAGCTTGCAACTGAGCCCTCAGTGTCCAAGGGAGGTGTAAGCTTCAGGATGTTCAACACTATATGCTCGTTGGGTTCCAGGAAGCCTGTCACACCCCTAGTGCGGAAAGAGGTAAGTTCGGATTGACTGTCCCGTTCCGACGCTGATGGTGAAAGCTTTTTCTCACGGTTCGTCTCTGGGGAATAAACATGGATCCTTTGCTTTGAACCGCAGACAAAAAGGCGGTCAGTGGAATTGCATCGTCCATTTCTCCCTGGAAGATATTTGAGGCTACCCTTTCAGCAAGGAAAGTCATGGTCACTGTTTTTTTGGGATGCAGAAGGGATTTTTTGGTCGCTATTGTGCGATGTGGTCAAACTGTCAACTCAGATCTGTACATTCGAGTTCTTAAAACATTGGAGAAGCGTTTCAGGGGACTGGGACATCACAGAAGTATTGCTGAAGTCCATCACGACAGCGCAGACCACACACGTTTGAAAACTCCGGAAGCAATCACAAAACTCGAATGGACTGCTCTTTTCCAAAATTTGGTCCCTCACATTTCAACATCTTTGCAGCCGTCAGAGATGCCATCAGAGTGAACAGGTTTGGGAGTAATGACATGATTGTTGAAGAAGTGAATAAGTGGCTGCGAATACGAAGTGGAAACTGGTGAAAGGAGGGGAGAGATGCTCGTCTTGCTCGTTGGCGCAAGCGTATTGAAGTTGATTTAAAATGTGTGAACAAATAGGGTGTGTGATACATCCTTAAATAATTATCCTAAGACTGTGTACATAGAATCATATAATAAATTACTAGCACTAAAATATTGTATCGCAAAACTTCTTGGGCAAACGTTTTCACCAAATTTGCTATGTCTTATGTTAATACTTGTTCAGTTACATTTACTTAATCACGTGTTTCTGCTGAGCAATGGGCCCCGAATCCACGCTTCCCAATGGAATGACACAGAAAACTCTAAAACTGCTTAAGATTCGGCTGTTGCTGTTACACAGTACGTGGTCCAGGGAACAAGCAAGAAGTACATGAATCATAGTTATGTTACTTACTCGGTTACGTTTTTTACACTTCAACAGTGACAACAAATTTAGTCGAACGCAACTAAAAACTTGCGTTATTATATATGAAAGCATAACTACAAGTTAGGCCATGTCAGAGTTATAATGAGGCTGTGCAGTAGCCACCTAAGATGTCGTACACTACATGTATAAAATTGAAGTATGGCAAAATCAAATGTGAACTCCACCTGTTATAATTTCGTGTTCATGATACATGACAATGTCCTTATTTGTTACGGTGATGGCGTTATGTAGCTTTTTTATGTTGGAATAATCGAAAATTAGAAATGTCAGTTAGTTAAAGATTAAAATCTAATAATGGTAGGCAATATGGATCCTTAAAACTCATGGCGTGATGGCCGATTTGTCTAGACGCAGGCGGAATTTCTGATTATACAGTTCGTGTTTATGGTGTACGTGGGCCTACACGTGTCCGAGATTATAATTTGTTTGCTGTTTTGTTTAGGTAAGTGATTCAAATAGTGATTATGACTTCACATACCTATGTTTTAAAACGTTCGTAAAGCATTTCATAAACACCAAGCGGATTTCTGAAGGTTAAAATAAAACTTGATGCATGTAATACAGTACTGCACGCTCGCGCGCGCGCGCGCATACACACACACACACACACACACACACACACACACACATACACAGATAATAACAGTTGCACACAATACGCAAGTCGTGTTTTGCTGAGCTGCCGCATGTGGCAGTGTTTCCAGTTATGGAGCTGCATCAACAGTTTTGCTAGGCTTACATTGCTGCATAACCACCGTACAGCTGAACAGTGACTTTTGTAACGCCCTGTGTACTGAAATATTTAGTTTTTAAAAAACAGCGAGAGATATTAATAAAGTATGTCATCAAGATGGATGCGATTGCACGTTTAATGATAATCCAAGCGCCCGGTTTGCCTAACACGAACGGAGGCAGGTGGGAAGCAGAGAGAGAGATGCCACCCTTGACTTGGAATTAACTAGACAAGTGAATGTACAGCACGTGACAAGCTGATTGGCTCGTGAGGAAAGTGACATCAGATACGGAGAAACGTCGAACATTCGGCCATTACTTCCCCTGACAGGCAACAAAATGAAATCCCTGAATTCATTTCAGCTTCGAACTTCATTCTGATGAACGTATTCGGGGCTTCAGTGGGACGAAATCATCTGATGTGTAACTTCTACAGTTCTGTTGTCTGTACAGGGAAGTTACGTAAACCCCGAATTAATATGAACTATTATACGACGAATCCATTGGATAGCAACCATAATGTATACAATGCGAAACACCGAAAGGTTCTGCCGTTGTCAAGGAGGGGGCGAGAGTGCTGGTCGGATTTGCTGCACTCGCCTAGCCGTGATGATCTCTAGCTGTATTGAACGTACCCAAGGCCTTGGCTGTGGGTTCGAAATCTTCACAGTTGCCGAAGTTCCCCGCTAGCTGGAACTGTGATCAGCTCGGCGGAATTTTAACGTTTTCCAGAAACCAAGGCAGAAGCGTGTGGAAGAGTACTCCAGAAGATTCTAGGCGCCACACTTGTAATTTTGGTCATCCGTCTTACATTGGCCCTTGGCTATGTTTGTTGTCTAACAATGAAGGCAAATGCAATATTCATGTAACTAATGCAAGTTCCATACTTCTGCTGTATGTACTACAACCTAGTACTGTTAATGAGCAAGGAATAAGTAAATAAGTCGAAACACAACTAGTATCTTAGGTAGTTTAATTTTTTTAAGGTGACGACATGTTTCGGCCCCTGTTTGGGCCATCATCAGGTAACAAGTAAGAATTGAGGAAGTTATACAAAGTAAGTCATAAAATAAGTTATGTAGATCTAAAATTCAACGAGATCTCATTGTTGTTTTCATATTATAGTAACTAGTTTTAAATCTGGCAATATTATAAAGGTTACAATCAGTAATATTGTCAGTTTTTAAGACTAGTTACTATAATATGAAAACGACAACAAGATCTCGTTGAATTTGAGATCTATATAACTTATTTTATGACTTACATTGTATAACTTCCTCAGTTCTTACTCGTGACCAGTTGATGGCCCAAAACAGGGGCCGAAACGTGTCGTCACCTTAAATAAAAAAAACTACATAAGATACTAGTTGTGTTTCGACTTACTTAAACTTATTCCTTGCTCATATTAATGAACACAACGGGGATGACGCACCTAAAGATTAGTTCTGGTAAGGTTCAACTTGCTTCTGAAGGAATGAAGAAAGGGACCAGCAAAAGGGTAGGCGCAGGGTATGGGTGCGTACACACCAACAGAGTCGAGTCGAGTCCTATCCAGTCCAGACTCACAAAGACGCGGTAGTGACTCTGTGTCTTATTTACAATGGCAGCCGCGGCAGTGCGTACGTACCAGCAGAGTCGAGTCGAGTCACACGAGTCTTGCCGAGTCACGAGTCTTGACGCCGCATGTTCCCTTTTCGTCAGTCAGACTCTAGTGATCGGGCGTGACGGCTATCTTGAGGAAGAAATTGATGTGGAAAAATTTATTCTTTTAGTTAAGGACCACGAGGCAATTTACTACGCCTCGCGTTGTGAACACCGGAACCGCATCTAACATTGATGATGATGTTCATAACAACAAAAACAACAGCACCACTAACAACAGTAATAATGTTCTTATTGTTATTAGGCCTTCTATTTAAAGTTTGTGTGCGTTATTTTTGGCCTAGTAGAGAGTGACAACTGACTTGCAACTAGCTTCAAATTAAAGATAGTGTAGTGTGTTTGTAGTGTATCATCATCATCGTTTTAATCAAGGGATAGTTGAAATAAGGAAGTAATAAAAGTAACGGAATGTGCTACTTCAAATATTTTCTTTACTGTAAGTTGATTGTATTCAGATTACGTTCGTGGCTTCAGGGAGAAAGCTTCATCCCCTACAAAGTACTGTGGGATACTTATGCTTGTGCGTGGAATATTTCTAATTGGAGGTACATTTAAGTCACCAGAACTAAACGCCTTTCCAAAATTTGAGTTACTAAAAACACTGCTATCATTGTCACGTCCGTGGGCTCCTACATAAATCAGTGTGAAGCAGCAGTTTGCGTCATCTACACCTAACAAGTTCATTGAGTGAATTCTTTTGTAATTAAAATACAAAGATCCAGCGTTTGGTGGGCATTTGATGAGGCAGTGTTTCCCGTCTATGCTGCCTATGCAATTAGGCATTTTACAAATTTCGTTGAACTCATCTGCAATTCGCAGCCATATTTCCGAAGTAGGGACTGTTTTATATATATTGGTTGCATTGCCTTCCAAATGACTTTTCCGGACTCACGTACAATGCCCTGTACTGTATTCTTTCCAACCCGAAAAAAGTATCCCAAAGACGCAAGTAATTCCCCATTGGCAAGACACCTAAAACAGACTTCCTTCCTCATACTCCCAGAAATGTAAGGACAAGTGACACAACTTTAGAAGTAATTATATGAGGGAAAGAAGAAAATCGAAAGAAAAAATATCAGGAAGTGGGGCTACGGTGAAAGGGAAATGGCCATAGTATGGTGTCATGAATTTTTTGGAGTACTACTTGCAGCGTAGAACTATGGAAATGTTCCAGAGACAGCAACTGCAACTGAAGTTGCATTCATTGATCAGATGAAACTGAAATCGGCAACTCTGAACAACTGGAAGGAGAAAATATAATTTACGACCAGAAAATGGAAGGGGGTTCGAGTCAAAAATAGCAGCCAGCAGAAATTAAAAGAGGAGGGAAAATGCAAAAATTAACTGCTGTTGATATAGGTAAACAATATTTGGACTCCTTGAAAGAAATCGGTAATGAATGGAGGAGATTCTGAGTTCGAATATCCGTTACAATTCTAATTGAACAAAAAAGACGTAGGCTACTCTCTCTCTCTCTCTCTCATATATATATATATATATATATAATTGAAGAAATGAAAGGTAAATAGGAGTAAATAATGTTACTGTCTAGGACACTAACTAAGAAAAAAGGGTAGCTCCAGTAATATCGAGAATCCCTTTCTTGTCTCATACAGATTTTTATAGGACGTACCTAACAAAAATTGCAAGTCGTTCTTCGGGTGTAATCGCCCTCCTATAGTTAGTGTTTTGTTTTTGTATTTCCTCTCCCACCAACTGTGACAGACGGTAGAACTGCTCGATATTCATTCTTAAAAAAACCCATGGAATTTTTCTTCACCCTCGAGCAGATCCGGATACAAGTGGTTAAATATTTCGAAATCTGGTCTCTTTATGTTTATCGGGTGCACCCACATGTTCCGTCTCTTACGACGCCACCTCCTTCTCCACATAATCATGTGCAAAACAAGCATGTTAAAATTTTCCATCGCTTTAGAGTTCTTTACTTGTGGACTGTTCAAAGAGTACTAAAAACCCACTGGGACTCGCGGAGACTTGATTGGACTCGACTCGGTCGGTGTGAACACCCTTTGACTCTAGAGTCTGACTGGACTGGATTGGACTCGACTCGACTCTGTTGGTGTGTTCGCGCCCTATGAGTCTGGTGCCTGATTTGTGACACTAGATGTCAGTAAAAAATACCAATCCCAATTACATTGGCCACTAGAACATTTGCAGTGGCACAGTCACTATAATGTGAGTGATAAATGTTGTTGCACGGGTTGTATAGGTGACAGATCACGAAAAGGCCCTCGCGTGGTGCAAGGAGTGTCATGTGGGGTGCAAGGGACTCAGGGTTATACGGAGAACTATTGGCATGCCATTGGTATAAATAAGCAACAGGCTGTTCTGCTACACGCAGACCAAAAACGGCAGGCGTTTCGAATAGCGAGCAAGTAAAGTGTTTCTGTGTGTTTTGTGGTCATATTCTAGAGAGAAATGCATGTGATTTGAATATGTCGTATAAACGGGGACGTGGTAGAACTGTTCACTTTGAAACGCGGGAAGTATTTGTGGATTTTATGCAGTGTATAATTTTTCTTGTATCAGCGTTTATAAAAGGCCTGATGATGGCTGGCGTTTAGAGCCGAAACGTGTAGCAGTGAAGAAATTTATAATACTGGTGTTGTGTGTGATATGATACGCATACTTTTAATAGTGTAGTTACCTGTACGTTCACTAGTCTTGGAACATTCCTTCAGGATGTGTAGTAGCAGCAGCTTGCCCATGCGTACCAATCGCATTCCTGGCAGGGATCTGCACCTGGCCTGCTCTTGTCAGTACTGTACGTTAAGTGGTGTTAATGCAGCTGTCAGCTTCCACGTTTCCAATCGGTCGATTTTGCAACACTGTTTTTTTCTGGTTCGGCATGAATGGGGCGGATGCCGCTATTGCCATTTTGCTGCCAACTTTAAGCGTTTTAGTTGCTATGGAGCCGTGGGAGCACAACGTGCTTTTGCTGTGAAAATGTTTTACAAAAACGGTGACAGTTTTGTGATCGCTGAGCGTGAATTTCGAAGAGAGTTTGGGATTCATCGCTATCGTGCTGTTCCATCAGCCCATGCCATCAAGACTTGGGTTCAGAACTTCGAGGCTACTGGTTCTACATTAAAGAAGAAAGGTGGTAGTGTAAAAACAGTACGTACACCCGAGAATATTGCGGTAGTGAGAGAGGCCATTAAAAGAAGTCCACACCGTTCTGCGCGTCGCCACTCTGTCACTCGGGCTGTATGAAGCCAGCGTTCGGCGGATTATACACAAAGATCTTCACTTCAACCCCCTACAAAATTCAGGTTACTCATGCATTACGTGAACGTGACTATGTAAACAAATTATTGTTGAGCGATGAAGCTCATTTTCATTTATCTGGGTTTGTTAATAAACAAAATTTCCGTTGTTGGCCTGCCACAAACCCCGTAGAACTTCATGAGAGACCACTTCACAGTTCCAAAGTGACAGTATGGTGCGCGATATCTTCATTAGGAATTATCGGTCCTTACTTTTTTGAAGATGAGAGATAAAAGGCTGTAACTATGACTGCACCACGTTACGTTCACACGTTGGAGAACTTCTTAGGTCCTGTGCTTGCACGTCATCGAGTAACCGAAGAAACGTTTTCCAACAAGATGGAGCTACGACCCACACCGCACGAGATTCCACGGCAGCTGTGAGGAATTTGTTTCCTAACCATGTTTTCTCCAGATATGGGGCATCACATGGCCAGCCAGATCACCTTATCTTTCAGCATGTGATTTCTCTCCCTGGGGGTATCTGAAATCTCAAGCCTTCAAAGCTGCAGTACCCCACACAGTTCAGGAGTTGAAACATCGAATTCAGCAAGAGGTCATACGAATTCCTGTGGAGATGCTTCAAAGAGTAATGGGTGAAGTTCGCAAGATACTTACCGATTGCCTAAAGCGCAATGGTGGTCATCTGAATGATATTTTCGGAAAGTAGGACTTTTGTTTTCAATGTGTTAAATTAAATCTAAATTCTTTTATATATACACTGTGTTCGTATGTGTTGAAACGAAATAAATGAAAGCATTTACTGTTCATTACGTTTTAAAAATCGCCTGATTCACTGACACACCCTGTATAACGCCCTTGTACATCTGTTTGATTACTGCTGCACCTGCTAACCCTCTTATCTGGTGGCGTTTCACAGCAGCTTTGCCCAGTAGGGTTGCGGCCTATGCTACGTTTCACATATGTTGTATCTCACGGGCATCAATATCTCTTTCAGGAATATTTAGGGGAAGGGAAGGTTGCGACTCTTAGCGCGTGTTTGCTTCGAGAATACAAATTACCAATGAGATGTGCGTCACTTTATTGGTCGTCTCTGTTACAATTCGACCTGCGTTACCCCGCATTTGCAATCTCACACATTAACATGTTACGAGACTGCAGGTAAATTCACGTGTTTCTGATGAAGAAGAGCCAGTGTCCCTTGCATTCCGGAACAAACGTTTTGGACGCTTCTCCCAAAAATCGCACCATATTCAGAGCCACAAATAATGAGTGTCATTAGTTGGTGCAAAGCGCCGAAATAGGTTGTTCCGGGCAAGTAGTTATTGTGGATTTTATTTTGTGTTCTAAAATGTATCTTTGTCTAAATCATTCCTCACACTTTTATTTTTACAGCCGAAAATTTGCATAAGGCTCCTATCAGCTCAGGCCTACCTTGATCTTCCTCTGAGTCCCGAACACTTTCAGGGAGGCGCCCTGCCGCCGGCTCTGGCCGATGTTCCCACGCTAGCTTATGGAATTTTCCACATCTAACATTTAAAATCAAATTAACGAACAGGCGCATGCTCTAAAACGGCCCCAATCACACGTATCCTACACGTAACTGTAGCAGATATGTCGAAACTGTAGTTAGCTTCCCATCTCAGGGCGCCTGTTCTTGGGATCGAACCAAATGCTGGCTCTCACTGCCCATAATAAGGCCATTTAATTGTTTTACTGGACAAGGACTGGTTGGAACACATGTGATTTATGTGGTGTGTCCTTTTTGTTTCAGCGTCATGAAAGAAGAGAGAGTAACAGAATGAACCATGTGGCGTGCTGTGTTAAGATGTAGTGTGTGGAACTATGACTGATGAATCAGTAATCAGTCTGGTTAAACTCCAAGTGAAGAAGCTGGAATTAGGTGGCTTCCGACTCCGTGACAATTTAGATGAAGGAATAATGATTTCTAATTTGCCATTACTATTTGCCGATGGCTACCCAACTTGCTTGGAGAAAGTTACTCTGGTAAGTATTTTTATATTATTTGTTCATGGTGTATGTTGTTCTATGTGTCCAGTATTGACAGGCGACTGTCACACTGACACTAAATCAGATACGATGGCAATAAGTTGTTGATACGATTAACTTACAACACGACTCTGCACTTGGTTTTAATGGGTCCTCGCACGCTGAATACGATGCGATAACGTCGGGAAGATACGATGACGATTCAGCTTGCTCTGTCGTTTGTTGCTCATTCCTAAACATATCGCCTCTTGTGTGTGATGTGTGTGAAGTAAGGCGAACGTATTGCGAAGTTCCCAGTGCTGTGTTAGGTTATGTAAGTATGAGTGAGGGTATACATATTAAGGTTGTGAAGCTTGCTGGGGAATGTGTGACTGGAAAGATCCTGGGTACACAAGAAAGGACAAAATTGGTTATTGTGGGAATGCATGGGGGAAGATTTAAAAGAGTCGATTTATTACTGAATGTGGTGTAATTGATTTAAAAACGAAATTAAGTCGTGCCCACTGCTTTGCCATCGCATCGGAACGCAGTCGTGGGGCAAGTAGCGTCCTGTGTAAGAGTGGTCAAAAGTAGTGTGTGTAGGTGTAGGGAATTCGCTTCTGACTGACTTGTAACATACCATATGTAAAGTAAGGTCACTGCCTTATGTTTGGGTTTCCTCTGATGTGTACTAAATGAAAGCAGTTTAGCATGGGAAAGGTGTTTCGGAATTGTGAAGTGAGAGAGAAAACCAACAAGATACAACAGTTAGATGTTTATTTTCAACAATTTCTCAACATATTTCGGGCATCATTATGCCCATCTTCAGGAGAACAAGACGTATGTTACTGCATGTGGTGTGCTGCGCTGGTTCTGCTGGATGTG
>Ga0131853_10019735_pt1 | contig 12263 bp, 5 predicted proteins | sample TergutLab28metaG_FD_92764 | JGI IMG/M metagenome (GOLD analysis project Ga0131853, IMG submission 92764) | Labiotermes labralis P1 segment gut microbial communities from Petit-Saut dam, French Guiana - Lab288 P1 (version 2) (version 2) | ecosystem: Host-associated > Arthropoda: Insects >...
CTCCGTAGTTACAACTTTTCTAAAAGCTTTAGCAAATAAGTAATCCACATGTAAACACTATGGGATCCCAAAATGGACAAAGCATCTGGTAACGAAATTGTAGGGGCCTGAAGATAACTAACATCTAGTCGAAATATGTAGCCTTACTCTAGAATAAATAGATTGTGCTGACGTACGTTTGTGTAATACTAATTGAAGTCGTTATTTCTGCCTGTCCGTCCGCATGGAACAACTCGGCTGTCTCTGGACGGATTGTCATGAAATTTGATATTGAGTATTTTTCGAAAATCTGTCGAGAAATTCAAGTTTCAATAAAATATGACATGAATAACGGGTACTTTACATGCAGACCGACATACATTTGTGATCATATCTCGCTCGATTCTTCTTATTACGAGAAATGTTTCTGATATAATTTGTAGAGAAAATAAAAAAAACACACTGTAAGTTAACTTTTTTTCCGAAATACTTTCCGATTATGAGATAATGTGGAGAAATGTCGTAGAATCCTACAGACCATTGGAACAGGCCTGGGTCCGTAGTTCAAATCTCGAACTAGGCAACCAAGAAGGTGAGGAAATAAAATTGTCGTCGATCATTGGCTAGTTGATATATTGAAAGGGAAGAGGTAAAGTTTGTTTGGTGTGCACACGTGCACTTGCCAGGCTATATGGATGAGACTGTTGAGTTCCCCCTACCACATATGAATTGATTCTCTGTTTGCGATGTCAGCTGTGGGCAAGTGTTCACTGCTGGTATCTGTATCACTAAGGCTTATGAGGTAGTCAGTTGTGCAGAGATCTACGCTGTTCGCTGTTGTGAATGCTAGATGAACAACGAGCAACCAAACGTTGTTGGTGTTGGAACATCAGTGAATAAAGAGTACTGAAAGAGCAAAACGGCTTCTAATTCCCCCTGTATATCCCTTGAGAGGGATCCGTGCCTACGACGAGCTACAAATAGCTGTAACCGAAGTCAGGCAGTTCAAACAGACGGTTACACCATAAATGACAGTATGGCGCATGCTCACTGCGTGCTGGATAACTAATAATTATTGCTTTTCCACGGTAATTGTGGTTGCACGAACACTCCTCATTGTTACACTATATATATGCATTGCCTGTCATGTACCCCACCGGCACGTCGCAAGAAATTTCGACACAGTGCTGCACTGCCATGTGTATTTTGGGACAAGCCACTGCGAATTACTGAGGCAAATGACAACGTTCAGTCTTAACCTAATGTATTTGTTCCTTTTGCCAAGGAATGTGCAGTGTATTATATGGACAGATTGTGAAGACACCTGCGTATTTTATACCGGATATGGTTTTTAATTCAACAGTTACAAAATATTGTGACCGGGTTTAATTTGGAATTTTTGTGGGCAATAAATTTGACAAAATCAGTATAGGGTTTTAAATAACGAGTTCTGTAAACAAATACAATAAAACGCAACAGTTGTAATAACATTATGTAACATGAACGCATTTGTGAGTAGTAACAAGAAATGTAGCCTCAGATCATGAAATTGTACGAACATTTGGGAAGTGACCAGAATGCAAAGATGCGAACGCTTCTTAACGTTACGTAAAAGTACGTTTCCTGTCTAGTTCAATTTCTATTATCACACTAATTTTATATACTACAAAAAGAAACCTGAGTGCAGACATTGTCCCCACCTGCTCACAAGTTCGGGCTTCAGCCGTGTTGCCATTACTGAGTGCAGGCAATTACCAACTGCGCGTGCTAGTGTTTGGACACGGCATGCAGTTTCGTGGCAATCGTCGTGGAAATCTATGAAATATTTGAAAAAAAGGTAAGTCAGTCCCATTACAGACCCGAGATGCTCAGAGGGTTCCAGGAAGTTAAGGTTCCCAGATTACGTGACAAAGGCCCAGGATGGTGATAAGATTGTCAGCCTTACGCACCGGCCGCTTTTACCCCAAGAAATACTCCTGGTACTCATTTCTGTCAGAGGATTTTGTCAATGAAAAATTCCAATGACACCATCTGGAATCGAACCAGCGACCTTCCGATTTGTAGCACAGCATCTTAACCACTGAGCCACCGCGGTCCCCTATGAAATGTTTAACAAGTGTAACAGCGAGTATGGTAATCACATACGCCTGTTTCTTTTCCTCTTTATTGATGTAAGGAGGACGTAAGCTATCGTTAATATTGTTTTCATCACCACCCGTTATCAAATTGTTTGCTGAATTTCGTTGAAGGGACGAATTTCAATTTGGAATCCTCTTGCGTTACGTGTAGGTCAGATGGGGCTTGGAAACACAGGCGTTGACAGATTGCTTTGGGAATGACAGCCCTAGGTAGTAGGAGAAGAAAGCAATATCAGTAGTACGCGCGTACGCCCGTCTACAGGAATTGTTCAAACAGCATCTCGAAAACATAAAAAGAAAAGGAATTCGAGTGGCTTACAATGAAATGAAACTTTATCTTATAGTGAAAGCTGTAGTTGTGACCTGTGGCTGTGATGCTGATGGAGTTTATTTCGCACCCAAATAAAACATTATGGCCACAAAACAAGGTTTGTATGGGTGATAAATCTTCTTAATTTGAAAGGCAAATCGCTTGACAAACTTGGAAGATTGTTGATCACCTTTAAATGACTAAATTTGTAACTGAAATTCATTTCCGAGTGTTGCGTTCTTCAGTACATTTATTTGATTTTAATTGTAAGCAGTGTTTAAGAAACCACGACCCATTAATTGCACATAGCTGACGAGGTCAAGCTGATCAATAAAATGATAGGCATCTGTTAACCATTCAAAGCCTACCGGTTACGTGATGCACCAACATGTTGAACATTCAAGAATTGTACATTCTGCCACGCTGTAATTATTTGTTTTGTATTTATCTCAGAACAGTGACTTGTGTCACAACATAAAATGATTGGTTTTTATAACCGAGATGAAAAGTGTTTACTGCGCGGTATGAACTGGGTCTGCGCTTCATCTTTAAAGGGTTAATAACAGATCTGTGACATTGCGCATAACCAATTGACAGTAAATTCTATTTATTGCCTATCAACGTCTTTTGCTGCCAAGGTGATAGTAACGATCATCACACAGCGCACAGACATAAAATTATTTACTTTTGCCTTATGAAGGATATATATAAAGTGCCTGGAGGAACCTCAAGAATACGTTATTCACATCATAACAGAGGAAAAAGTTCAAATAGTCATATGTTCGGAAATTAGTGTTTTTTTATTTTAGTTGAAAGGTTGCAGCCAACAGTAAGTACCTCAAAAATGTAATAATTATTGAAACACTGCATTTACAGTACACGTTTCAAATTATAACTTTTAATTCTTATTGTTTACTAAGTCACAATTCGAAAAAAAATGATCAGAATATTTTCCATATAAATCGATGTGCTTTTGGACTGTCGCACCACTCCGATGGCCCCGGGGTAGTTGTGATTGGTTTGACAGGCACAAAAAATGCGTTGGTGAAGTTCCTCTTCGTTTTTCAATTGTTGCTGAATGAGCAAGGTTTTTTAAGTGTCAAAATCTGTAGGACTGAGGTCGGAAAAACATGTGGTGCTGTACCTCGAAAACTACGTTTGTGCGGATATGTATTTTTTGGAACATTTTTCTTTGGTTTGGTGTGAGAATCTCACTCCCTAAAATTGCATAAACATTTTTAGATACGAGCTGTAATTACGCAAGAAGCTGTGACACATTGTGCAGTACGGGGACTGTGCAACGGGATGGGAAACTGACGTATGTGTCTTCGATTTACAATAAGAGATATTTCTTTTCCACATGACACATACATGTCCTGAGGTCAAACCGCCTTCCTTTCCAATATCTGCCGGACTTTATCTCGGTAACAAAGGGGCCGGATCCTGCAAATAAACCATTACGTCTGTCTTTATAGACTGATTTTGGCCATAAAATGCGTGTAAGAAGAGCGAAAATTGTCGATTATGTTTTAATTTTGTGTGTTGAAATTTCTTCTGTTATCTTGATATACTGTTGCTAAGTAATTAAAATACAGGCATGTTTCGAAATAGAAAGACTTGTAAACACCATAACGAATTATGAGCGTCTATATACACTAACCAAAGTAGTTTGGCATTCAGATTCGCTGCAGATATCTATTCGGGATGTAGGCAGTGCGTGCCTTCGTCAAACTACCGCTTCTTGAGGTTAGGATAACCATGATTTTCCTCAGTCTGTACTGGACGTTCCCCACTGAGCCATTTTTTATTCCTTCGTTAAGTAATTTGCTATGTAATTCGAACACAGTTTCATTAGGCCATTGGAAAGGGTATATAGTCAAACACAACTATGTCAATCAAGGTGTATTTAATGGCTATACTAGACAGCTACATGTTTCGGCCTTTACTGGCCATCTTCAGGTTGTCTTCAAGAGAACTTAAGGTCCTACTATTTATATTGTGCGCGCACGTGGTGCAGAGATCTCTACATACGGGCCTTATTGCGTAATGCAATTTCTATATGTGGTAGTATGCTCTGACTAGAGGCACGATAGAGTCTGGTGGCTACTCTCAAGTGCCTCTAGTCAGAGCATACCACCGCATATAGAAATTACATTAAGCAATAAGACCCGTATGTAGAGATCTCTGCACCACGTGCGCGCACAATATATATAGTAGGACCTTAAGTTCTCTTCAAGACAACCTGAAGATGGCCAGTAAAAGCCGAAACATGTAGTTGTCTAGTATAGCCATTAAATACACCTTGATTGACATAGTTGTGTTTGACTATATACCCTTTCCAATTTTCACACACACAACGGGGATGACACACTTCCTAGATTCATTAGGCCATATTCGTAATTACGAATTGTGTGAATGGAATTATAAGTTTTGTAATTCCAAAACCTTTTTGTCAGGATTTGGGATATTGTACCACACTGCAAATTATTGACTATTAAAATGACGTTTGGTAGAGTGTTGTGTCACTAAACACTACGGTTTGATGACGTTTGGTAGAGTGTTGTGTCACTAAACACTACGATTTGCTTGATATGGCAACGTGGTAACCGCAGTATTTTGTTAAAATCTTGCTTTTATGTACCCTGAGAGTGTTGGCGTGTCTTGAGCTGCTTCGATTTATTTTGTAACAGAAATATAAAATAAAGCGGGGTGTATATCTACTTTACATGTACTGCCAGTTGATTACTGGAGCGATATTTTCTTCAGATACTTTCAAATTGGTGTCGAGATTGTTTACGGAATTATTTAAGCCTCTAACGGAAACCCACCCACTTTTGTGACGTGTCTTGCTTCGTGGCTCGACACCAGATGTGTTGCATCTAATTTCTGCTTCCATTATCTTTACAACCCCTTTGTGGGTTTGGGCTGTCGGAACCAGGCCATTACAAGCCTTCGTATTCAGCGCCATTTCTTTCCAATTATTCGCGTTCTTTACCTTCAAATCGTTACACAGACCACAAAGCCAGTCGGCTCTCCATTGGTTTTTATTCTAACATTTTTTGCTACTCTTGTGGAATCATTTCGTTGTATGTAGCATAACCATCTGATCCTTTGAGTTTTAATAAATCTTACGATGTCTGCTCCTTTAATTAGACGATCGAGTTCAGAATTACTTGGTATTCTTCTGGTATTTTCTCCGATTCGTGGTGTGTCAAATATCTTTTTCAAGATGTGTTAGGTCTAATTGTTTTATCATTTGATTTTAGACGAAACCATTCAGGAGCCATATATATGAAGACCTGTCAAATCTAAATTTGAAACACACATAACCTACTTAATGCGGAATTTATAATGCCGTATGTTTACCTCGAAATATCATATATCACAAAACAGGGTTCATTTATTACAATATAAGTTTGTCTCTAGTTCCCTGATTCTATGAAAATTGTTATTTCATTAGGTAATAATGACGGCGATTGATGGCATGCAGAAGAAAGTGTTTATGATATTACTTTGAGCTAGGAAATACGTCTAGAAGTGAATAGAAAATTGTTGAAAAATAAAAAAGTTATATATATATATATATATATAATTAGGAAGTAGAGAGCGTATGTAGAAACCAAAATATTTTGCAAATGTGTTTCGAAATTACATGTAACAGACGAGACAGGAGACCGCGGTGCAAGTGATTCGTGATTTTGAAATGCATTTTGACCAAACAGGGCGTGGCCTAAATTGAAGGGGCTTAGTGGTATGGTCCAATGACTTTGATGTTCTAATGGTATCCTAAGAGCAGGCAAATGATTAAACAGCCAATAAGAATAATCACACATTCCATGATATTATTTGTCACGTCAATATATATATATATATATATATATATATATATAATATATTATCATGAAAAGTAAAATTCGTGTAAAAATTATTCACCTTCTGTTTCATACATAATAATCCAGATTTGTCCATAGTTACGCCTATAGCGAGTGTTCAACATTTAGATACCTGAATGTTAAAATCCATTACATTTCAGGTATCTAACAATAAGAAACTTATTGATTGTTGTAATTCAGTTCGAAAGAAAAAGTCTAATTAATATCTCCATTACTACTGCTATCGACGCGTGAATTGGATATGCTGATTGAGCAATGGTGATACTATATCCACCACAAAACATTTGGATATTTGATCTCCGACAGTTTTGACTGTATTTCTATAAAACTTACTGTCTCCTGTAGACATAGAGTTCCAGGCTTGTATTCAGAAGATGATTTGATACGAATTTTGTTCGGATAATCATGTCATTAGTGCCCTAAGTGAAGTAGAGGCCATTTGAAATGTGATGGCACACGAGCAGAAACCAGATTTCGTCTTTCGGCGAAACGGACGTGTCCATTTAAATCGGCGGGGGCGTCAGTTCAGTCGACTACTGGCAGCCGAGGTGTGCGCATCAGCGGTAATAGTGCTGGATACACCATGTTACGAGGTAGTGTGAAGAGTACTGGCTAGACACTCCATTCGCCAGTTTCCCCTTCACTTCTTCAACCGTGCGTCACCGTGTGCCATCACATTTCAACTTGATTCTACAGCCTTTCCCAAGCGATTCCCACGAAACTGAAGTACCATTATGTGCAGATCCCATGTAAGGAATGTCACTAAAATCGGAGAGTAAGAGACGACAGAACGGAAGGAATTTATGCCCCTAAACGAAGTGTGGCTTTCACTACCTCTATTGTCACGAAAATTTCATGCAGTACATTTTTGTAGAATTGTTCGTGCTGGGTTTTACCCTACTGGGATGGAAAGTGCAATAAATAAGCAGTAGAATGTTATTTAGGCCCTAAGGTAACAATTGGCTAATTGTACCGGTTTTTACGAAACTCGTATTTGCCCAGGTGCATTACGCTGAGATGACAAATGTAAAACTCCTTGATGATGACACAGAAATGTCGAAATATGTAGAATATATATTATGTAGTGGGGACCGCGTTAGCACAGTATTTAAGATGCTGTGCTACAAATCGATAGGTCGCTGGTTCGATCCCAGCTGGTGTCATTGGTTATTTCATAGACACAAAATCCTTCCGATCGCACTATGGCCCTGCGTTCGACTCAGTCTCAACAGAAATGAGTACCAGGAGCATTTCCTGGTGGTAAAGGTGGCCGGTGCGTAAGGCTGACAACCTTACCACCATCCTGTGCCGTTTTCATGAAATGTGGGAACCGTAACTTCCTGGAACCCTCTGAGCCACACCAGGCCTGTAACTGGACTGCTTTACCTTTACTTTAATTTTACCAGTATAAATTAATGTACTCCCTTATTAAAAATATGACTCCCTGAGCCAATTTTTGCGACCTCTTGACAGATTTCTGTGAATAATTGTGCCGAATGATCAGGTGTTAATATGGTGGTGTCTGTTAAAGTCGTTATCACCTACTGAAAGACCGAACAAATATTTCGAAGGTAGACACTATTATAAATCTTATGATTCGGCACTGAGGCGATGTCCTTTGTTTTTGTTAGTTCCTTTTCAGAAAACTACTTTTAACAAAAAATTGGATAAAGTTACAAATTTACAGCGATGTTAGTACCGGAAACCATGGAAAGCTAACCTGTTCCTTGAACTGTCACTGGCCTCCGTTTGAGGGAGGGTTGTCGATTTCCGAACGAATTACATTAATGGAACTAATGTACAGTCTAATCAGCACTGCGATTCGAAATCCAAAGAACCAAGACTGTACAGAAATAAATGACCGGAAAATGAATACTTGAATCCCAGTCTATTCCAGGACTTACTAGTGGTGCACTCCGTAGATTAGGAAGATACGTCAGGCGAATAGCTCTATCCTGTTGAGTTTTTGAACAGTTTGTTACCATCATATTTATCACAGCACACGCGAAATCTGTAATTGAAAACATTGTCACATCTATACAAACTTTCGATCAAAATTGCGTTTACTCTGAAAATCAATTAGGCTCAACAGCAGACGCTTAAACGTCTTGAATGCATAGAGAATTGCCTGTTTTTTATCCAGTCGAAAGTTCTACTTGTGACGTTTTTCACATTTTCTTCGATCGATGTCATTGGCAGTATTATTGAAAATGATATTCCGATGAAGTTAAATATTAGATATGGAGAAGTACTCTGGAGATTAAAAAATATAAATAAATTTTCCTTCTTTAAATATTTTAATATTTGTACGTACGAATACGGACAAGAAATTTAGTCACTGACATTAGAGAACAGACGGACGGGTAGACGGATATATGGTCTCCAGGTAGGGAGACCTTACAAACGACAATTTTATATCTTTTTCAAAAGATTCAGTAAAGGTTTTGAACTAGATAGACTCGTGCTATCCGAAAATAAAATACTTCAAAATTGAACTGCCTGCCGGCAGCACTACTACACAACCCAACAAGTTCCTTCTCAACCTGCACACCGGACGGTCACTTGCAGAGACTACTATACCAGATGCTGTGTTAATACAATTTGACCTCCTGATGATGAGCACAGAGTTGCTCGAAACATGTAGAGGATTATAATAATAAACGTATTATATAACGTAATTGTGCATGAAGTCGATCATTTGCCCAGAGTAGAGGGAATTTTTATTCATAAACATATTAATTTTAAAAATCGATTATATTTGAGGCGTGTTTTGTGCTGTAACGGCTAACAACAACAAAGGTCAAGCAAGAGAGCTAATGTACGTGTGAGGTTACAGTTAGGAGCATTCAGAGCTTTGAATCTTGGACACTTCTTAGATTATCATACCATTTAATTCACTGTGTTTACAGTTTAGGCTATTATTTATCATTTTGCACATATTACACAATGACATTGTAGCTATTAGAAAATTTGTTTGCAGAATTATTGTTTCTCTGTTTAATTTATTTTGATTTTTTTCACCCTGTCAACATATTTTGTAGTGTAGTATTTCAAAACAATATTTCCTATAAGATTTTTAGTTGTATTCCCAATTTAACTGTATAAAAATATCATATTTTGAGACCTAAATATTGAATGTTAAAATTACACCTTTCCTTCTTGAAGTATTCTTCATGTATGTATGGATATTTAAGACACGTTAGGTTCCACTCTGTACTATTATCCGTTCCTGTCGATGGTAACCCAGGTAACAATGACAACAAAATTAGCGCTCAACCGTTGTTTATTATTGATTATATATATCGTGTTTTTAAAGGTAATTAATATAACTTTATTCTTACATCACAACGGGATGGCTCGTATTAAAACAAAATATCACGTTGTTTTGCAGCCCTCTGTTTAAGCCCTTTTCTAAAACACCCCTTACCAATTTACACCACTTCTTCACTTACCTATTATCATTTTCGACTGCCTGAATTTCCGTTACGCTAGTTTCTTATTTCTGATAAGAATATTATTTTTTAGGGGACCGCGGTAGCACAATGGTTAAGGTGCTGTGCTAAAAATCGGAAGGTCACTGGTTCGATTCCAGCTGGTGTCAGTTGATTTTTCATAGACACAAAATCCTTCCGATCGCACTATGGCCCTGGGGTTCACTCAGCCTCTAGCATAAATGAGTACCAGGAATATTTCCTTGGGGTAAAGGCGGCCGGTGCTTAAGGCTGACAACCTACCATCATCCTGTGTCATTGTCACGAAATCTGGGAATCTTAACTTCCTGGAACCCTCTGGGCACCTCAGGCCTGTAATGGGACTGCTTTACCTTTACATTATTTTTTATTTACGTCTTACTGATGTATATGGGCACTTTTTCATGACGCAACTAGTGCGTACAATAGGGGCTAGGATGTACTCACACACGTACGTATCTCTTCGTGTAAAGTTCATGTTATTTTAGTCAAATTTTAGCCAAATGCGAATTTTTTAACGTATTTTTTATAAATGCCTGCACAAAAATTTCACGAAAATCCATCTATCTGAACTCGAGCTATTCCATGTCGACGGATGGACTGACAGACATGACGAAGCTAATAGTTACTTTTCGAAAATTTTCGAACTTGCATAGAAAGGGAAAGGATGCACCGTTGAAGCTGTTTTTAGAAGCATTTGTTGTAATTATGAGATAAATACAGAAAGATCCATGCCCCACCATAATACAGAAGTTTAATAATTTATTTATAGTTTAGGCTTAAAAATAAAGACAAAGTATCAACAATTGTAAAATTATTAATATAAATGCAACATTCCCAGCGGTAGGCGGTAGGCGGTAGCGCGTTTGGTTTAGGCACTGCGCTACAAGCCGAAAATCGCGGGTTCTATTCTAGATATGGTCATTGGGAATTTTCATTGTCCTAATTCTTCCGGCTTCACTCTGGCCCTATGGTCGATTCAGCCACTCACATAAATAAATACCAGGGTTATATCCTGCGGGTATAGGCGGCTGGAGCATAGGGCTAACAACCTTACCACTATCATCTGCCGATTGTCTAGAACCTCTGGGAGCTGCTACATCCTGAAGCCCTAGGGGCCTTTGCAGTCCTGTACATTTGTACATTTAACATTTTTTTCTAGAGTAAGAGAGATAGGCACTGATGATGACGCAAATAAGGATCGAAACATGTGTGACTAGTGAATGATTTTAAGGTTCGGAAACGCTGTTATTAATTCCTAGTAAAAGGGTATTGTCAGAGACACGCGTTATGCATAGAATAAAAATCAGGTAGAACCGCGTCCTTCTCCTCTCGAAGTGCATATTCACTGGAGGGGTAGACCTAAACTTGTAATAGACTCATTGTTACGTAACAGTACGTCCTCGGTCCGAGACAGTACACGGCTTCCTTTCGGTCTGTTTTCTAGGAAAGTGTATTTGGGCAGTGGATTGAGACGTTTCTTCCCCACCAAATCCCCTGAAGTGTTGTACAGAAACAGGAAAACATTTCGTGGTTAATTCATTCGTATTCGCGTATATATCCTGTGACGTTTACTGTGTTTAATTTGGAAGGAGTAGGGGAAATCAAATTAATAGTAGATGGAGCAAGATTCTTCAACTTCAGGGAAAAAAATTATTTTCGGCCAAAAGACGCAAGTCATTTGGCTTCTACTGTAATTGGAATTACACTTAAAAACGTTACGTGTCACAAGAAGGGTTTCTTCTAGTGGGGAAACAGACGCGTGTCTTTGTTCAGTGCTGGAAACAGACCAGTGATAACAATATATTACTTACTTAGTTAATTTATTACTTACTTACTTACTTACTCCATGCAGCAGAGTCCTTGAGAAGCTAACCTGTTTTCGGCTACTCAAGAAATCCCCCCCCCCCCAATTTTATGGAACCCTAAGTTTCATTACCGAATTTACAAGTTCCCGCCACCTGTCCCTATCCTGAACCAGATCGATCCAGTCCATGCTCCCACATCCTGGAGATACATCTTAATATTACCGTCCCATCTATGAATGGGTATTCCAAGTGGTCTCTTTCCTCAGTTTTCCCCACCAGAATCCTATATATACCTATCCTCTCCCCTTACGTGCCACGTAACCCGCCCATCTGATTCTTCTAGCTTTAATCACCCGAATTCACGGATACAGAACTCAATGAGAATGCTGTACAAGTCCTCCCTCCTAGCTGAGTCATAAACTTTCTTGTCGTCTAAAAGTAGCTGCTTCATTTTATCCTCATTTTTTCTAAAGTATTTGATGAATGCAGAATATATGATCAGTCGTTGAACTGTTCCGTCGAAATCCACACTGATAGTGCCCAATAAATTTTACATTCATTGTTCCGTGCATCATTGTAATTCTTTAAAATAACCAACACGATGTCACTTGTAGACTATCCTTTATTTTCATGGGTAGTCGTCATTCACTCTCTACATGTTTCGA
>Ga0131853_10019736_pt1 | contig 12262 bp, 3 predicted proteins | sample TergutLab28metaG_FD_92764 | JGI IMG/M metagenome (GOLD analysis project Ga0131853, IMG submission 92764) | Labiotermes labralis P1 segment gut microbial communities from Petit-Saut dam, French Guiana - Lab288 P1 (version 2) (version 2) | ecosystem: Host-associated > Arthropoda: Insects >...
AACCATTGAACTTTGGATATAGGTGTTTTGGGTTATATCGTTATAGTTTGACCTAAGGAACACTCTCCCGAAGTTAGGTCCTTTCCTCCTGGGACACCCTGTATATATATATATATATATAAAGATAAAGTGATCCCATTACAGGCCCGGTGTGGCCCAGAGGGTGGGTAGAGGTATAGCTTTACTCTTCCATGACAGCGGTACTAGAAGGGGGTGAGTGGTCAGCTACATTTCCCGGCCGCACTTTACCCCCGGGAAAGACCCGGTGCCCACTGTACAGAAGGCTGGGTGGGCCGCAGAGCCGGTCTGGACGGGCGGAAAATCTCATCTCCACCGGAATTCGATCCCGGATCGTCCAGCTCTTATTGACTATATATATATATTAAATTGACGAAATTTATTGCCCTCCCAACCCTCCTTTGTATTAGACTAACAAGCCCAGAGCTTGCAGATGATGTTCTATGAATATCTAATTTCATAAATTTGTGTTACTGTTGTAAACGTTATAAAAATCATTAACACGGCAGTATCCACAAATCCTGTATACGGGTTTGGATGTTATATACACCCTCTTTAATAAGCAATTCAAATCTTTAAATAATAATACCATAATTTTACTATATACTGCGGTCATATTTATTTTATCTGTAATTTTATACACATGTGAACCCCGTTACGTTCTAGTTATGTCTTAGCTCTGCAAAACGATGGTCGTGTAGATCGATCGGTGGTGGACAATAATAAATTAGAGGTGTAAATTAAAATTTGTGATTGTTTTTAGGCGCCTTAGCAATCTGAGCAGTGCGACTATTAGCTTCGTCATTTCTGTCCGTCTGTCCGTCCGCCCACTAAACAACTCGACTTCCACTTGGAAGATGTTCGTGAAATTTGATATTTCATTATTTTTCGAAAGTCTGTCGAGAAAATCCCAGTTTCAACAAAATCTGACGAGAATAAAGGGTACTTTAAATGAACACCTGTGTACATTTATGGCTTAATTGTCTTCAGAATTAGAACTGTTTCAGACAAAAGTCTCAGAGAAATTCACAACACATTTAATGGCCAATAACGTTTCCGAAAATGGTGCCCGTTTGTGAGATAACGTTGAGAAATAAAGTAGAGCTGGACAGACCACAGATGACAACGCAATATGACGCATGCACTCTACATGCTGGATAAATAAGTCTACACACACGCGCTCAGAATATTTAATACGCATTGTTTTTCCCCGGCAACAATTCTTAAGCAAACTCTTCCCATTGCTACGTTATATCTACAATGTTCGTGTTATTGCATTTTCAAGCCTTCTCAGAGGTACAAATAATGTATTCACGATACGTGCATTGTAAAATACTTTCTCACATAATTTATTTCAAAGTCAAATCATATATTGCTAAGATTCATGTGTGTAACAATGCTTTAATTCCAGACACTGTATAGCAAGTATTGCTACTGAGACATGAACAAAAATGGCAAACACAGGTACTGGTGTGGTTCTAGCATCCTCAGTCAGAATAACTGATCATCCCTATCACGGTCCATGTCCTCTGTCTTACAGACAGAAGTCACACGGCGTCAGAAATATAAGACCAGAGTCTTCATTTGGACGAGCCACGGTTCCATAGAAGCGCTGCACAATTTTTAATTGCAGAAAATTATTTCAGTAACCACTTGACCCAGTTCCTCGTCGATGGCAGTCTGTTCGTTGTTAAAACAAGCACTTTTATTGTCCTAAAGGGATCAGGCCTAGGTCTACACGCGTCATTCTGTTGAACTCGTTCTTCAGCCGGAAGCCGACTGCAGTGACTGGCAGCAGCTCGCGGTAGCAAGTAGAAGTGTCACACGCTGTTCCTAAATTCAGTAGCAGGCAGATGACTGGGAATGCTTGTTAACATTCAGGGACTTCCTATTTACCTGAGTCTCACCTGGAAAATGAACCGTGGCTTATCTCCTGTTTATACGCTTGTGAATTGCGGTGCCTTGTTCTGAAATCCGAAATTGGCATTTGCGAAAAAATCGATGATAAGAATGTTTAGACCTAAGTGAATAAAATGACAAGAGAATGGTGAAAACTGTAACGTCTAGTGATTCATAATTTATATTCTGCTTATACGGTTATGTGCATCTTGTAAGTCTAGAAAGTTGAAGTGGATTGGCCACGTATTTCGCAAGGGGAGAGATTGGGGGGGGGGGGGTAATCTATACTGCTGTCGGCTCACTGAACTGTTCTTTATCTGTAAATTTCACTAGCTGAGACACTCTTTGTCCAGCAAAGTTCGGGACTCAGCCGTTTCTCTTCCACTGTGTACGCTAATACTTTCAGTGAAAGAGAAATATACAATAAATTATAGTTTTATGAATCTGAAGTCAATGCAAGCCCAATAAATTCACTTAATGAACGGTAATGTTCCTCATACGATCAATATCTTTAACACCCCCATGATTCAATCTGCCTGTTCTTCTGTTACATTCCATCCCAATTTAGGCCTATATTAACAACAGTGGGGTAGTGTGATGCTATCACAGGGAAATTAATGAGCAAATTATATGGAACTCTAAGGCAACAATTTATGTAAATGAGACTTTACAACCAAATCAAAATGCTGGTATTAACCACCGCATAACAAGTCACAATTAATTCCCGTTTCTCCGTTGTGGGAATATTTTGAGAATGGTTTAGTACATGAATGTATAAATGAGTAGATTCTTTTTTTCTTTCGAATGGAAGTAATCTCGCACACACTACATCTTTCTTGTCGCTTTCACTACCACAGATGTACATACAATATAAGACTACACTGTGAATGTGCCACGACTTCTTTTTCCTTGATGGAAATTACAGATGCAACACAGAACAAGAGCTTCTAATGACACTGATCAAATTCTCTTGTCGATATTTCGTGTTCCTAACACTAGCAATACAGTCGTGTTAATGACTGTTTGCTGTACGTTTAAGAGAAAGAGTTCTTTATAACGCCATGACTATCTCAATTAACTTCGATATATTTCAAATCGGAATGCAGTTAAAAATAATAATACTCTTTAGAATCAGTGGCAGAAAACATCAGTATATAATTTCCTTCCCTCCCGTGCAAATTGACAAGCATACACAAATAACTGTTGCGTTACTTAGCAGTGTTCTGAATAGCCACTTAAAACCCTGTGCTTTTACGGAATTTTGACGAAAAAAGTCAGGTAAAAACCAAATTTAATTTCCCAAGAGTTCCTGATTCTCAGGAATCATATAATTATTTACGTAGACCATAATATGTTAGGACAGACAAGTCTCAGAGGCATTTAATATTCATGTGACAGATTGGGCTCATCTTCTAAGACTGAATAAATTTCGCACATATTAGTTCTCCAGAAAATATACATACCAGAACGCTGGGGGAAATAAGTAGGGTTGTAAGGATCAAATGCGAAATTCAGCAATCTTCTGAAAGAAACTTGATCAGTAATAATCCTAAACGAAATTCAATCTAAGGTTAGAATTGTAAGAAAGCAAAACCAAAGGAGGGTATCTGAATCTGCTGGAAAATATTATATTACAGCTCTCAGAAGTAAAAATTTTCGAAAATATCTTTAAGGCCAATAAATCTATATTTTGAAAGCACCCGAAGGAAAACATTGGCAAAGGTTGCAGTGTATAACATTATAATAAAATCAGGAGAAGTGTCTGGAAGAGAGGACTGAAGGATTCTAGACGACTGGAAACAGAACTCATTTTGAAACCCAAACTGTAGATTACCAAATTAAAAAAGACTTATTAAAGCAATGAAAACAAGTAAGAAAATTTGAAAATACAAATATTATAAAATTATATAAGAGCACAAAATCAAACAGAGGGGAAAGAAGGTATTTGAAGATAAAGCCAAACCTGCAGAAGATATGTGAACAAATGCCAATGCAATAGAAGAAGACTGGACACTAAGCTACAAGACAGCGCGTCGACATTAATCAATGTGGCAGAAGATGAGGCAGCCGATATTGGAATGATGATAACGACCAAGAGAATATCAAGAATTTATGACGGTGCTGGTTCCACAGAACAATAATATAATGCAACAACTGAATAACGTTTTATTTAATTCAATGCTTGTATCAAAGAAACACTTGACATCAGTAACATCTCGTTACGGAATAACTGAATTCAACAAATACTACTGACCTTGGGAGGTTAAAGAACCTGAATAACCGCGACGTGTGACTGAAAGAGGATCGTGCTGAAATCATTTTTCTTAAGTTCCTTTATAATTTCGTTATAATATTACACCAGAAGCACAAGCACTTCTAAATCAACAATCAACAAACTGCATGGAACAGAATACTTTTCCTAAGTTAAGAGTCCCTGAATTAAACACAGAAATCTTAATAATATTTGCCTTTCTCCCGGCTGTGGCTGTACATATATTCTTCTGTCGTGAAATGTCCTTACTTTTATGGACAGGTTTCTCCTAAACGTTGTTACCTATCTATCAAACTACACTGCGCCACATCTCAGAAGACCGATATTTAACTTATTACCATCTTTTTATTAAATCGGAAGGCTGATTAATGCTTTCAGAAGTGCCAGCCAGCAAGGAAGAACTTACACAACTTGCCCTGTTCCTTTTACATCCCTGTCCCATTTATTCTTCTAAACCAGGGGTGTAAATTTACTAACAGACATATATAAACTTATTAATGGATATGTGGTCAAATTCGCAACGAAACTTGTGATTCTTTGCTATTCTCAACAAAATAAACTCAATAAAATATTTATTTAATTACACACCCCAACACATGCACATATATATTATTTAAGAAGTCTAAAATTTACATTAAAACACTTAAAACGCTCCTACATATTTCGATCACACGATCATCCTCAGGGAGCATACATTGCTCCTTGCTGAAGTTATAATTTAAAACATTCAGTGAATTACTTCGTTATGTTAACTTTGGTACTGTGGCAGCATGCCTGTAAGTAGATATATGTTTATTGATCAGTAAACCTATTTTTACTTACAGGCATGCTGCCACAGCACCAAAGTTAACATAACGAAGTAATTCACTGAATGTTTTAAATTATAACTTCAGCAAGGAACAAAGTATGCTCCCTGAGGACGATCGTGTGATCGAAACGTGTAGGAGCGTATTAAGCGTTTTAATGTAAATTTTAGACTTATCGAATTATATATATGTGTGTGTGTGTGTGTGTGCGTGCGTGTGTAATTAAACTATAACATGCACGGTGCAACGATAAAAATAAAAATAATCAATAAATATAAGTTTAAGCCTTACTGTCGCCAAAGCAATATACGTTTGTTAAGGTATTTACACACACTAGAATCTTCTGGGTTACGAAGCCTTTTATATGAGTAATTTGTTACTGCCGTTTCGTACGAGATTGCTGTTTCCATGTTATCCGTAATAAGTTACCAGGAAACACTTTGTCAGCCCTGAGGACTGTAACCTTCCTTAACGACATTTGAAGACCTTAAGTCGAGTAAGATCAGTATAGATCAGCTGCGTTTTTATGTTCTTTAGGAAGCCACATTCACACTGACAAAAACGTATTTATGAACAATACGCTATATGGAACACAACCATCTTTTGAACCCGGAATCACACACTCTTCTTAAATATATTTTTATTAGCCTGAAAACCGCTAACAGAATAAACGTAACATGTTTTAAAAACACAATTACAGGTAACGTAACAAATACTGTTGTGAAAACTGTGATATTTGAACATTTAGAGTCGAGCCGTCTCACAGCGTCACGAAAGGGACTGAATATTTTTCTGTTATTACAAACAAGTGTTGTTATAACCGAGAAGTATAATGTTGTGGTTAACCGTGTGGAATTAATTGGTGCCACAGAATATCTGGCGCAACAAATGGATTGTCGTATAAACCATTGTTGTTATAACGTATATACTTATTAGTTACCGACAATGCACAATGGGATGTATGAACACAAAGTACAAAAATGTGTGAAGATTTAAAGGAAAAGGGGAACTGAAGTTAGAATAGGGTTAAGAGTAATTCATGTATGTAACGATGAGAACAAGATAATAAAGAGAATAAGGATAACAAGTTATTCGCATAAAGGAGACAATGATGGTTCTATTGATTTTCTTTGTATCTATGGAGGAGCGAAAGTGGTACTGCAGCAAAAAGACAGCACAGCTGTTCTATAGAACAGACGCAACAGGACACCGTGTTGGTTGGGTTATGTAGTAAATTACTGAGTCCTTTCAAATACACAGAATTGTATATTGCCATCCAAAAATATATGTACTGGTATTCCTTACAGGAATGATAGCTTTTATCTGCATGTGTGAAAATGAATTTCCCTTTAAAAAAAAGATAATAATTTCAAGTCTATCAAAACAAGAAGCACAAAGTTTTGACAAAAAGATTTTGTTTTGTGATCTTCTGACGTGCTTCAGAACTCTCTGAATGGTGTATCGGAAGACAGATTGATTCTTTCGTTACTTGTATGACACCCTTTCAACTGCACAAATCATGCACGAAACAGATTTGTAAGATAAGTCTAAGGGAAGATGTGCATTAAAACGGTCGTGGCTTATTTTGGGATAATTTTCCGCACAATTTGAGAAGGCTACGAAACAATTTCAACACAGTGGCTAAGACACTGACTGTACAGAACAGGCGTCTGGACAGTCGTCTCTGCACTTCAGCTTGTCAGAATGCAGAAGACCTGCAAACTGATAGGCTGAAATGCCGAGAAGCTGCAGTATCTTGAGCGGAATATAATGAGGCAATGATTAAACACAGGTTAAGCCCTATTGTCATAAGGCAAAGATAATTAATTTGACATTGATATTATGTGTGTCTTCGTGGGCCTAATCATTCAAACAAAATGCTGTGAAGACATTAGCTCCTCAGATAGTATCCGCGAGATTGGGCGAGGTTTCCCACCATTGAAATCGTGTAAACAGAACTTTCTCTATTCTGTGAAAAATTGAATTTAAGGAAAAGAATTCTCTGTTTTACGTTCTCCTCTACATTTTTTATAACAGCCCTCTTAAACCGGGTGCGTAATGAAATATGCCAAAATATATTCCACTACTAATACTGTTCTGCGTTTGAAAGGTGGATTAATAAATCGACATGTCTTGGTATACCTCTGAGAGCACACTGGCGCTCAGGTGTTCCGTGAAATGGAAAAAGTTTGGGAACTAGAGTTTAGGCTAAAAAATTATGAGTGTTCAACTATATAACGCTCACTAATTTCCGGTTAGAGAGTTGATTCTCCTGCTTCAATATTTTGATGGGACTGCCAACCATCTTCAAACGGCACGAAAAATTCTTGAAACAGTATGTTGATGCAGGGTGAAAAATTTCACGGAAGTGACATCTTTTATGGCATAGAGGAGGCAGTAACTTGGTACGCACTCTACAGAACTAAGGACTTTGCATGCTGTTCAGAAAATAAACAACAAGAAAAGCATTGGAATGGAAAGGCGTGAAGTAAATGTTGACTAGAGGTATAAAGATAAAGGATGTTTTTGTTTTCTTCCACTACTCTAGCTAGGCTGATCCACTTTTGTCGAGGAATTGGAATTTATACATCTTAGATTCAGAATTTCTCCATGTAGCCGTGTCGCGTGGATGTTCATCTATCGATTTGAGAGAAAAAATAAATTTGAGACCTTTCTTAACCTCTCTTAAATGTAAAAAATTAATGACAGGAAATTTGTTATATTTCAGTTAAAGATTATTTTTTGTTCCCACAACGAAACATCTCATGAGGAAATTTCGAAAAATTGCGAAAAATGACTGTTAGCTCCGTCATGTCTGTCTGTCTGGCTGGCTGTCCGTTGGTATGGAGCAATTCAGCTCCCACTGAGCGAAATGTCATGAAATTTGATATTTCAGGACTTTTAGAAAACCTGACGTGACAATTCAAGCCTCATTAAAATACAAGAAGAATAACGGCTACATTACATGAAAACCAATACATATTTTTTATCATATGTCACTCATTTTTTCTTAGAATGAAAAATGTATGGGATAATTTTTGTATAGAAAATCGAAACCAAATTTTATGTTCAGTAAATTTTTTTTTTTTCATTTATGGGGTAATGTGGAAAAATTTTGTAGGGCCGAAGAGACCACAGATAAGAATATGTCGCACGACCATTTCATGCCGGATACCTACGACTACAAAGAAACACTCCGAATATGTAATACGATTCATTTTCCACTGCAACGATGATTGCACTGACGAACCTGAATGTTACGTTTTACTTACTTTGCTTGTTGTGTCTTTTAGTTGTCAATGACAGGATTAATTAGGTTACACAACTTCATAGAGTCTTGAATTAAAAATATTCTTAAATAATAAACATTAAATCCGACGATAAATAAACATAACAAATAAACACAATGCTTTTATCCCCAGTACATTCTAAAAAAAATAATAAAATAAAATTGAAGGAAAATTTTCTAGGGCTATAATCTCTGGAAAATATTTTCCTGCAATTTGAGTTGAAACTAAACTGGAAAAATAACTTTGGTTTTTGGAATAAATTACTACGTAGTCGAAGTCGCTGTTTACATACTCCACATTACGGAAGTAATCCTTTATATTTATAACCCAAACGCCAATGTAACAGCTCTTTTGCACAAGAGCCGTTAATATGTTGAAATATTGATAGTACACAATAAAGACCAAGAAGGAAATTACATTAACATAAAGTGTTTTCTTAATTCAGAAGCCATTAGCCCAATTTATGCTAACTTCTAGACACAGACTTAAGTCAGCATCACTTAAAATTATTACGAAAAATTCACAATTCAATGCGGCACTGACCTGTACTAGAACATTTTATAAAATAATTTATCGAAAATTTCCCCACTTTTGTGGATTCGTGGTCATACGAAGTGACCGCTATTTCCATGTCTTCGGCCAAATTAGCCCAGTCCCCACCCTCAAACTCTGCATGGTGAGTTCCTAACAATGCCAGAAAATGGCAGATGGGATTTAATTTGGCATTCAAAGGGTTAAAAACAAAGCAAATATTGTTATGTATTCAAAATAGGAAATTTAGCTAAAACTGCAGGTAAAAATAAAGCTTGTCTGAGGGCAGAAGTTGTGAACTCCAACTGTAGATACGTACAGCATAAATTCTGGCTTTCCATGGCGCAACTGCCCCTAATGGGCCAGAGCCTCCTTATCATCCAGGCTTCTCGATCACATTCAAGACAGACAGCACTCTGTAGGACTCCTCTGGACAAGTGATCAGTCCGACGCAGAAAACTCTACATGACAAAACACAACACTCCCAAGAGACAAATATCAATGCCCCCTTAGGGATTCGAACCTGAAATCCCAGCAAGCGAACGGCCGCAGGTCCACGCCTCAGGCCGCGCGGCCACTGGGACTTTACAACATGGAATATCGAAAATGGCTTTGTTCTTGACTGAGTCACAATCGAATTTCAATGGTTCCAGTAAACCCAGATTTCGGATCGTGAGTGACGTCGCACTCGGGTATCGAGGTTTTCATGGTTACAGTACAGCTTGCTTGTGAGTGTAGTCAGCAAACAGAATTTGATCGAGTCACAAATTAATTTCCCTGTTTATTAGGTTTATATTGTTGCAATGGAAGGAACCATGTCAGCGATAGGGCTTGGTTTATGGGTTTTGCCAGGGTTTCATGTTTTCCACAGACAAGACAGCGCTTAGTTTGTGAAAGATGTGGCAACCTGGAACATAGGCCGACCTGATGAATACACCAATCACCACGGATCTATAAACACCTGTCGAAAGATACCATAAATCTGCGCAGTAATTGCCGATAGTAATAAATTATATTATTATTATCATACAAAGATGCGAACAACTCTCCCACTTCCTTCGCGCAAAGTTTTAAAAACAGAAGATGAGTGGAACTTCAGACTACAATCGTACAACGTCTGTCGTATGAATATAAAACTCCACTCACCGTGTAGAACACTTCATCTAAAATGCTACAACAAGGTTAAGGCCCTCATTTTGGCAGATATGGAGAGGCGAACGTCAAATTTCATGGAGTGGGTCTCCATTCCTTAGTACAGTAACGCTTCCCTGTCTACTAAACATGGAGAGAGATATTTAATTTACACTTCCAGTGCATTAGCAGGGCGAAGTAGCTCTCTAATCTGTGTTACTCCCCTTCCTTTCAGACTGCGTTTATCATGTATAATGGTATGTGTATGGTATTTAGCGTGTACAAGTGCCACTGGAGACATCATACACATTACACCCACAAAATGTTAAAAAGACGCCGTGGGGTTTTACAGGCTGCAAATTTGAGAGGTTACAAACACGTAACAACATATTCCCAACTGTGGTTGACGAATGTGTTGAAAATCCTGTTTCATAAAACAGATTTATTGAAATTAATTCTTACAAGAATCTCGGGGTATACACAATACGGAGGTTGCGACGGGTGGATAATTTCATTATGAAAACACGTAAATACCGACAGACCAAAAAGAAATTTTAGTTACAAAATAATCACCTTTTATCAATAACGCAACGAACTGAGGAAATATCAATGCTGCTCTCATAATACATCATAACTAGAATATTTGGTTAAGCTGGGCAAAATAACATTGGAAGTATCGCTGATTACTTTTGCATCAGTTGTCAATGGCGGTAGCAGATCTCACTTTCAGCTGAAAGGTAGACAAGGAAAGTTAAAATAGAATTGAAAAACGCAGCTAGAGGTACAAGTTGAAATTAAACTGAAAGAATAAACTACTTTTCTGACAATCTGTAATTAAAATAAAGCGGACAAGCGACGTCCTGGACAAGTTGACATTAAAACATATCAGGCAAATCTAAACTTCTGACTGGCTGTAATTGAATTAAACTGGGCAAAATACGTTTTGGATTACGTAAAATTAAACTTCGGAGCAGCTGAAATAAAAAAAAATAGACCCTACTAGTTTTCAGACTAGCTGTTAGCAAACGTATGCGGGGGAAAAAAACTACATTTTGGACTAGCCATAATTCAATTTAAGTGAGATAAAAGCTACATTTCGGAAAACCTAGAATTAAACAAAACTGAGGAAATTACATTTCGGAGAAGTTTAAATAACAGCAGAATAAGTAATATCACACTTCGGATTGACTGTAAGTAAATTTAAGTGGTACAACCTGTCCCATTACAGCCCTGGAGTGGCTCAGAGGTTCCAGGAAGTTAAGGTTCCCAGATAGGCCTGGAGTTGCTCAGAGGTTCCAGGAAGTTAAGGTTCCCAGATTTCATGACAGCGGCACAGGATGGCGGTAAGGTTGTCAGCCTTACGCACCGGCCGCCTTTACCTCCAGGAATTGCTCCTGGTATTCATTTCTGTTAGAGGTTGAGTCGACCCCAGGGCCATAGTGCGATCGGAAGGATTTTATGTCAATGAATAATTCCAATGACCCCGGCTGGGATCGAACCAGCAACCTTCCGATTTGTAGCACAGCACCTTAACCACTGTACTACCGCGGTCTCCCAGACTTAAGTGGGTGAAACCATATTTGGACTAGCTGTAATTAGAATGAAGTGGGCAAAACTGCATTTCGAAATGGCTGTAAGTAGACTGAAGTAAAAAATGTACATGTTTCTACAGTATAATGAGAGTGTACTGGCCAAACAACTATCTGGACAAGCCGTATGTAACAGAGACAAAGTAGACAAGACTACAATGCGGACTAGCTGTAATTACATTTAAATGTGTAAACCCATAATGTGGACAAGTTGTAATGGAACTAAAGTGAGCAGAATACTTTTCTGACAGGCTTCAATTAAAGGTGAACCTTGTAATGCCTATTAACCTAAGTTTCAGGATTTTCTTAAATATGCACCAGTAGATATCCAGTCGACAAAACAAATGGCCACATATTCTGTAAACAGCCTTAAAGAGGAACCGTTGCTATAATCTATATTTCTCTTTATTTCTCATCAGTATGGAATTGTATTTTACCTATGTTGCACATAAAATACTCAGCTCGCCGTACAATATCACATGTAGTAAGTGCTATGATAAACGATCGTCACGAATTTGACGTGTCGTATGACCGTGGATCCTTAATATGGAGTGGTGTGTGAGACCAACTAGATACATTAATTATGATTTATTAATAATCCATTAACTCAACATGTTTCGGGCATCATTACGTCGATTTTCAGGAGCTCTAGACCGTATATTACTGCATATGGTTTTCAGCAATTTATGTGCTGGCTGGTGCCTTGGGGAGCCGGGAAGCAGGCCG
>Ga0131853_10019737_pt1 | contig 12262 bp, 18 predicted proteins | sample TergutLab28metaG_FD_92764 | JGI IMG/M metagenome (GOLD analysis project Ga0131853, IMG submission 92764) | Labiotermes labralis P1 segment gut microbial communities from Petit-Saut dam, French Guiana - Lab288 P1 (version 2) (version 2) | ecosystem: Host-associated > Arthropoda: Insects >...
ACATGTGTCCGATTTTGGACGGTTACGGAGTTATGATCGTTTTTTAATTCCCGTACACGCCCTCGTGTGAACCGCGTCTATCAGCTGGCGGGTCGCTATATTTAGCCAGCTACAGACAATTGTTGGGTACCTAAGGCGTGCGGGGAAAGGTGGGGTGCTAAGTTCTACCCGCGCGATTCACAACCGAGCGGCAGCCTGTGTTGCGGCAGGCGGTTGCATTTTCGAAAATGAGCTTTAGGCACCGATAAATTCAAATTAAAGGTAATATCACGAAGTTAACTTTACATTCGTACTTTAAATGTATCACGTATTATGCTGGTTTATTATTTTGTTCTGTTTATTGTCAGTAATCGTTACCTTCTATTCTGAGATTCAAACGGTCATAACTCCGTAACCGTCCAAAAACGGACACATGTTTATATGAACTTTTTTGATCACAAAGACCTAGAAAATTACCTCCTGCAGTTATGCTGTAAAGTCGTGAAACACCCTATATACATATTATTGTAGGTATGTATGCATTTTTGTTTGTACGTATTTATGCATGTACGTATGTATGCATGTATGCGTTCTTTGAACGCATATATATGTGTATGTATGTTTGCATATATGTCTGTACTTAAGTACAGAGGTATGTAAGATTATATTTTTGTTTTTATGTATATATGTACATTTGGTCGTTTGTGTTTATGTATAAATGCTTGAAAATATGTTTATATATAAGTATGTATATAAATACGCATATATCTATAAACATGTTCCTATTTTGCATGTTCATATGAATGTGCGTATGTACGAAACTACGCACGTAAGACTGTATGTTGTGTGTATGTGTTCATGTATCAATGTATTTACGTTTTTTATGTATGTAAGCATATAAGAAAAAATTTATGTACGTACATATGATTTTATACACTTCATTTACCCTCCATGCTCCATTACAAATAGAAATGATATATCTTATTTTTTACATTATATATATATATATGTATATATATGAATTATTATGTTGGTAGTATGAACGTATATATATATATGTATGAATATTTTTATACATTTATATATACAGGAATGCGTGTTTAAATGTACATATGTAGGTATGTATGAAAGTATGTATGTATTATGGTATGTATATATATGTATGTGTGTATAGTGAGTAGGGGGATGAGGCCCAAGTGTCATGCCCTGGAACTTAAAAAATTGACATATTCGCAACGCCGTGTGTGCGGGAGCGTTGTCATGGTGAATGAGCCATCTGCCCGTTCGCCAAAATTCCGGCCTGGTCCTCCGCACCCTCTCCGAAAGTCGTTTCAAATCCCCCATTTAAAATTCCTGGTTGACCTTCTGACCCCTGGAAACCAATTCCCTGTACACAATTCTTTGAATGTCCATGAAACAGATCAGCATTGTTTTCACATTCGATATCACATGTCTGATTTTTTTGGGCCCGGATGACCTACGAGTCTTCCACAGGCTTCATGCCTTCTTGCATATTGTGTCATAATCGCAACACCAACTTTCGTCTCCTTTTGTGACCCTGGACAAGAAATTTGGGTCATTTTGGAGCTCCCTTTTCAAGTCCTGGCTCAAAGTGATTCGAGATTGCCTTTGGTTCTCTGTGAGCAGGTGAGGGACGAATTATGCTGCGACAGCTCTCATGCATAATTCTTGAGTCAGAATGCGCTGAGCTGAACTCCAACTCACTCCTGTAACTTTCGATAACTCGTGAAAGGTGTAACGACGGTCTTCGTTGTGTTTTTCGCGGAGTTTTGCGGTGTTCTCTTCGTTCAGTCTGCTTGAAATGCGTGGAGAACTGGGTTGATCCTCGATTTTCATATCCCCAATTTAAAGCGAGAAAACCATTCAAATACACGCGCAAGAATAAGAGCTTGTTCCTTGAAAGCCTACTGAATTAATTCTAATGATTCCGTGTGTGTTTTTCCAAGGAAGAAGAAAATTTCAAACACATTCTTTGTTCCTATAAATCACATATCCCGATTTCGGAAGGGTCACAATAAATTCCTTCACGGAAACTGACCGTGCGCCCGATTGAGTTGTTACAGGAAGACGTCCGTCCCGCTACTGAGAGTTGAGAGTCTAGGAATCAAGCACTGACGTTGTCCTTCTTCGAATCCTCCGCGTTCGGCTGCATTGAGACCAGAATTTTTTCGGTCCACCATGTATATATTCGTAAATGCATGTGCGGGTGTATGTATGTTTGTAAATATGTATGAAAGTATGTTAATATGTGTGTATGTATGTTTGCCAATATATTTGTATGTATGTATGTAATTATGTGTGTGTGTGTACGTATGAATGTCTGTGTATGCATATATGTATGTATGTGTGAATTCTGAAGGTACCTATGAATGATCGTATGTATGTATATATGTATTTTTTTTAATATATTTTACTTTAATATTACCACAGCATGTACCATTACATTACGTAATAAAACATTCTATATGTATATATGTAAGTGTGCAAATATGTATATATGTAAGTATGTGCGTTTGGTGTGTTTGTGTACATGTATGTACGTTTGAATGTATGTTTGATTGTATGAACGCATAAATGTACGTACATATGTCCGTATGTATGAAAGTATTCATGTATGTACGTATGAAAGAATTAATACAAGTTTGTGCATATATGTATGTTTGAATGTTTGTATGAATATGTGTATGTATGTACATGTGTATGAATATGCATTTTTTAATGAAAGTTTATTTGTATTTGTGTATATGTTTATGTATATTTATGTGTATACGTTTATGTATTCTTGCATGCAATTACGTACGTAAGTGTGAATGCGTGTAGTTATATATGTATGTATATATTATATATGTATATATGAATGTATATGTGATAATGTGTAAATATTAAATTTGTTTGTAATTGTTTGAATGCACGTATGTAAGAATTGTGTATGTGTGTATGTATGTAAGTATGTAAATATATTTGTATGTAAGTGTGTTTGTGTGTATGTATTTGTTGATGTTTTGTGTCTATATATGTAATTATGTGTGAATTATGTGTGTATATGTATATCTAAATATGTATTGTGCTTTTAAAAATTATGTTCGTATAATGCATGTACGTATGTATGTAGGCGTGTAATTTATGTACGCATTTATGTATATATACTTGTGTGTATGTAAATGCTTGATTGTATGTTTGCATATGTGTATGTATGTATGCATGTGTGTGAAAGTATGTATATCTGTAGTTATATGTGCATGCACTTATGTGTTAATCTGTAAGTATGTATGTATAATGTAGGTTTGTATGTAGGTGTGTGTATGTATGTATGTATATATATATTTTGTGTATGTATGTGTGTATGTATATATGTATGTATTTATGTATGCACATGTGTGTGTTTGTGAGTGTATGAATATATTTATGTATGTATGTGTGAATGTCAATGTATATATGTGTGTGTATATGTGTTTATTTATGCATGTATTAATGTATGTATATGTGTTTGGATGTATTTAAGCATGTATACTTGTATGTATGTACATATGTATGTTTGTAAGTATATATGTATATGTGTATGTAGGTATGTTCGAATGTTTAAGTATGTTCGTATGTGATTGTATATGTGTATCAATGTATGTGTGTAAATGTATTTGTGTGTGTATACTTATGTATGTATTTAGGTTTTGATGTAATTATGTATGTATTTATGTATGTACGCAATTATATATATACTTATCTATGTAGGTGTGGGTATCTATGGATGTGTATATGTGTGAAAATATATATATGTATTTAAGTATGTAAATATGTAGGAATGTATGTAAGTATGTACATTTGTATGTATCTACGTATGTGCGTATGTGTATTTTCTATTTATGTGTGTATGTACGTAATTATGTAGGTATGTGTACTTACATATGTTTATGTTTTGTCTTATTTTTGGCTTATATATATGTATGTATATATGAATATACGTATGTATATTCGTATATATGTATGCATGTACGTAAGTAGGTACATATGAAATTATGTATGTACGTAAGTATATATGTGTATTTAATTTGTGTATATATGTACGTATGTATGTACGAACGCATGTATGTGTGTGTATATGCATGTATACCTTTGATTGTATGTACATGTGTGGGAGTATGTATTAATTTAAATATGTTTATATGAATATGTGTAATGATGTGTGTATGCTCGTATGTGTGTATGTGTATGTATATATTTAATGTTTAAGTATGTATGGATGTGGGTATGAATGTATGTACAAGTGTTTATATATGTGTGTATATAGGTATATATGTATGCATTTATGTGTGTATGCATGTATTTATGTACGTATGTATGTATGTGTGTATATGTGTGTATGTTTGTGCGTTTGTGTGTGTTTTTATCAACGTATGTGTGATTGTAATTATGTATATATATTTATGTATGTATTCATATATGTGTGTCTACATATCTGTATGTATATGTGTATGTATATATGCATATATATGTATGTATGTGTATGAATATATGAATGTATATGTTTGGTTTTATATATATTTGTGTGTGTATAAGTATGATTGTTTTTTTCGGCGTGCTACATTAAATTGTGTAATACTACAGGCTATGCTTGTTTTGATCCACTTATTGTCCGTTCTGTAGTACGTATTCGAATTCTTTTGATTCTATAAATTCACAAACCACATTATTTTATTAGGATATAAGATCTTGTTCAATTTTCATCCAGTTTAGTTGTTGATTCATTTGGTGTGTTACGACGTCTCGCTGTGTGCTTGTTTTCTCACAGTAGAAAAGGAGATAATCCATGCTTTGGTCGTTGTGGCCTTGTTGCTTGTTATCCATTCTGCTTGCCATGTTTGTTTGGCCTCTTCTGCAGCCACGTGGCATAGGTAATTTTGGTATTCCTGTATTTATATCGTGTGTCAGTAATCTTCACCGCTTCTTTGTCTACATTGTCAGCTAACTCGTTGCCGTGTATTCCTGTGTGGGCCTTCACCCACGAGAACCTTAGTTGCCATCCGCTTCTCTCAACATTAGCAACAATTTATCTAAACTCTTCCACCAAGGAAACATCTTTGTTTTAGTTTTGAAGCGAATGCAGCGTAATCCGGCTCTGAAGGATTATTGTTGTCGAGAGTGGGTTAATGCTCCTACTGTTCAGCACTAATAATTTTTCTAAAACTTTGAGTATGGCAAGTTGTTCTGCCTGATTGTTAGAGCATCTGTTATCTAGTTTAAATTGTAATATGGCAATCATTTCTCTTCCTTTGAGAATCATTTCTCCAGACCCGATTTCTTGTTCTTGTTTGCTGCCGTCAGTGTACATCTGGATTGATGTTTCCTCGTTCCCTAGTATTCCGTGAATTGTCCCTAATGCTGCCGGGTGCGGCCAGTTGTGAATTTCCACGTCGCAGTCTCACTCTATTTCACTATTTCCCGAGTTCTGTTTATTTTCTTTTGTGCTGTTCCTTGTTCTAGTTTTATAATTATGGGAGTCATTTCCGTCAACATGCAAAGCGCCTCGCTAGACGTGCTTGGAAACGCCTTTGCTATTCGGATGTTAATGAGACGTTGTGCCCGGATGTATTCTGCCTATTGTGCTCGAAATTAATTGCTTCGATCAATAGAGGGGACCCATATGTTAGCACGGTTAGTAAAGCACATTTGTACATATATGTAATCGCTTCGCCTATAATTCTCTATGTTAATTTCGCCGCTTTTAATAAGCTGTGTATGAATATGTGTGTATGTGTATGTATATATGGATGTATAATTGTGTATGTATTTATGTATGTATGTGTGTGGACGCATGTATGTATTTACGTTTGTAAGCTTTTATGTATGCATGTACGTATATATATATATATATACTATGTATTTATGTGTGTAGGAATGTATGTATGCATTTATTTTCGTATATATTTATGTATGTATGTACATATTTATGTATGTGTGTATCTATGTATATAAGTGTGTATGTATTTGTGTGTGTGCAAATATGTTGTACGTATATATTTATGTAAGTGTGTTTGTATTATGTACGTATGTATGTATGTATGTGTGTGTGTAATTATGTATATTTGTACGTAAGTATGTATGTATATTTGTGTGTATGTATATATGTTTGTGTATTTATAAGTACGTATGCATGTATGTAAATACGTATACGTATATGTGTTTATGTATAGATGTGTGTGCTTGTGTACTATGTATGTAAATGTATTAATGTATGTAATTATGTATGTATGTGTGTTTATATATTAGTGTGTACGTATTTACATATATATTGTTGCGTGTATGTATTTAAGTATTTATGCATATATGTATGTATGCATGTATGTACGTATGTATGTGTGTATATATGTACGTATACACGTGTTTATTTACATACGTACATATGTATGTATGTAAGTGTGTTTGTAAGTGTATATGAATGTATGTATGTGCATGTGTACATAAGTAAGTATATATGTATATATGTAAGTTTATGTATTTACGTAAATATATATATACGTTTTTTATGTATATTTTTATGTATGTGTTACGTATATATGTGTGTTTAGATATATTTATATATATGTATGTGATTGAGTATATATAATATGAATACTTGTGTGTTTATGTATGTATGTACGTACCTATGTATATATGCACGTATTATTTCAATGTGTATGTATTCATATATTGTGTATGTGTATGAATATTTTTATATAATTATCTATGTATATATATGTGACTGTTTATTAATATATATGCATATATATATGTGTTTATTTATTTATATATGTATATATGTATGTGTGTGTGTTTTTGTGTGTGTGTGTGGATGCATTTACGTTATTATGTAGTTATGTTTGCATGTATTTTGTGTATATTTTCACTTTGTATGAATATGTTTGTATGTATATATGTATGCTTGCACTTATGTGCATGTAGGTATATATGTATATACGTGTGTGTATGACCGTATGTGTGTACGAATATGTACATATAAATGTGACTATATGCGTATAAATATATTTATGCATGTAAATTTTGTGTATATGTGTGAATGTATGTGTGTGTGTGTATCTCTCGATGGGTGTATGTGTATATATGTATGTACGTAAGAGTCTGTACGTGTGTGCATTTATGTTTGTAGTTATGAATGAATGTATATTTGTAATTGTGTGCATGTTTATGTATGTATATATTTAAGTACATGTATATATGCGTGCGTGTATATATGTATTTATGAATGTGTGTATGTATGAGTGATGAGTGTTTGTATGTGTATGTATATATGTATGTTTGTATATACATATATGTATGTACGTGTGTAAGTATGTGTATATGTGTGTGTATGTATATACGTATACAGTGTTTTTATGTATGTGTGTGTATGTACGTATATATGTAATTGTGTATGTGTGTATGTGTGAGCGTATTTATATACATGTGTATGTATATATGCATGTATGTGTGAATGTGTTTAAATAAGTACGTATGTATCTTTGTTTGTATATGTGTATGTATTTATTATATTCATATATGTCTATGTGTGTGTTAGTTGTAATGTGTGTATGTATATATGTATTTATGTGTGTTTTATGTGTGTGTGTATGTATGTATGTATGAAATTGTCTGTGTGTTAGTATATGTGTATGTATGAATGTATGTTTATATTTTTTGTATGTATATATATGTATGTGTGTATATATGTATATATTTATATATATTTGTATCTATATATGTATTATTTATTAAAGCATGCCCCATTACACTGGGTAATACAACATGCAGAATTAATTTGTTAGTTCATCAGGAAGCATCCTTCGTTGTGTCATTTTACATTGTTCATATCTTTTATGATGCCAGATTTATTATAATATATGTGTACCTATATATGTACTTATATATGTATTTATGTGTGTTCTTATGTGTGTATGTATGTATGAAATAGTCTGTGTGTTAGTATATGTATGTATATATGAATGAATGTATGTGTATATTTTTTTATGTATATATATGTATGTGTGTATATATGTATATATGTTTGTATCTATATATATATATTATTTATTAAAGCATGCCCCATTACACTGGGTAATACAACATGCAGAATTAATTTGTTTGCCCTTCAGGAAGCATCCTTCGGTGTGTCATTGTACATTGTTCAAAACTTTTATGATGCCAGCTTTGTTATAATATATATATGTATATATGTATTTATTTGTGCATAATATAATATAGTATAATAGAATATAATATAGTGTAATTAATATAATATTATATATTTTCTAAATAGGTTATGAATGTTTTTCGAAACTTTGTGACTAACTCCTCTTTGCTTTGTGGCCAATGTTCGAGGTGGACTATATTTTTTTTAAGAGTTCCTCTGTTTTCTGGGAATTTGCACTCGTAACTTAGGTGGTCGACGCTCTGTTCTCCTTTTTTGCGCACACATGTTTCGTTGTCCAATAGCTTAAACCGATGGAGATATGCTCTGGTTTTCCCGTTCCCTTTATTAATCGCCGCTTTATTAGGTTTAATGCTTAGCCTCTTGTGGTCAGTGGGGAAATATTACTTTGTTATTGCTGCCTTTGTGCATTTTTCCTTCCTTTTCATCACTTTTGCTTGGCTTCTTCTTCTAATTCCTTGTTTAATGTAGCTATAGTTTATTCGGTTAAATGCAGTTTTAGAGCCTTTATTTCTTGCTGCTTTTTTCACTTGTCTGTCCGCGATTTCGTTATTATATATACCCGCGTGGGCCTTTACCCACGAGAATTCTCTTTTCCATTTTCTGCCCTCCAGTCTGGATAGTCGTTTTCTAATCTCCTCAATAAATTAAGCGTGGATGTTGGCGTTATATAGTGGGTCATTTGTTATTCTACTGTCTGTAAAAACTCTAGATACGCGAGGGTTATTATCCGTTGTGTTTATTGATTCTATTTTTTCCAGTGCTTTGGCTATGGCCAGCTGCTCAGCCTGGTTGTTTGAGCATCTGCTGTCCAGTTTCACTTTCATTTCAGCTGCGATTTCCTGTCCTATGAAGTTTACCTCTCCGGATCCAACACCTGTCTCGCACTTGCTCCCATGTGTGTATTCCTGTACTAACTGGTCCTTGTAATCCTTCGCCTCAGTAATTATTACTGCGTCAGTCGGGTGTGTCCAAACTTTGAGTTCAACTAATTTATTTATTTCTGGTATTTTTAATGTAAAAATATTCTATTTTTTAAATATAAACCAGTTATTTTACTACGGATTTTATATGGTTCTTGGATGAAGTTGTTTTCGGTGTTTTGTTCCTCTGTAACCTTACGTAGGTTGTGTGTTGCTACTATGGAGTTTTGAAGGTTTAGTTGTAAACATTTGAGATGTGTTTGCGTAATTCCCTTTCTTTTATGTTGATTGATGTTTTTAAGGTGATTGTTCGCCGTTTATTAAAAAGTATTTTGTTTATATTTCTCTAAAATAGCTAGCAAACTAATACATTTCTTGTCTAGTGACGAGTAGTTACTACAGTTCTAACTGTTCGGGTTGTCCTTTTTTTTGTACAGTTCATGCATTTGTATGACCTAGGAACTACTGTACAACACTTTAGCTTGTGCGCTCCTGTGCACATTGGGCAAGTTTAAAATCCCTTACTCTCGCGATGACTTGGGCATTTGAAGCAACTTGTCGCTAGTAAAGTGTTTTCGAATTTTGCATATTTGACACCCTAGTTTGAATTGCTTTTGTATCAGCAGTTTTCTGGCCTGGGCTCCCAATTCAATGGACAAGTTCCTGTTCTGTCTGTTTGTTAGGTAGCAAAATTTTGCTTAGATGTCACTTTTGATTAATTAATGTCAGGGTTATGCGCAATTAATTGCCTTGTAAGTTTTGTGTGGATATATTCCCTGAGATATTGAAGAATTCCAGTCTCGGCTTCTCCGGTTTTTGGATGCTTGCTTCCAAGGCTCCTTCATATTTTGTGTTTATTTGGTTTTCGAAATTCTGAATTTCCGTTTACTGTTGGTTTCAAAGAGGACTGACCCCTTTTAGATTACTTTCAATGTGTTAATCCTCAAAAATATTTCAGCCTGCTTTAACTTAATTTTGAGAATTTCCTTAATTTTCTCCGTGGGTTAATTTTATGTGGTTTTCAATGTCAAACGAAACCGCCTCATTTTGTTTACGCCTTCCACTGCTTCCGAGTAGAGCTTCCTTCCGCCCCTATTAGATGGTGACACTCGCTTCGAGCTGGTAAGAAAGGTTGCGTGTTTCGGTTTCCTTCACCTCCGCCTATTTGAGCCACTCTATTCGCAGTGTTCCCGGCTGTTTCGTTATTGTGGAAGAGGGATGTCGTTCCAAGTACATTTTCCGTTTTCGCAGAAATTTTACAATTGGGTTTTGATTGTGTTAATCTTATATGCTAATTTATTAATTTCATCACATTTGCTTTGTCTATTGGATTTTAAATTTACAAATACGTTCCTGAGAGTACTTAAATTATTATAAATGGAAAGCGTCTGCCTTTTCTTCATTTCCCGCTTTGTTCTGTTGTAATAACTATCAAATTGAGAGCGTCATTGATCTCGTCACTCACTTCGGCAGCCATCATGGATGTGTTCGGACGTATGTGTATATATGTATGTAGGTATTTATGTATACATATGTACGAATGCATTTATTTATATATGTATGTATATATGCAATTATGTAGTATGAATTTATTTATCTAATATATATGTATTATGAAGTTTGAATGTATTTACGAATGTAAGTTTGTGTATGAATGCATATATGTATGTTGTATGAATGTATGTATGTATGTAGGTGTGTGTATGTATGTATGTAAGTATGTATGTATGTAAGTCTGTATATACGTATTTATGTGTGTAGTTATGTATGCACGTACGTATGAATGTGTGTAACTGTATACATATATATGTATGAATGTTTGTAGGTGATATGTAGGTATGTATTATGGACGTACGTATATATGTATATATAAGCATGTATGTATGTATATAATTATGAACGTATGTGTGTATGTATGAATGTATGCATATATATACGTACGTGTATGAGTGTATGTATGTAGATATTTCAGTTTTGTATGCATGTGTTTGTATGTATGTATGTATGTTTGTATGTATGTGTGCATGTATGTATGTATATCTGTATGAATGTATATATGTACGTATGAATGTGTGTGTATGTATATGTTTGTATTACGCATGTATGTGTGTATATATGTATGCATATTTGTATGTATATATATGTATGGAGGAATGTGTGTGTATGTATGTAGTATGTATATGTACGTATGTATGTACGTACGTAAGTACGAGTGTATATATATGTATGAATATAGGTGTGAATATATTTTAGTCCTTGTATGTGTGTGTATGTATGCAATTATGTACGTATCTATGTATATATGTGTTTATATATGTTTGTATCTAAGCATGTATGTAAGAATGTACGAAAGTTGTATGTATGTATATAGGTGTGTATGTATATATGGATATATGTGGGTGTATGGATATATGTAGGTGTATATATTTCTATATATGTACTAAAGTATGGACGGAATTATGTGTATATATATGTGGATGTATTTATGTGTGTATATATATATATATTTATTTATATATGTATGTATGTTTCTATATATGAATGTAATTATGAATGTATGTGTGTTTGTATATATTTATACCGGTGTGGTATGTATACAGGTGTCCCAGGAGGAAAGGACCTGACTTCGGGAGTGTTCCTTAGGTCAAACTATACCGATATAACCCAAAACACCTATATCCAAAGTTCAATGTTTACGGAGATATCGGCCAAGGAAAGTTTGAAAATTTGACAGCTATTACTCACTTATTGATTACCAAATACATATTGAAACGGGCAGGAATATGTGGTTTCTGTAATGTTAATATCTGTACATAACATCAAAATAAATTGTGAGTGATATAAAGCCATTAAATAGAATTACAAAAACGCTCGCAAACGCGTCATAGTTGTCCCTTTAGGTACAACCACTATAGACTGCCAGCAGATGCTAACCAGGGTCGCTGTGAGCTGTATCTAGCGATGGCGCAGGAATGCAGCCAAAGGAGAGGGGCTCCATCCAGTTGTGTGTATGTAAGTGATGATGCATTTCAATCGAATTTGATTATTTCTACAGTATAGCTAGGTTTCATAACAGACACTCGTGGTAGGTTTTGCTTTAAACTGTACAATAGAAATAGTTTGAATGAAACATTTTGATGTTTGACTTACCTTCATGTAA
>Ga0131853_10019741_pt1 | contig 12261 bp, 21 predicted proteins | sample TergutLab28metaG_FD_92764 | JGI IMG/M metagenome (GOLD analysis project Ga0131853, IMG submission 92764) | Labiotermes labralis P1 segment gut microbial communities from Petit-Saut dam, French Guiana - Lab288 P1 (version 2) (version 2) | ecosystem: Host-associated > Arthropoda: Insects >...
AGCAGTCATGCAAACCACAACTATAAATAAGGTACGTAGACTCATATGCTTTCAGTTGAAAATGTCTCTGTTAGTGATTGATTTCACATACTTGGAAGGGAGAGATGTTGGTATCGTGGTTAAGGATTTAACGGCTGTCGACTTCCAGAGTAACAGCGTTGCGTCATATTTATTTAATAGGCCGTGCGGCTATGAAGAATTACCAGTGTTTAACGCCCGTATAAATGAAGCTATTGACCACGGGTGTAATTGGAATGATGGTGATGTACTGTATTGAGAGCTGGAGACTGTGGTACATCGCGAGTCATCATCCGCTGTTGCAATCTATTGTTTTGGCGCCCAGAAAACACAATTTAATAGCGGATTATTGAGCGTACCGTCATTGACATCAATCAGCTAGGATGCCCTCCACTCACCGACATAAGTCTGCCAGCCATCAGCTGCACGTTTACATGTCACAACAAGTCTAAACATGTTTGTGCATTGTGGACTGCCTATAAATTAGCGCAGTGGCTCAACTTTCACATTCTTACTTTTCAGTATGCAAAATGCCCTCCTCAACAGGTATTTCATTAATGTATTCCAGATGACTGCATGGGAGTTACTTCGCCGTACCTACTACCTCAACGAGCAACAAACAAAGTACGTCTCCATCTACCTCAATGATGATGATAACCTCAAACCGGAAGTGAAGTTTGGAACTCCTTCTGGTCACGCAGTGCTAAACGAAATGCAGTGGTTCATTCTGTTGACATTCAAAAGTGATATGCCCAAGAATTAAGTGCACGAACTTGGTGACCCGCATCATTCCCTGTCAGTGTACTGTGAACGGTATATCCGCATCACGAGTGAGAAAACTCAAGTGCTTCTAAGTACATATTATGTGTGTGTAAAATGTAAATTGTGTGTTGTTATTTATTTCATTTACTCTCGGATCATTTAAAAAAGAAATGGTTAAAGCCGCAGAATTCCAACCTACAATATTAACGCTTCTGACAACTCTTTTCCAGAAACACTAAGTCATAAAATTTTAATTTAAAAGTACCGCGTAAGTAAACATATTAAAAAATGGCGGAGTTATGTTAGAACAATTTTAAAAATACTGCGCTGGTAGCCATAGTGGAAATTGGCGGACTCTAATATTAAAACAAATTTAAATGTACCGCGTAGGTGGCCATGTTTGGAAGCGCCAATTCAAACTTAAAGTTAGGTTAAACAATTTTTAAAATTACCGCGCTGGTAGCCATATTTGAAGATGGCGGTCTTGAAACTTAGGTTTAATTTAAAAGTACCGCGTAGGTAGACATATTGGAAAATGGTGGACATGGGTTACAAAAAATGTCAAAATGGCGGTAATTCAAAATGGCGGAAAGCCCCAATTCAAACTTAGGTTAGAAAAAATTGAAAATAGCGCTCATTCATAATGGCGGACCTTAAATTTACATTAGCGCTCATTCGAAATAATAGCAGGCGCCATACTGTCTACCAAAATTAGGTCACCCGCCATAGCCGGCGCCATACAGTCTAGCATAACTAGGTCATCAGCCATACCTATTTACATACTACGTCATTTGTTTACATCGTGTGATCATCGCCATATTTGTTTACATATCAGAGGCTAAATTTAGGTTAGGCGCCATACAGTCCAGCATAAGTAGGTCATCCGCCAAGTTTGTTTACGTACTACGTCATTTGTTTACAAGATTAAAGTTCGGTTAGGCGCCATAGAGTCTGGCATTATTAGGTCATCCGCCATTTTTGTTGAAATATTACTTCATTTTTTACGTATCAGAGGCTATAGTTATGTTTATTTACACCACGTGACCGCCTGGGGCAATGTCGACCGCCATCTTTGTTTACATACTACGTCACTTCCGGTCTAGAGGTCATTGACCCCGCAGCATGTTTGTTTATATCACGTGACTGTGACGTCAATTCCGGTCCCGAAGTAGCACCCTCTCTACTAAGCGAGTTCTGGTAGCCCTATATCGCTTTCTCGGGATATAGGCTTACATAAATTTTACTCTTTTATATGTTAGAGTTTTCGTACCTGCAATAACCGACCTTCTCTACATAGACATGAAAGACGACCCCACACATAACGTTCGGTACCTCCCCTCGAAAATCATAATGGCTGCTTGATTAAGTTTCAGCGATGGCACTTTTTTTTAACAAGAATTCGCACTCCTGAGCGCGTGATGAAATGCACTTGCATCGGCTCCCGGTTAACGAGGCGTACGGTTCTCACGTGCTCGCGAAATAGTGCAAGAGCAGCATCTTACAACATGTGAGGGACACAGGGGTGAACAGCGCTTGGACACTTCACATGCACCCTCAACGAAATGACACATCGACCATTATCATTTCCCCTCGCCTGGGCACGGGCGGTTCATCCATTCTCACGGGGGCACACTGCCCGCCCCACCTACGTTATGTTAAGTCCCGCCAATACCACTAAACTCGCTCACTATGCGTCAATCTAAACAGAGCCTTGGGCGTAGGGAGTGCACGGCGGAATTACCCCAATTCCTCATTTCCATCTTGGTCTCACTACATTCCCTCAAACTTCACCCATTCTCACAGTGGCACAACACTTAGAACCATCTGCGACTCACTACTTCAACTCTCGATGGCCCATTCAAACGGAGAATTCGGCGTAGGTAGGGAAAGGAGGAATTACTCCACTTCTACACCCATCCATCCTCACGAAGGCACTACACTTAAAACTTTCTTCCACTCACTACTTCAACTCTCGAGGGCCAAACCAAACGGAGCTTTCGGCGTAGGTAAGGCACGGAGGGATTACAACACTTCTACACATACCCAGCCTCACGGAAGCACTACACTTAGAACCTTCTACCACTAACTACTTCAACACTCGAGGGGCCAATCCTATCACAGCTTTAGGCGTTGGGGGAACGGAGGAAGTCCTCCAATTATCTACATCCTGCATCCGAAAATAACATTCCTCATATCCCCATCAATATCTTTATGAACATTTCTTGTTTCACATGTTTTTTTAATTTGGGCCCGGGGTTATTGCCCTCAAGGTGTTTTTTTTTTAGTTTTGGGCACATAAGATATTTTATTTGAATTTTGGTTGCCACTGCAAACCAATTCTTTTAATTTTGGGCCCGGGGACTTAGCCCCTGGGCGGTACAGTCCGCCCTGTTTACTAATGTGACAACTATGCAAAGTTTGTAACAATCTGACAACTACGCGAATTGCGCATCGATGTGGCAAATACGCGAAATGTGTATCGATGTGACAATTTTGCGAAATTGGTATTAATATCAAGGCATTGCAAATTTTGAATCGATGTGACAAATAAGCGAATTCTGTATCGATGTGACAACTATGCGTATTGTGTATAGATGTGAAGGGTATGCGAATTTTTTTATCGTAGTAATAACAATGCGAACTTTGAAACGATGTTTGAACTTAATGTATTGTGTATCGATGTGACAATTACGCGAAATGTGTATCGATGTGACAAATTTGCGAATTTTGGATCTATGTCAAAGCTTTCGAAATTTTGTTTCGATGTGACAAATACGCGAATTCTGTATTGATTTGATAACTCTGCGTATTTTGTATCGACGTGAAGACTATGAGAATTGTGTATCGAAGTTACAACAAGGCGAATTTTGTATCAATGTGAGAACTATGCTTATTGTGTATCTAAGAAGTAACTATGCGAAATTTGTATCGATGTGACAACTATGCGAATTGGGTACCTATGTGAAATCCATGACAACTTGCATCGATATAATGACTTTGCTGTTTGTGTTTCGATGTAAAGACTATTTAAATTTGTTTCGATTTGACAACATTGCGATATGTGATTCTATGTGAAAAATATGCGATTTGTATATGGGTGTGATGACTATGAAATTTGCGTATCAATGAGAAGAATATGCAATTTTTTTCGATGTCAAGAATATGAGAATTTTGTTTCAATGTGACAACTATGAGAATTGTGTACCGAAGTTACAAATATGCGAATTGTGTATCGATGTGAAGATTTTGCGATTTGTTTATCGATGTTATGTATATTTAACTTGTATATCGGTTGGGAGTCTATACAAAATTTGAATCGATGTGAAAACAATGCAAATTTTGTATCGATGTGAAGCCTGCAATATTTGTGTTGATATGAATTATCCACGAATTTGTATATCGATGAGTAGTCTACGCGATTTGTTTATCGATATGAAGAATATGCAAATTTTTTATCGATGTGAATTCTACGAGAATTTATATCAAATTTGAAAATATGTGATAGATTTACCGATGTGAATTCTACGGGAATTGTGTATCGACGTGTCAATTATGCGAAATGATTCTCGATGTGAGAACTATGCGATTTGTGTATCATATTGACAACAATGCGAATTGTGTATCGATGTGAAGTCTATGCTAATTGTGTAAAGATGTGAAGTCTACTAGTATTGTGTATCGATGTGACATATATACAATTTGTGTATAAATTGACAACTCTGCAAATTGCTTATCGATATGAAGATTATGCGATTTCTGTATCGTTGTTAAGACTATGCTAATTATGTATCACTGTTACATGTGACAGTGTTAGATGTGACATCTATGCTAATTGAGTATCGAACTGAAGAGTATGAATATTGTGTACCGATGTGACAAATACGCGAATTTAATATCGAAGTGTACTCTACATGAAATTTATGTCAATGCGACAACTAAGGGAAGTGTGTTTCGAAGTGAAGGCTATGCGAATTGTGTATAGGTGTGTCAAATATGCGAAATGTGTAATGAATTGGAGTTTATGCGAATTTTGTGACGGTGTGAAGAATGTGCGATTTTTTTTATCGATGTGACAAATATGCGAATTGTGTATAAATGTGAAGTATATGGGAATTGTGTATCGATGTGACAATTATGCGAATTTTGTGTCGATGTGAATTCTATGTGAATTGTGTATGGGTATGTCAACTACGGAAATTCTGTATCGATATGAACACTATGTGAAATTTTTATCCTTATCAAGACTATGGAAATTTTGTCTCGAAGTGACATGCGCACTGTGTATCCATAAGAAAATAGTGCTATTTGGTATCGATGTTACAACTACGCGAATTTTGTATCGACTTAATAACTATGCAAATTGTATAGGGATGAACGTCTATGGAAATTGTGTATCGATGTGAAGGCCATTCTAATTGTGTATAGATGTAAAGATTATTCAATTAGTGAATCAATACGACAAATATGCGAAATTTGTATACAAGTGACAACAATGCAAATTACTTATCGATGTGAAGACTATGCAAATTTTGTTTCGAAATGAAGACTTTGCGAAGTTTGTGTCGATGTGCGAAATATGGGAATTTTGTTTCGTTGTGACAACTATGCGTAATATGTATTGAAGTTAGATCTATGCTAATTGTGTTTCGATTCTAAGACTTGCAATTTTCGTATCGATGTGACAACTATGTGAAATTTATAACAATGTTACAAAAATGCGAATTGTTTATCGGTGTGAAGCCTATGCGATATGTGTTTGGATGTGAACTTTAGGCGGATTGCGTTTTGATGTGAATAATATTCCAAATGTGTGATTTGTATCGATGTAACCACTATGCGTATTGTATATCGAAGTGGAAATATGCAAATTGTGTATCAATGTGACAACTATGCGATTTTTTCATCGATATGACCACTATGCGTATTGTGAATTGAAGTTGCAAATATGCGAATTGTGTATCGATGTGACATCTATGCGACTACTCTATCGATATAAAGGAAATGCTAATTGCGCATCGAAGTGTAGACTATGCAATTTGTGCATCGAAATAAAGACTATTAAATTTGTGTGTCGATATGAAACCATGCATATTGCGCATCCATATAAAGTCTATTGATTTTGTGTATCGATGTGACAAATGTGCGAAATGTGTATTGATGTTACAACTATGCGAATTTTTGTCGATTTAAATTTTACGCGAATTGTGTATCGAAATTGTGACTATGCGAATTACGTATCAATGTAACAACTATGCAAATTTGTATCGAAATGAAGAATATGCTAAGTGTGTATCAATGTGAAATCTACGCAAATATGTTTATGGATGTGACATCTATGAGAACTGTTTATCGATGTGAAGTGTATGCGAACACTTTATCGAAGTGAAGAATTCGCGTATTATGTATCGATATGAAGTCTATGCTAATTTTGTATCGATTTGAAGATTACGCAATTTGTACATAGATATGAAGTCTACGCGAATATTATATCGATGTGTAGAATATGCGACCCGTGTATCGAATTGAAGTGTACGCGAACTCCTTTTCGATATTAATTCTGCGCGAATTGTGTAACGATTTGAATTCTACGCTTTTTGTTTACCGATATGGCAAGTATGCTAATTGTGTATCGAAGTGATAAATATGCGAAATGTGTATCGATGTGACAACTATGCCATTCTTATATCGATGTGAAGTGTATACAAATATTTATCTATGTTATAAATGTACAATATGTGTATAAAAGAGACAATAGTGCGAAATGTGTATCGATGTGAAGAATATGCTTATTGAAATCGATGTGAATTCTTCGCGATTTGTGCATTGTTGAAAAAATAAGCGAATTAGGTGCGAATGGGAACATTATGGAAAGTGTGTATCGATATGATTTCTACGCAATATTTATCTCGATGTGTTGCGTAAGCAAATTTGTACAGAAGTAAAGACCACGCGAAATGGGTATCGACGTGACAAATATGCGAAATGTGTATCCATGTGACAACTATGCTAACCTCTTATTGATGTGAAGATTATGAAATATCTGTATCGATGTGAAGGCTATGAGAAATGTGTATCAATATCAAAACTGTGCGTAATGTGTATCGACGTGAAAACTAAGCTAATTTTGTATCCTTGTGAAAGATATGCACATTGTGTTTATATGTGAATAATTTGCGAATTGCGTATCGACGTGCAAACGAAATTTCCACAATATAAGATAGAAAAGTTTTTATCGAAATATCTCGCAAAAACCAAAGATCTGTAATCTAAACACACAATTATCGCACACACCATAATCACACACATCACAAATATAAACTACAAAAACCACACACACACACATTCACACAACATACCAAAACACACACAAAAACACATAACACAACAGAGAACACACAAACACACCATACACATCGCAAAGTCAAACAACAGAAAAACAAATCAAATACACACACACAACTCACCAAACCCACACACATCACACACATACAAATAACTAAACAAACACAGCCACACGCACCACAAATAAATACACACCAAACAAAGACCAAAAAAAACACACACAAACACACAACACAAAAAACAATCACAAAACACACACACAAAACATCACACAAAAGCAACACAAATAATATAAACAGAGCAAACAACAACAACACACACACGCAAAAAGTACACAAAAAACGAACACACCAAACACACTCCACAAAAACACACGACAAAAACAAACAAACCACACACCACACACATATTACATACAAAAGAAACACACACCACACACACACACAGCAAAAACACAACATACACAAATAACACAAAAACCACACCCAATAAACACACACACAAAGCAAACGCAACAACCACAACACAAACACAAATATGACACACAGAACACACGCACAGAACTCACTCACATACACACACACTCCACACACACACCTCACAAACACACCAAGTACACACCACACAGAAAACAAACACATACATTTCACACAAAACACACACACCAACACAAAACACACATGAAACACACACAACACAAACACAACACACAGACACCAAACACACACCAAAACACACCACACACACAACAGAACTACACACAACTGAAACACACACCACACAAATATCATTCACACCAAACAGAAAAAACTCATACTAAACACCCACACACAGCACAGATATCTCACAGACGCACAATATACACATCACACGCACACAATACAAAAACAACACAAACACATCTCTCACAAACCACACACACCAGAAAAGCACCAATCACATACACACCTAACACACAAATATTATGCATGAAGAAATCACGTATAATCCAACCACACACAAAACACACACACCAAAACACACCATACAAAAAAAATACTCACAACACACTCAAAAACATCAAATGCATAAAACACAAAACTCACACTCACACACATAACACGCACTCAATCCACACACACAACCACACACAAACCACATAAAAAACACAAATAACACATACATAGCACACACACACTCACACGTACATATCAGACAAACACAAAGCACAACAAACACTCAACACATAAAACACAAATACAACATACACGAACAAAACACATACGTAAAACACACAAAACACACAAACAACCAAAACACTCAACAAATCAGAACACAACAAAAAACACACACACCACACACACATACGACAAACACAGACACACACAGATACTACACAAAAATACACAACAAAAACATACAAAACATAACCACAACTCACACACACATAACCACACACACAAGTACCATAAACACACAGCCCCACACACCAAACACACAGTAAAAGAACACCACACACACACAAAAACCATAAACACAAAGCTCCACACAACAAACACACAACGCACATCACAAATAACACATGCACCACAAACACACAAAACACACACGATTTATACACTATTATATAACAAACACAAAGCATAAACCACACACAAACTACATAAAAACTCGACACACATAAAACAACACACACAATCTTAAAAAACACAAACCAAAAAACCCACACACAAAATAAAAACAGACACAAAATTAATACACACATAAACTCACACAAACACACAACACACACAAACCGCATACACGAATCAAACACCACACACACTCCACACATATACCAAAAACACATATAACACACAGACAAAAACCACACACAAAATACGCACACAAATTAAACAACATATACACCACACTCGCAAAAAACACTCACCAAATTCACAACAAACATACACACACCAAACACACAAGCAAAAGCTACAAAAACACAACAAACACAGAACTCATACCACACACACCATACAAATAACAGACACATACATCACACACAATATAGACAACTCATACAAACAATACACAAACACACACACCGCACAAACGCACCACACAAACGCACAACATAATCACACACCATAAAAAAGCACACACACTACACGGACACATAAATCTCACACACACCTTACACACGCACAAAATACACATGACACGCAGACAAAATGCACCACGCACACACCACTTAGAAACAATACACATACACGCGCTAAAACACACACACCACACACCAAAAACAACACGCCTCGGACCGTAAACACGAACAAAATACACACACGCGGCACAATATATGCACAAAACAAACCATACCCACTCACCACCGATATCATAACAGAAAAACACTTATCACATTCACAAACACCACACGCACACGCACACACACACACACACAACAAACACACAAAACCACACAGACACTCAACATACAACAAACACACACACCACACACACACACACACGCAGTACAACAAACAAAACATAAACAACACAATCATTACACACACACACACAACCACACACACAACACACAAAGACGTTTAACACACCGCATACATACCACACAAATAAAACACACAAGACACGCACACAAAATACAAAAACCACACACACACACCACACATACACAACACACCACAAAAAATCACACGCACCTCGCGCAACCCACAAACAATTCACAAGCACACACGATAAACACACACACATACGAAACACTACATCCTCGCACGACACCCACACCATACACACAAATCACACGCCGCACACGCACACACACTACGCTCACATATCAGAGATAGACAAACACACCAAAAAGAACACAACCACTTACCCACATACACATATCCCAAACAACAAAAACAGACATAAAATAGCACACAAAATATCATAAGTCTCACACACACTCACCAAAAAAACACACCACACACACCAAAAGCACACTACCCCTTCAAACCTCACAAACACACCACATATAAACACACAAGCAACACACACGCTCCACACGCACACACACCAAAAACAACAAACACCCCACACACACAACATTCAGAATTCAGACACTCACCACACAATGGCCACACACATCACACACACACACACACACACCACACGCACCACACATTTATACCACACCAGTACTCACAACACTCGCACACAACACAGACACAATACACACAAATATAAAAAAACACACCACAAACACACGACACACACACAAAACGCACACACCACAGACACATACACAACTCACCTACACCACATACACACACTCACATACACAAAAATAATACACATTTTACACACACATTCACATCACAAACACTTGCACAGAAACACACCCTCACACACACACAATAAACAGACACAACACACACCACACACACACACCACATAATTCACATCACACAAACACACTACATATACACACTCAAACACACACGAACGACACATGCACCACACGCAAAACACAAAAAAAATCTCGCACACACAAATCACACACACAATATACAGACGTCCCACACACACCACACACACACACCATACACACCCACACCTCACATACAACACAAAAGAACTCCACAACACACCACACGCACGCACACTCAAACCACACAAACACCCATCATACACACACACACAAAACACACAACACACACACCACACCGCACCACACACAGACACTACACACTCAAAGCAAACACTACACACACACACAACACACACACACCACAAACACACCACACACACACACCAAGCACAAACACACAAACAACAGAACACAAACATGTACTGAAACTCACACACACACACACACACACACACACAAATCACACACCCAACACACAAACACACCACAAAATCTCTCCACACACAAATCACCAACACACTCACAGACACTCACACACACACCGCAAACACGTACTCCTCAAACACCTCACCACACACACACATCACACAGACATTTACACAACGCACACACACCGCACGCACACCCACACTCACCGTCACTCATACAAACAATACATAAACAACCCACACACACAGACACACCACATACACACAATACAACTGCACCACACACACCCACACACAACCGTACAGACACACCACAAACTCACAGCACACACACTCGCACACCTTACATACATCACACACACACACCAAATAAAAACCAAGCCCAAAACACACACACATACCACACACAGACACACACCACACACATCACATACACACTAAACACAAACCAAACACACACCACACACAGACGACACAAACCCACACACACACTCCCCACACACACACACGCACACACACACCACATAAGTACCACACAAACACCATACACACAACACGCACATACAACACGTACGCCACACCAACACACCACATACACAATACATACACCACACTCACATACACATATACACTACAAAGGCACCACATACACACGACACACAACAAACAAACACCTCACACACACACACACACACACACCATACACACTACACATACACACAGCACACACACAACACTCACACACACTACAAACCACACACACACCACAAATACACACACGTACCACACACACAACACATACAACACTCACACACACCCACACAACATATACACATACCACACACACACACACCACACAGACACAACACACACACACCACAAACACACGCACACCACAACCAGTCGCACACCACATAAAACACCACATACATACCACACACAAACCACACACCCACGCAAACCACACACACGCCCACATCACATTCACACCACTCACGCACCACACACTCACACCGCGTACACACCACATACACACCACACAAATCCATACAAAGATATCACATACAAACCACACACGCACACCACACACACACCCCACCCACACACACACACACACACACACACACCACATACATACCACACACACACCACATCCACACCACGCACACATACACACACGCCACGCACACACACCACATACACACAACACACACACGACACACACAAACACACACCAAGCACACACCACATACACACCACAAACACACCTCACATCCACACCACATACACACCACACACACCAGACACACACCACACACA
>Ga0131853_10019742_pt1 | contig 12261 bp, 3 predicted proteins | sample TergutLab28metaG_FD_92764 | JGI IMG/M metagenome (GOLD analysis project Ga0131853, IMG submission 92764) | Labiotermes labralis P1 segment gut microbial communities from Petit-Saut dam, French Guiana - Lab288 P1 (version 2) (version 2) | ecosystem: Host-associated > Arthropoda: Insects >...
GCGACTTGTGCCACTTACAGCATAAACTGATTGGTTTTTATAACCGAGATGAAAAGTGTTTACAGCGCGGTACGGACTGGGTCTTTAAATAAAGCGGTCTGCGCTTCGTCTTTAAAGGGCTAAATTTTTTGCCTGTATATAAGCCTATTATGACTAACATTTTAACTTACAATGGCTAAATTAAATTAACACAGATAAGGGTAAGCAGTCAAATACTCTTCTATGTGTGTGTATGCAGGCACTCATACATCAAAATACTGATAAAACATAATTAGTTTTAGGGAAATGAAATTCTTGCGTGCGTATTTGAACAGACCCGATGCCAAGTCAACATATAAAAGCCAAACTGTGTGTACTATGAATTAACGAAGGGTTTTGGCTACGTAGGTAAAATAAAACAGTCCCATTACATGCCTGGAGTGGCCAAGAGTGTTCCAGGAAGTTAAGGTTCCCAGACTGCGTGACAATGGCCCAGGATGGTAGTAAGGTTGTCAGCCTTACGCACCGACCGCCTTTACCCCCAAGAAATACTCCTGGTACTCATTTCTGTTGGAGGATGAGTCGACCCCAAAGCCATAGCGTGCTCGGAAGGATTTTATGTCAATGAAAAATTCCAGTGACACCACCTGCGATTGAACCAGTGGCCTTCCGATTTGTGGCATAACACTTTAACCCTTATCCTGCTAATGTGGTGAATATGGTGAGCTCCTAATAATGTCAGCAAATGGCAGACGGGATTTAACGCGGCATTTAAAGGTTAACCACTGTGCGACCGCGGTTTGGTCAAGTAGAAGACAGTGGAATAATCATACGCCAAGCACAGTTTCAAGACGCGTGTCGAATCAAATAAGCACAAAGCTCTAGCCAACAGGTAGAGGTGACAGAGAGGAAGCTTCGATTAGCCATTTCATACATACACATGTCCTTCCCATCTGCACAACTCTCTAAACATCAAGCCCACCCCCGTTCTCATCCACCGCCTTACTGACAACATTTTTTCGCACATTGCCCCTTACACCCCAACCCCCCTAGTCCAACAAATAGGGAATTAGCCGACCTGACTAACTTGTACATAAAATGTAAACAAACTTACGAGGCATATACTGCTTTAACCTTTAGGCACCAAGCATCCTATATATAGGACAGACGCACCGCTACTCCCCAGAGTACTCTTTTTATATATTTAGTCAACAAATATATTTAATTGTTTTTTTAGACTTTCTCTCACCATCTTCGTTTATTCCTCCACAAAATGCCGTGTATTTCCTAATGTTACCCTTCTTGGTTCATAAAATATTCACATTTTACATTAATGGTGTGCTAAACTGTAAATGTCCAGCTCCAGGGCCAAAGGGTTAATTAGCTGACCGGAAGTCGCAGTGATTTTTTTGTTCACAATTTTTCACTGCCGTTATTTGCATCTATATTTATATGCATATTATTCAGTTACACCCATACCATAGTGTAAATATATGTTCAAATTGGTTACTGGAACAATTTTGTAATTTATCCTTGCACACGCTGTATATACTGTTTGTGCAATAAATCTCTAAAAAAAAATTACACATGTTGGTACGAATGAAGTCTGAGTTACGCAAACGTCAACATATTGTTTTAACTGTCTTCTGGAGTGAGAGTCCGTGTAGTTTGGTTGACAGGTACAGACGTTTCGGAGGAAGCACCTACCACAAGTACACGATGTAGTAAGTCAGAAGACCATAATCTCGTCACCGACGAAGCTCAATTATACATAAACAGGTATTTATGTAAATCGGAGTAAATAGATTAACATGCATTCATTTCGAAAGTGCAGTTCTTTGCATCCGCCAGTATCTGGGATCGATTACTATGCAGGGGAGGGTTGTCTTTATGCTGTCACAGAAAGAAATACGGGGTCCCATGTGCAGTCTACGAAGGATTTATGAGGCCGCGGTCGGTCTTATGCTGATCATGGCGTAAAATGAGTTGCACCATAGACTTCACAAAGCGGAAATTCTTAAGAGGCTTTCTCTTCATTTAACTTAAGCCTCTTTCGAATATTTGGCTTGGGGGTTTTTTCCCCCAACAATATATAGACCACTAATCGCTAATTGTCGTTGCAGTACTATTACATACGCAATTAATCACCACTCTGGTTTCTAAATATTTAAATGGAGTTCATTATGAAGTTTATTCATCAAATGAACGATTATCAAAATAAATTCTCGCCCACACTTTATGTCACCACCACATTTGTATTAAAACCCGGTACAGATGACGGCAAAAATATTGCACCGTTAAAGTAGGGTGGTTAATCATATATGCCACTTCCTCCACCCCCGTGGCGCTGCGGCCCAACGCGGGCCATGGCCTCCACATTCTTGAGGTTTCTAGATCACACACAACGACGCATCACAGTCGGTAGGACTTCTCTGGACGAGTGATCAGCCCGTGGCACAGACCTCTACCTGACAACACACAACACTACAAAGAGATACCCACGCCCCCGGCGGGATTCGAACCCACAATCCTAGCAAGCGAGCGGCCGTAGACCCACGCCTTAGACCGCGCGGCCACTGAGATCGGCCATATATGCCACTTACTGTAACAAAAAGAAAATTCTGCATTGCAACCCAAAAATATCTTATTTATGTGTTTAGCAGTGGACCGGATAGCTCAGTCTGTATAGCGACTGGCTACGGGATGGACGGTCCGGGGATCGAATCCCGGTGGGGGGGCGAGATTTTCCGCACCTGTCCAGACCGGCACTGGAGCCCAACCAGCCTGCCGTACAATGGATACCGGGTCTTTCCCGGGGGTAAAGAGCGGCCGGGGCGTGACGCTGACCCGAGACCCCCTTCTAGTGCCGTGGTCAAGAAAGAGTAGAGCTATACCTGTACTCCCTCTATTGGCCGTACGGCCTGTACAGAGCCTCAGTGGCTGTACAAGGGTGCACTTTACCTTTTTATGTGTTTAGCACGATTCTCAGAACAAATTGCAGTGGTTCCAGTAAACAGCATTAACTGACTTAACCTCATTAACGGAAATTCGATATGTTTACTGTACGGTGAAAGCGTAAGTTTAATGTAAAATTCAGATGTATTTCGTGCTTCACGGGCCTAAATTCGGCTTCGAAACGGCGTGTAAACGAAATAGGAGGCAGCGCAATAGTAACGTGTCAGTCTTAATTACACCGGTTCACCAAACTAGGGTTTTTCCAGACTTTTCCCTCGTATCCAATATAAGGAAGACATTTTGACAGCGACTCAAAAGAAACTATTTATAATCCGATTTTTTGGTAAAAACAGAAGAAAAATAGAAATACGTTGAGTTTACCTGCAAATGTCTACAATCCGACGCTAAATAATAACAACAATAAGAACAATTCACGTAATTTCAATACGTATTTATTAAAGTGCAGGCGTAACAGCACAAGTGCCAATTACAAAACCATCAAAAAAACACAAATGCAACACAAAATACAAATAAATAAAACGAAGTACTAAACAAAAAAAAAATATGGCAGCAGTAGGAAAAACAATATAAAAAAAGACTGTGTCAAAAACCTTAAACCCGGAAACAATCTAAATAAGTTGATACAAAAATGTCACAGATTAACGCACAATCTGTGTTAATGAAGTAATGGGTTTCCTAAAGATACGACACATTAACACACATGGCTAGCAGCCGAACATATCTAGCCGGCTGAGAGTTAATAATAATAATAATAATAATAATAATGTGCAAATCAAGCGGAAAAGAAGTTAAAATACAAGAGTTTATATATATAAAGATACAACGAATGTGGAACCTGAAACGTACGGTTATACCAGTAACAACTGGAGCCACTGGAATAGTAACGAGAAGCTTAAAGAAAAATTTGGAAACTGTACCTGGAAAACATTCGATAGACTCACTACAAAAGACAGCTATACTTGGAACATCATACATAATACGGAAAGTACTGCAATGTGAAGCTTGAAGCCTGAGTGGTGGGGATCACCGCTGGTTCAAGAGAAGTACCAGGAAGAAAAGGCCTGTGTCAGGAGACGTACATATCGTATAATAATAATAATAATAATAATAATAATAATAATAACCTTCTTGGTATTATATTATTATTATTATTATTATTAAAATGAAATAATGTACGAAATGCGTAATTTAAGTACAGTTTCACTTGTGTGTTTAAATACTGATAAAGTTTGCCTGATGTGAAAGCAGAAAATAACCAACTTGTCTTCATTTACCAGATGTGCCGTTCATCATGAGCACGTCCCAGTCCGCAATACCACACTCTACGGCAGCTACACGCGTTGCGGCTGCTCTGCTAAGCCTCTTCCTTTTGTTCGTTTTCAGACACGACAATTCGGGAACGCGAGCTCACACACGCAGAAATGTCAGCGCATCGGTCTCCGACTCACACAAAGGACCTTCAATGTAACTATTGCCAAAGGCGTGGCGACTGAAGTAGAACAGGGGGCAATTGCCCTTCCCTTGGATATTCCGAAAATTGCCCTGACATTATAGTTCGGCTGTCGTCCTCGGGGCATTGTGACCTCGTTCTTGGTGGAAAACTCTGAGGACACCAAGAAGATTAAACACGATGTTGAACGCCCTTAGGACTTCACGAAGATAGGACAGATTAAAACCACAGACAGAAGGGCAGCAACGACTAAGTGGCGAGCGTATTATGATAGAGACCCCGAGTTTGAAAAAATTCTGCACTACGCTACACTACACTTCATCCACTTCAACCTTCAGCCGAACTGTTAAGAATGATCACTAGCGACATACTAAGTGAACATTTTTAGCAGCCATACACAATATCGGTTGTGTGGAGAAAACTATGAGATTCCAGTCTTAAGTGCCCTATACGCTCTCAGTTAAACTGAGATATTTTACTGTGTGACGTCATACCTGATGGAAAAACTGAGTAAAATGCGCAGTTTTGACAGGCGATAGCGCAGGCCTCAGAACTGACCTTTCCAGTCGTCTTTCACACGCAGAACTGCGCAGTTTCCTCAGGGAATCCCACAGTTTCTTCAGTTTATCTACCGACACCACGATGGCTTCATCTCAAGGCACATCCGCTTCTAACAATTCATTCAGTAGATGAGCATCGCATGATATATTCCTTTTCAAATACCACTTCTTACTCCACATTTTACGCTTTCTTTTCTTCTTTTCGGATGACATTATGGGCGATGTGGCTAGCAAACAGCAGACGACAGCCTTGTTTTTATCCACCACAGTCACACGCACAAGAAAACACACAGAACTGACAAAAAACTGACAAACTTCATGGGAAACCTGTGTTGTGTCAGAGAACATTCAGTTGAGTTTTTCGTGCAGTTTTTTTACACAGTTAAACTGCACAGTTTAACTTAGAGTGTATGGGGCCCTTAAGGATATCAAATTCCTTGTTCTTTAATATGAGTCACGGAAGTATGTGGGAGATTTTATTATTTTTTGCTCTGGTCAGGAGAGACCTCCCAACAGGGTTATTACCTTGCAAGGACTATCAAGGAATCTGAAAAAGAGACGGTCGAAAAGTTGCTGCCTCTCTTTGCAGCCACAATGCATCGAAGCCCGGAGGACAGGAACTTTAAAGGCACAACCGTGGTAACGGAATATCAAGAATAGAATTTGAAATAACTTGTATTATGCAAAAGAGGCTAAACTAAGAAACAAACGAAAGAAACGCGTTTTTATTAGTCTACAACCACTTGCATTCATTAGTAACCATCACCGGTGGAATAATCTCCGAATCAAATAACATATCATTAACATAAACAACAATTAAAGTTACTGTTCCCATCATACAGCATGCATGCGTGAAATCATAAAAATAACAACACTGAATTCTGCCAGGTTGATCATCATAGTCACCTACATGGCACACTATCAGAGTTAGGAATTACGATGTTCGTCTACATACGATTTTCTTCAGTCTCTTCTCGAATTACTTCATGTTGCTTTGGTCATTTATTCTGTGTCACGCAGGTGAAACTGACGCAATTCTTCGTCAGGATGGTGAGTAATTTGCCGTCATTTTGTGAAAGTACCCGACTATAATTTCGGCCACGACAACCACCTAATCTGAATATTACTTCTAGCAATGTTTCCCCAGTCCTCCAAGGCAGTCGAGGTTATTATTTCCAGCGAGGTCACAACAGGTTATTCGCGAAATCTTCTCCACTCGCTATTGGTATTCACCTCAGCATTTCGTTGAATCTTTCCAAAACATGCAGTTGGATTTTTATCATTCAGTGAAGGGAGAGTCGCCGTTGCCAGGTGGCTGCGATGACAAATACTAAAGGTTCTTTTTTATGTTTTTCTGACCGTGCATCTCAGTATAATCTTAGTAGTTAACCAACTTAATGCACAAATTCTTGTTTTATAATAAGTTTATTATATATATGTTTCGAGCACTATGTGCTCATCAGCAGGAGGTCAAAATTGTATTATACAGTATCTGGTATTATCACACCTGTATGTGGCCGTCCGGTGCACAGGTTGGGAGAGGTCTCTCTCAACCTGTGCACCGGACGGCCACCTACAGGTGTGATAATACCAGATACTGTATAATACAATTTTGACCTCCTGCTGATGAGCACATAGTGTTCAAAACATGTAGAGGCATAACTTATTATACAACAAGAATTTGTGCATTAAGTTGGTTAAAAAAATACTAGTGGCTCACTGATGAAGACGAAGTCGCTATATCAGTATCTGCTAGTTCTTCTGGCGTAGAAGTGGACCAGCTCTAAGTATTTCAACAGAATATTCCAAATACGACAGATTGTACGAGTATTCTGAGGCGGCGAAGTAGTAATGAATCATTGATATTTGCAGCCAGTTCTGTGACGATGCACACAGTAACTTGAGACGTCGCGACGCACATGACGTTATCAATACAAAGAGCGGGACGGACCTATTAGGAAAACATATGTAATTCAATACAGTTCCGACACTCGTCTCTGATGGATAAAGAAATAACGAATTTAATGAGGAATAATATATTACATAAGCAAATAAATTCGTACCTTTTACACTTGCAAAAGGTATTACACAATCTTATTGAGTTTCACCGTAGACTTAGTTAAATAATGTCGTAATGCGTTGCTACGTAATTAAAGGAAGAGAATGGTTTTGTTCTCCTATGATTTTCAACCAACCCTTCTCTGGAAGATGTTTATTTAGTGTTTCACTTTGCTTGCTTTTACTTAGAGAAACATGATAACTTTATAAAGTAAGGCAGATTAATTAAATCATCTCATGACTATCACGGAACTTAAAGAGAAGAGGATTTGGGGTACCAAAGTGATACACCATAAAGATGTTGAATTGTAATGCTTTTACTGCGCCCCCATGGAAAAATAAAATCGGTGGAATTAACGACAATATTCATAACCAGCAAATCAAAGACTCAACTTGAATTGTATCCCATTATTTAAATAAAGTTCACATCACTAGAGTCACCTACCTTTGAAATTCTGATGTCAGGGTCGGCTCTGGAACTTACCCAGCCTCCTAGACATTCCGTTCATGGAATGTAGGGTAAAGGGGTGGGGTAGAAGGGGTGGTGATGAAATCAAAGTCGAAGACATTTTCGGGGCATGTTGTACGTAGGCGTATAAACGAGACAGCAATACGTACAAAAATAAATTTAGAAAGAAAAAAAGCACAGAGTACAAACACCAGGGATCAGACGCAAAAAGAAATTTAAACGCCGAATTAAATCCCATCTGCCATTTGCTGGCATTATTAGGAGCTCACCATATTCTCCACGTTAGCAGGACAAGGGTTAAAATTGGAGTTTTAAAGAAATAGTGTGTAAGGCTGTGCACAGAAGAAACCTTCTTCAGAACAGGTCCAATGTCAAGCTCTCGCGATCAAGTAGTAATTCCACAACAAGACGGGTAATTTCCATACATGCTACGAAAGTATCAGTTTTTCCAGAAGGAATATAATACAACGCATTGGTTTATTGTCGTTGTTGTGTTTAGCTGCGTTGCAATCCCGCGTTGCAGAAGTCCGGTAACGGGCTAGACCAAACGGTACACGGCATACGAATACTGCAGACTTGGTCATCTTTTATAATAGTGTTCACTGTACTGTTTAAAGTCACTGAACTGAAGTTTGCTTGATTGTAAGAGGAGAGTAAATCCTAAGAGGCGAGAAATGGTGTCCTGCTGGGTGTGCAGCAGGATATCATTTCTGATGGTCAGAATGTTCAGTATCCCCAGAAAAGAAATGGTTATTATTGATGCAACAAGAATTTTAGGATAAAGGTAAGGTTGAGTTACCGGCATTTTAGGTTTAAGTCCTGATATGGACCGGTGATTCAGGTTCAAACCCTGAACGGGTTCGTGGACACAAATTTATTTGGCTGTAAATGAACTAACAGGGAACACAGCAGGAGGTATAGCGGCCGTTAAGACATTCAAAAGCTTGAGCCTGGACAGAACATCCATCACCTGTCAAGATATAGGAGTTTTACAGCTCGGTTTTTTTTAATGAAATCCGAGACTTTTGTCACTTTGAGGACGTAATTCGTTCAGTAGGAGTGCCTGTGAGGGACCCCCCCCCCAGAAATGTTCATTTAACCTAAGTTTGGGGTCTACTGACTTGAATTAGCCAGCCAATGAGATTTGACTTTCCAAAAAGTTAAATCGACCTATGGGGTTTTCTGAATTTGAATTTCGACTAATAGGATCGTTTCGGTACATAGGAGGGGGGGTATTTGGTTTGGAGAGTATAGGAGAAGCAGGCGAGGAACACTCTGTTTTAGACCGTTGGAGTAGCACGCAGGCAAATTTGGGTGCTCCGTTAGAACTTATAAAATTTCGGCAATAATTAATAGCAAGTCGTATTATACAAACAGATTATTGTAAGTTCCTGTGATTACTCGAAGTGCCGTGGATACAGCTGATAATGTGTTATAATATTCCAACTTTTAATCCGAAAGTTAACTGACACAAATAAACAAACAAAAAACTTAGAACGAAGTGTTGTGTTCGTAAATCAGCCAGTCGTAGCAGATCGTGGGTCTTGCAGGGACCTCCTACGTAGATCACCCTGAGATAAGACCTTCAGGCTAACTGAGAAGAAACAGGAAGCTACAATTAAAAAAAAACACACAGGAAAAGTACAGTAATAATTGTGTTACTCAAATACTTTCTAATAACAGAATTTATGGTCACGTGTCATTAGTACAACACTATAACACTTTCAGGAATGACAATAAATAGAACATCAGTGATTTTAAGCAGAGATGTATTGTGTTCTGTCTTACAGAGTGAACTGAAAATTTTCATTTAACGATGCTGCCAGCTACTGAAATTAAACATCTTTTTTGCACACACGGATAAATGAAATGTGAGTACACAGCACTAACTCACACTAGCGTGCGAAGATTTAACTACTACTAAAAATAAACTCATACCATTGCCTCTTCATCCACTACGAACACTACATCGATTAACCTGCCATACAACTGCGGTACTTTCATACAAGGCCATGGACTATGCACCTGCACATACGACGGTTGTTTTACATAACAATACTTTTTTTAAGCTCATGGTTCCGTGCATCGTAATTCAATGTCAATAAAAATCCAACCAGATGCAACAGTATGTAGATACTTATTTACTGCAAAGTCACTCTACATGTTTCGGGTGTCACAGTAGTACTGATGATGGATGCTGTGACACCCGAAAGAAGTAGAGTGACTTTGCAGTGAATAAATATCTGCATACTGTTGCATCTGGTTGGATTGTTATTAACATTGAACATGATATATATATATATATAAGAAACGTAAATCCGTCGCTGAAGCATCTGTACTTTTGTAGAGAACTATGAATACAGAACAAGACAAGTTGACTAGTACTTAGTACCTTGATAGTAGAAGCAATTTTTTTGGACACCGAGTCGTGAAAGTAAGTAGGACACGCACAAGAAGGTGTAGCAATAAGTCAAACTCCGCTTCACGTTTGTCTCAAGCGAGTACCGTCACAGTGTCTGCGTTGCGGACAGAAAGAAGGGACCGTCCTCTATGATTAATGGTCTCCTTTTCAATTTCGCTTCAGTTTCTGAAATTTCAGACTCTTATGTATCTGTGAAATTTTTTTTACAGCGCCGATATTCTTCACGAAATGCAATCATGGCAAATTCTCCTTTAGTGACGACGCTTATGACTCCACATCCATAAGAACACACGAAATGGATCGACATATCGGTGACGTTCTATACTTGGATTCAGGATGTTTTTCCTCCACGGCGCAACATCACCTAGTGGACCATTGCCTCTTCATTATCGACTTTTCACGATCGCAATCAAGACACATCACACTCGGCAGAAATCCTCAGGATCAGTGATCAGCCCAACGCAGAGGACCTGACAACACACGGCACTTATACGAGACAAGACACCCTTGGGGATTTGAACCCGCATTCCCAGCAAGCGAGCGGCCGCAAACACCCACGCCTTAGACTGCGCGGCCAATGGGATAGGGAGAATCCAGGATATCCTGGTTCAAATCTCGGCCGAGTCATAAATTACCGGAGATACTTCGTGATTTTCCTTAGTCTCTGCCTACTAGTGTTTCCAAAAAAGTTTTCTTCAGAATATTGTTGGGATTATACGAGAGAAATAATGGGGTAAATACAAACAAAATATATGTATTAAATACTTTGAACAATTTCCATTATACCTCGAAATATCGCGGGAATTTCTGTCCGGCAATTGCAGTGCTGTCATGTTCTCCCTGTACTACCAACTGCCACGTTCTTTTTCCCTGTAAACGTGTTGGTAGGGGGAGGGGGGGTTCAAGGGGACTTGAAAAATTATTTTAGGGGTTTCGCCGTGGAAGAAAGTTGGAAAATTCTACTCAAGACAAAAGCTGACTATCTCTGCTAAGTTACGTCCAATTTATTCCATGTAACGTATCAATCATTATTCTTCCATCATACTAACTGCTGAAGCTTTCATTTCTTTGTAAGCAAACCTGACGTAGCAGGAAGGTATTTCTTTCTCTTGCTTTTTGTTTTGATTTGGTCGCGCCAAGTGTTTATCGCTGAGCAATGCGTAAGTTGTGGAATGTAAGAGTAGCTGCTTTGTGTACCGTCTGCCGCAGTGCCTTGAGCAATGAGCAACATTTTAACCTTTTAAAGTTACGCAATGCACCAACAGTTTAACATTGAATAACCGTACGCTCTGCCCACACTGTATTTATGTGTTATGTATTTAGCTGAGAATAAACAGCGACTTGTGCCACCTACAGCATAAACTGATTGGTTTTTATAACTGAGATGAAAAGTGTTTACAGCGCGGTACGGACTGGGTCTTTAAAGCGTTGTAGCTGGAAGAGCAATGAGTGAATAATAGTTACCATGTGCCCCACAAAATCCAGAGATTTGAACCAATACAGTTCATTTACAGCAGCATTATTCACTAAGATTCCACTCTGACACACTGCGAGTTGCTGAGAACGTTACAGAATTACCATAAAAATGAAACCGACAAGTGAGTGAAATTAACTACTGCCCTGGGAACAAAAGACCATTAATTCTAATTATCTGATTCATACAAGCCTATATCTTCAGCCTCAGTGCTGATACATAACACCGCACAACAAAACACATATAATACACGTCACCAAGCAGTAATTAGCATATAAAGAACCCGACGGAAACATGTTGAATGGCCGCAGCTCTGAAGTACGGAATATCGTCAATAAACTCTTGCAGAAAGACAAGAAAAAGCAAATTGGGCTAACAATCCGTCTTAAGTAACATGTCATAAAGTCGACACAAATAAGTACCTTTGATAATAAAGACAACCTTACAGGTAAAATAATGTTGTATGACACTACAGCATAGTGCTTAAGGGGAAATGGATTGAATGATAGATTGTACAAAATTGCAACCAGTTATATCCTATGCTGCTATCATTACTGAAGACTTCATACAGATGGACTGCATTCAAATTTTAAAAAAGTTTAGTTAACTCTTCGAATCAGCTAGAAGAATCATTTATTCAACTGTTTCTCAAGATTTAATGTAAACCTAGAGAATTACTTGGAACAGACGTCTACATCACTGCCACCGGGCGACAGCCCACTTTCAATTAAATATAATATTATTACTATCATCATCATCATCATCTCCTTTATGCGGGGTATTTATACTTATATTCCTGAGACAAACTATGTCCCTAGGGAATACAGTGTTGCAGCTATTCTGTTGTTACTATTCATGGTGCTTATATCGTTA
>Ga0131853_10019745_pt1 | contig 12260 bp, 7 predicted proteins | sample TergutLab28metaG_FD_92764 | JGI IMG/M metagenome (GOLD analysis project Ga0131853, IMG submission 92764) | Labiotermes labralis P1 segment gut microbial communities from Petit-Saut dam, French Guiana - Lab288 P1 (version 2) (version 2) | ecosystem: Host-associated > Arthropoda: Insects >...
CTCTTTTTCCACCTGTTAGACCTGGCCATTGTCAACAGTTACATCCTCTTATCTTCATGTGGTGGGAAGAAAATCTCACACAGAGATTTTCGACTCACCCTTATCAGAGAGATGCTGGCACGGGCTGGGCATGAGCCACAACCATCCATGCCTGTTGGGAGACCAGCCCGAGCTTCTACTAACATCGGAAGACTGGACACACGTCACAATAAGCACTGGCCTTGCCGCAACCCCAAGCAGCGGCGTTGTCGCGTGTGTTCAGTGAGGGGCGTGACACGAACTGTGCTATTCAAATGTGTGAAGTGTGACGTGGCGCTTTGTGTGGACCGAAGTTGTTTTTAAGATTACCACACAAAAAAGACTTATAAGTCATCTTTTTGTTCATTCTCCATGCAAACTGTTGGAGTCTCAACCACATTGTAAGTTAAAAAACATGGACATTTGCAGCTTTTTTAGAAACATGTGTTCTCCATTATGCAATAAGGACATTACAGCATTTTTAAGGCACCCTGAGCAATGTCTGATTCCTTCCCCATAAATTGCTTTTTGTTTCACAAATTTTTCTCGCTTAGTTCTCAAAATATTAAAGTTTTTCGAAAAGCATGCACAAAATTTAAATACCCCACAGAATAATTTGGTGAGCTGGAATTTACAGATGGGATTTAATACGGTACGGTAAGGTTTAGTCAGCCCACATGCACTTTGGCTTTGGAACAGGTCCTTTGTGCCCCTTAAACTATATTTTGAGTCAAGAGTAGCCTGTCCCTTTAATAAAGTTCCCCAGACCTAGGTAGGAATGTTGTGTGGCCAGAACTTCACACTGATGCAAAATGTGAATTGATACATCTGCCTGTGCTTGTCACTTCTACACAAGGAAGTTTCTCTTTTGCCCCATTATACAGAGTGTCTTCTCAGAGTGTTACATCCAGTTAAAAGGCCTGTAATCACGCTGGATTGCCTTATATTATAGAACAATTACCTAGCCTTAGCAGCAAGGCTAGTTCCTGAGATCAGTTGCTGAGATTGCCTGTCTGAGTGCTGGTAAGACTGCTGCAGTGTCACGTGCTGGTTAAACATTCAGCCCATGATATTATGTGTAATGTTCTGCTTTGAGATCTCCAGGGTTTCCTCTGGTCAAACAAACTGTTGAACAGAACTGTCCCTTGTGAACTCATCAGCAATTTCGTTTCCACTTGCACCAGAATTTTCAGGGACACAGATAAGTGTCACAGAGTGGTGGGTGGAAATATGACTGTTGTACCAGTGGGATGTTTTGGCAGCCTGAAGAGCTTTCAAGGCTGCTTGACTATCAGAGCAAATACTGATGTAGCTCTCTGATCTGATAATGTTTTGAACTTCATAGACACAGGCCAAGAAAGTTTGTGGCCTGGAAGTCTAGTATATCTACCTAGGGAGATTTTGAACCTCCTCTCTTTGGGCTGTCCAAAAACTCTGGCCTCAGTTCCCCTCTGCATCCTGGACCCATCTGTCTACCATCTGAGTCCCTTAATTGAAGGAGGAGGCCTGTGTGCTTTGATCCACCCTTGTCTGGTTGTCATAATAGCCCTCTACATGGATGCAGAATCGGATGCTGGCCTTATTATATGAGGGTACTTCAAAGAGTTTCTGCACTTTCTTCTTTGTAGGGTAATGGTAATTGGTAGGATGCTGTGACTGGGCAGCGTTGTACACTGTATTATGGTTGTCTGGCTTTGATTGTGGCTGGTACCCTCCATCAGTGTGCGACTAGCTATGGAGTAGTGAACGTGTCAGTGTATCTTTCAATTTGCACTGAAAAAGAGCAGAGAGATGCCTCAAGATTTTATGGGCAGAAGGTGTTAAAGATGCTGAAATTCACACAATTTTATGAGCTCAGTATGGAGACAACACATTGCCACTCTGAAGTTTGTATGATTGGACAGATGTGTTCAAAAATAGTCTGACAAATGTAATGGATTCCTAGTGTGCGTGACAGCTGTAAACATCAGCCACTGATGAGGAGCAGAAAGAGGGTAGAGCCATTATTCAAGGCAGCAGAAGTGAATGTAATACTAGAATAAATTGCATTACAGCCTGGCATCATTGAGGGTACGGCCTGTTCTTTAGTGCACGACATTCTTGTGTTCCACAAGGTGGGTGCGCAAACATCTGACAGAAGAGCATAGGTGCAACTGCCAATACATGTGCGGTAGTCTGTTGGAGTGGTGCAACCATAAAGGTGATAACTTCTTGAATTGCATCATCACTGGGGATGACACCTGGGTTCATCATCATGAACCAGAAACCAAATTGCAGAGCGTGCAATGAACAAACACATCTTCTTCTTCCAAACAAATCCCAATTGCATCCCTCCGCAAATAAGCTTTTGTTGACAGTGTTCTGGGACTTCCAAGGGCCTAACTTTGAACATTATATGGGACAGAGGTATCACAGTAATAAGTGCAAATTATTGTGACGTACTAGGGAATGAACTGAGGCTGGCTGTTTGCACACAATGGAGAGGAAGGTTGTCATTGGATGTTCTGGTTCATGACAGGGTACGCCTCACCTTCAGCAACATTCAGCAACTGATTTGGGAAGTTCTCGAACGCCCATCCCACAGTCCAGACTTGACCTTTCCCAATTTTCATCTGTTTGACTTGTCAGGAATGCTGTAAGATGTCATCAATTTGAAGATGATGAGGTGAAGGAAGCAGTTTATGGTCCACTTCATAATCAGCAACAAACCTTTCTTTTTAATGGCATGAGAAAGTTTGCGAATTGTTGCGGCAGTGTGTGGAGAATAAAGGAAAGCATTCATTCATTCATTCTATTGGCATGTGCAGAATGCGATGATTCCTTGCTGTTCTCAAGAGCTTCTTCGATTACTCTATGTTCTGTACCCTTTCCTTCCACCCTTTTCCACCAACTACTCTTCCATCCTCCCTCACTTCATCTTGCCATCTATTTCTTGGTCTATGTCTCAGCCTCGTTTCCAAATTCATATAAAATACTTTTGGAGGGGGGGGAATTCTATTTTCTTCCATTCTCTGTACATGCCCAGACCAGTGTTATCTCTTTAACCTTATTGTCTCTGTTATAGTGGTTTTTTTAACCAATGCATAAATTTCTTTATTGCTTAATATTCTCCAATTTTCTTTTTCATTGTCATATACTGGCCCTAAAATTCTTCTATACACTCCCCTTTCAAAAAAGTTTGTTTGCTTTCTATGTCTGTTTGTTAGTATCCAGGTTTCTAATGCATATTTTAAAAGTTTTGTCTATTATTGTGTTCTTTAGTCTTAATTTGAGTTTTTAATAATATTTTTAGTTATAAAAAATTTTTGTAGCATAAAGAATGTTTTGTTAGCAATTTTTTATTCTTTGTTGCAAGTCTGTTTGGTTATTGTTATCTTCATGAAGTATAACTCCTAAATATTTAAAATTTTCAACCCTTTTAAATGTATATTTTTTTATTGTTAATTGTCCTATTTTATTTTGTTTTTAACTTTTTCTATTCTACTATCATATATTTTGTTTTTCTTGGTTTATACATAGTCCTAATTTTCTGGCAATGTTTTCTATTTCTTAAAGTAGTTGTCTTATTTTTGTTTCATTTTTTTCTGATCAATACAATATCATCTGCATATGCTAATGCATTCAGTTGATCTTTACCAATCTTTATACCACTAGGAACCATATTTATACTTTGTATCAGTTTTTGTAATGCTAAGTTGAATAATATTGGTTATAGAGAGTCACCCTGTTTCAATCCCATTTTATTTTCAAGAAAGAATAGCAGAGTTCCTTCTATTTTAACGGCACTTCTTGTCTTTATACACATGTTTTAGTAATATTTTTTTTTAATTTTTAGGCTCTTTTTAGTTCTTCCATACATTACCATAGCATGTCTCTATGTATAGAGTCATATGCCTTTTGAAAATCAATAAATAAGTATTGTACATTCTGATTATATTCCCAAATTTTCTCCTTTATTATTTCCAGTAAAATATGTTGTCAATTACAGATCTTCCATCTCTGAATCCATTCTAATTGTCCCCGGTAAATTTTTCAATATATGGTTTAATTTTTTCCAAAATTTTGTAAGCTGCATTTCCTAATGCTATTCCCCTGTAATTCTCACAACTATATCTACTTTTTTGTTTGTAGGAACAATTATTGTTTTGTTACATTCTTCAGGTATTCGTTCTTCCTCCCAAATTTGTCGTACTAGTTCATAAATTCTGTTCAATAGTTTATTTCCTCCGTATTTTATTAATTCCATATGTATTCCATCAGTTTCAGCCGCCTTGTTATTTTTTAAGTTTCTCATTGTCTTTTTTACATCTTTTATAGTAAGTTCTACTTCATCTTCATCAATTTCTCTGTTTCCTGTTTCAATTAATTCCTTTGGTTCTTCTGTGTTTTGTAATTTATCAGAATATTCTTTCCCTATTTCTGCTGTCTCTTTAGTATTCATTGTCGATTCCCCTTTTTGTTCCTAATCATGTTAAATTTATGTTTATATTCTTTCTTAAATTGGTTTCTTGTTTGATACATTTTCCTTGTGTTATTATATTTTTTATCTTCTATTGATTCTGTGACATTTTAAATGTATAACTTTTTCTTATTCCTAATTATTTTGTGCACTTCTTTCCTTTTATGGTGATACTTCCAGAGTGTCATCTACTGTTGGTTTGATTTTGGAGTGTCCTTCTCCTAGGAGGGTTGCAACCAAGCTCAAGGGACCCTCCAGCCCTATCAGATAGACCCTTATGATTGTGTCCATCAGACCCCCCTGCTCTGTCTGCTTGGTGACCAATGCTGCTGAAGGGGTTGGTTAGCTTAACTTTAGCAAGGGTTTCTCACCTTAACAAGACCCACCACTAGTAGGTAAGATTGGGGTAGGAGTGGAGAGGTTTGTAGATTTTCATGTTGAAAATCTTATTACTTATCAGGTACCTTCTCATCACACTCCCATGTGGGTCTCTTAAAGGAAAGTATATTGAAAATAAATGTTTTTATAATTTCCGTAGAATAAATAAAGAATGTTTACATAGTATGTTGTGGAAAATTTTTGAAGTACCGTTGTGTGATCCTGCACACTAGATACGGGATCCACCCTTCGAAGCTGCGTCAAAACAACATATGTTCTTAATTGGGGTTGAGGTAAGACGAGCACCCCAGAATCAAGAGTCAGTGTGCAACGCACCTTGCCTTACCTTGCCTTGAACCACCAAGTCCAGTGGAGGATGGCAAGTGAGTGCTTTCATAGCACTTGTGGCAGTGTGCATAGCCCATGTTATCCCAAAAGAGGCAAGTGTTCGGATGCTATTTAGCCACTTGTTGGCACTGGCTGGCTGACAGCCAGACCACCAAACTAGAGATGCAGTAGTTATAAGTGGCTGAGTGGAGATGGCTTGACTGATAGTAACGTTATGAGCATTTTGAAAAATAAAAGCAATAGTCACATAAAACATCACGGACTATTGGCAAGATGTCAGGGCATATCAACACAGAAGACTGCAACTTTGAGACAACCTGTGATCTCACAAAATTTCTCATAACTTAAATTTACATGTTACTGCATAGTGCATTTTGGTTGTCATTTAATAAGAAATGTTACTTTTTTTCATAAGTAACCAAATTTTTAAAATTATTTGTAGAGTCTCAGACATAAAGAGCCTAACACTGGCTGGAAGCCCAAAGTGAAGGAGATGTGCATTTCAGAATTTTTTGGGGGGCTGTGCAAAAGATAAGCTTTACTTAAGACGGGTTTATTTTTATGTAATGTTATGAGTTCATGATTTCAGGCTTCCATTGTGAATTACATGAGAACTGTGCTCTTCTGGGTTATTACATGAGTAGTGGTAGTTCCTGACAGTCGTTTTGGTATAACCTGTCAGTTCCATCTTCAGGGGTCAAGAGATGGGTCTGATAGGTTGCCCTGAAATATCAAGGTTCAAGAATATTGTACCTTGAACATGGGACCAATAAGTTGTCCCCAAAACGTTGTTAATAAATTACCACTGCTTACATAATAGCGCATAAGAGCACAGTTCTCATCTAATGGTATCCTGAATGCAGTGATTGTTACTGATTGGTAATGCCTAGAATTTGAGTGGTATGTTTGTGATTGTGGATACTCCGATTGAGTGTGAAAGTGCTGATACAGTAAAAAGTGTTTATGAGGAGATGGAATATGTACTAAACATATTTGATTAGTGCCAGATGATAATCTTGTTTGGGAAGTTCTGCTCTAGAAAGTGGGAGAGAAATATTTATGGTAATAGACAGTTTGGACTGATACCTTACATGGGATTAGTTGTGATAGCAGGGTAAGTTTGTGATTTTGCTTCCTGAACACATTGAACTGTGTAGGCATGGTGTTTTTATATCGCAAAGTTTATAAATGAACTTGGAATTCCGCTGATGGAAATGTGTAGAAATCTTAGGTTTGGGGCTTTATAAAACCTGGGTCAGAATGTGTACATCAACAGGACTTCAGGAACTATTGGAGAAAGTGTCAAAACTTCTGCCAAAGACAGTGTAGGCAGTATTTAAAAGCTGACCTTAACTATGACTTGAAGAAACTTAAAATGGCTAGATCAATGAAACCAGCAAAATTACAGTGACTCCAGATTGCAAGTGACCCAATTGAAGCTCATATTATAATTAATATGACAGTATCAGATTGTGCATGAGTCAATATATGAAAGGCACACGTAAAGCGGTCTGTAAGAACACATAAGTCTTTTTATCTAATAGTTGTTTAATTCATTTATATATTGGTGTTAATATACTCTTGCTACCTCCATTTGAGTCTTAACAAGGTTTTTCACATTTTCCATTCCATGCATTACGGTTAAGTTTCTGTAATTTAGACTAACAAATGCACACAGTTGTTTTAAAATATTGACAGTAATATTTTAAAAACTACCAACTCCATATTTTGAAACTTACTGGTCCCACATCAGAGTACAGTAATTGAATGAAATGATTGCTTAATATATTGGTCTTTTGCATGTAGAAGAGCTGCTGGAAAGTCTTGGTGTAAGTATGTGTAGCAGATAGAATTGTACAAAGATAGATTGAGCAGCTTGTTGATCTCTTGGAGGTGTTCATGCTTCTGATGATGGACTAGTAATGTCTGAAGCATGTAGGAGTTAGTGGTTTTTGTGATAATATTATAAATCTAATACAATTGTGTGCATTTGTTGGTCTGAATTATGGTAATGTAACATGGTGTAGTTGTCTTTACTTCTCTTTTAACAGAGCACTTCGAATGAACTCCAACACACAATTGATATAGATGGCTCATGTACAATCCGGAGATTCAGTACAACATTGGAGGAGCAAAGTAATCTGCTTGGTGCGAGGCAACTACACACCGGTGATTTGTGCGATAAATCATTCACATCGCAGAGTCATGTGAGGGAACATCAACGTGTACAAAGTGGAGAGCGTCCATTTTCCTGTGATGTATGTAATAAGTCGTTCACAGATCATAGCCATTTGAAGGTACATCTACGCACACATAGTGGGGAGCGTCCATTTCCCTGTGATGTGTGTAACAAGTCATTCACAAATCATAGCAATTTGAAGGTACATCTACGCACACATAGTGGGGAGCGTCCATTTAATTGTGATTTGTGTAAAAAGTCATTCACACAGCAGAGTCATTTGAATGTACATCAACGCACACATAGTGGAGAGCGTCCATTTCCCTGTGATGTGTGTAACAAGTCATTCACAAATCATAGCCATTTGAAGGTACATCTACGTACACATAGCGGGGAGCGTCCATTTAATTGTGATTTGTGTGAAAAGTCATTCACAAATCGTAGCCATTTGAAGGTACATCAAAGCACACATAGTGGGGACCATCCATTTACATGTGATGTGTGTAATAAATCTTTCACATTGCATAATTGTCTGAAGCTACACCAACGTATACATAGTGGAGAGCGTCCATTTACGTGTGATATCTGTAATAAATCTTTCAAATTACAGAGTGATCTGAGGGTACATGAACACACGCATGGTGGAGAGCGTCCATTTAATTGTGATTTGTGTAAAAAGTCATTCACAAAACAAAGTCATCTGAAGGAACATCAACGCACACATACTGGAGAGCGTCCATTTAGTTGTGATTTGTGTGAAAAGTCATTCACAAGGCAGAGTTACCTGAAGGTACATCATCGCACACATAGTGGAGAGCGTCCTTTTATGTGTGATGTCTGTAATAAATCCTTTGCTTCGAAGTGTGTTCTAAAGAGACATTTGTTGTTAAATTGTGGTCATTAAATATTACCATGTGATATGTGTAAGTCACTCTGTAATCAGCACAAGCTTAGGTGTTGGACTGTGTGACATATACATATTCCTAGGGCATTTGAGTTAGTGTGTCCAATGTGTTGAGATGCAATTACCTACACAGAGTGCAGTATGCTGAGTACTGTTGTATGGAAGAAAGTTTTATTTTATGAGAATCTGTGTGACTTGACAACTTGTGCATATCCGTTGTGACGAGGGGAATGTTTGAGAATGGGATAATTACTGATAATTGATTTGTGAATACTTGTAATACCTCCTGGTATTGATGTTGTGTGATTTATTGAAGAAATAACTAATTGGACACAGGATATATGGTTTTAGTTTGGTACAAGTGATAGTAGTATATAGTGGACGCTTTGAAATCTGCCCTTATTAGCTAACGAATTCGTTCAAGTTGAGGGGAATTCTATGCCATTTAGACACTTCTGCATTATACAGTTTGTTAATTTTGTGATATACTGTATATTATAGTTATTTATGTGTTGTGCACAGGATTTTGTATGCTTGTGCATATGCATGCTAGAAACCTCTTTCAGATATATGTGTGCCAAATCATCTGCTGTCTCTACTCTCTGAATCTAAAGTCTTAAAAAGTTATTGCATCTAGCCCACAGATTCTGAGTGCATCATTATAATGGGCAGTTAATGTTCTGTGAAGTAATTCAGCATAGAAGCTGTGCAAATGTTATTGGGGTAAGTTACATGAACTATGTCTTTCTGTAATACTCACATGTATCCTTATGTTTGTGATTATTAATCTACGTCTGTTTCTGTCAGTGTAATGTTCCTTCAGACGTGACTTTTGTGCGTACAGTTACCACTGAGTTTCTTCAAACACAGGTTAATTTTCAAAATGCTGTGTCTGAAGAGGATCAGGGCACTGTGGAAGTGTCCAAAATAATAGCTTTGTTTATGATAATCTTTGGTTGTGTTACGTTAGATGTAATTGGTGAGAATGTCACTGGGCAAGTAAAAATATACTCATGTAGTTTAAGAATACATGGAATCAGTGATTAAGCTGATGCTAATAACAAGAAATGCACAGTTTAGACCTCTTTATTGCAGTTGACAAATTCACAAAGTGACAGACGTAACTGATTTTGGCGACGCAGTGTAAGATATCAACCACATTGTGTTTAAATTGTGAGTAAAAAAATATAATCATTAGGTTGGTGGCAATAAGAGCTTAACATTCCAACAAAACTGCAAGAACATCTGTGCCTTGGGAAGGAAATATAATTCTGCTGTGTAATTTGTAGCTCTTAGAAATCGGTACTACACGGTTTGTGAGGAGAAACAACTTAGTTGGAATGTCCGGTTGTGTTCATTCACCTTAATACACAGATGTACATATCAAACTTTGTCATTGTTTCTGTAAATGCACGTTGTGAAGCTGTGATAAGTTGAAATGGTAATTATTCACTCTTATGTCTGGAGCTAACAGCCGAGATTGAAAATTGGATAAAATATGATAGTTCATATTTTGGTTTTTTCTTAATTCAGTGTGGAGATGTAAGAGAGCAATGGGGAAGTTTAGGTAGTTTACAGAATAAATTAATGGTTACACACTTTATATAAATGCATGCCATTTTGTATAATAATATTTTTCTTAAAAGACTTGAAATATTAGATTAGATAAAAATCTGCAAGAATTCCTTCTGTATGTGCAGTGATAAATGGTTAATAAAAATGATGTTTGTATACACAACCTTGTATGTGTAAAATCTGAAGTATATAAATTAAAAATATGTATGAGAAATATGTAATATTAGTACAAATTGTGGTTAACAAGAGAGGCAGTGTATTTATCAATGAAATGTTGAGGTACATTCATGCAACCATTGTTGCAGTAGAAAGGCAATAAGTATTACATATTCTTAGTGTGTGTTTGTGGTCTTAGGTAACCAGCATGCAATGCACATGAGCTATAATGTCATCTGTGGCCTGTCCGACTCTACAATGTTTTTCCACATTACCTCATAAACTGCACGATTTTTGAAAGAAATTTAATGAACATAAAATGTGTGTTTCTACTTTCTCTACAATTTTTGTCTGAAACATTTCTCATTTTAAGAAGAACTGAGTGAGATATGATAATAGATGTGTATTTCTCTTCATGTAAAGTACACGAAATTCATGGGATTTTCAAAAACTTGAATTTTTTCAACACATTTTTTAAAATTACTCAAATATAAAATTTCGTGAAAATTGGTCCAGTGGGATTCAAGCTGTTCCATGTGGACGGATGTATGGACCGATATGATGACGTAATATTTGCTTTCTGCAATTTGCAGTTGTGACTAAAAGTCGAACATGTAATATCCATGTATTCACTTACTTTGTATTAGATGTACGAGGGGGTGCTAATAAGTCCTTAGCCCGACCAGGAAGGAAACAAGCTACAGTGACCAAACTCAGGATTTATTCAACATACTCCCCACAAAGCTCAATACACTTCTTAGCCTGTTGTTGTAACTTTTGCAAGCCAATCAAAAAAATTTCAGAATGTTGTCGTCCAACCAGGTCTCTGCGGCAGTAATGACCTCCACGTCGGACGAAAAATAGCGACCTTTCAATTGTTTTTTCAGTCCAGCGAACAGGTGGTAGTCCGACAGTGCCAGATCTGGAGAATAGGGTGGGTGATCAAGACATCGGAAGCCCAGGTAGGCCAGTTTCTTCTGGGTTGCAAGTGCCCGGTGAGCCGGGGCATTGTCGTGCAAGAACAAGACCCATCTGTGACATTCCCGCAGCATTTTTCCCTCAAAATGTCCTTCAATTGCACCAGTAGAGATGAATAATACTCCGTGTTGATAGTTTGTCCGTTTGGAAGATAATCAATGAGAAGGATGCTGTCTTGATCCCAAAAAATAGAGGCAAGATCTTTTCCAGCAGATTTTTGCACTCGGAATTTTTTGGGACGGGGTGACCCGCTATGCCGCCACTCCATTGTTACTTTGTCTCTGGGTCTTAGTGATATAACCAGGTTTCATCCATGGTCACCAATCACGACAGGAAATGATATTAATAATAATAATAATAAATTTCCCAACAGGGATTGTTGGGAAATAATTGGAATTTAAATCCCGTTTTCATTTAAGGGTTAAAGTTTGTTGGTTACTATATGTACCACCTTCTTTACTATTCATAATTGTTGCATTTTTTCAGTACAGCATATTTATGCAAAATTTAATGTTCTCAAAATAAACAGTGAAAATTTCCTAAAACAGCATGAATCGGTGCTGGTGGCACTTGTTTTAAGAAATCTTGAAGTGTGAAAAATCATGTAAATGTAAATATTTGTCGTTTACTTTGAAATTTTCACTTCTGTGCAAAGGCACTTGTTATGACCTTCTACAGGTACTAGTCATAAAATTATGACTGTTCATTTCAAAAAACGAAGATAGATTGTGAGCAGAAAGTCCATTGCTGTTTAGTTGTTATTATGATAACATTACAACTGCACTTGTTTTGGGAAAGGAATGCTCAGCTGACTCTCATTTGGACATATGGGTCAACAGTGTATTGTGGGGATTGTAAAACGTTTTGTTCAATGTTATGTATTCACCCAGTCACCACTAGGCAGGCACCCCAATGATAAATATCCACACTTCGCATCACTTGTTATTCATGTTAAAATGTTTCACTGCAGTGTTATGTGGTAAAAACGGCAATTCATATACAATCTCCACGCAGTAAGTTATGTATATGTATACACATACTCTTCACAATATGGAGACAATGGTCAGACAAAAAACTGGGACACCAGTGAATGCTGTGTGGCAAAGAAATCCTTCCACATGCCATTTTGAGCACGCATGCCGTAGGTTCGCCAGCCATGGCATAAGTTATTTACATGAATTTCAGAGCTCAGTTATTAACACACTGGTAAAAAGTAAAAATGCCAGGAAGGCATATTGTTGATTTGTTTAATATTTTATGTTTGC
>Ga0131853_10019747_pt1 | contig 12259 bp, 13 predicted proteins | sample TergutLab28metaG_FD_92764 | JGI IMG/M metagenome (GOLD analysis project Ga0131853, IMG submission 92764) | Labiotermes labralis P1 segment gut microbial communities from Petit-Saut dam, French Guiana - Lab288 P1 (version 2) (version 2) | ecosystem: Host-associated > Arthropoda: Insects >...
CACATGTTTATATGAACTTTTTTGATCACAAAGACCTAGGAAATCACCTCCTGCAGTTATGCCCTAAAGTCGTGAAACACCCTGTATATATATATATATATATATATATATATATATATATATGAGAGTGGTATAGCTTCACTTGTTCTTAACCAAGGCACTACATGAAGGAGAGTGAACATCACTTCGTGGACGTTTATCCGGTACCCATTGAATAGGAGGCAAGGTGGGTCCGAGAGCTGGTCTGGACGTCTCTAGGCCCTCTAGGAATTCTAACACCGGACAGTCCAAGTCCGACTAAGTATGCCGGCTTCTGCGTATTCATGATAACGGGTGTCAACTGTGAGGGCCAAAGTACTTGCCCAAAATCCTCCAGTAACGACGGGTAACTACTAATCCCTATATCCCAAAAATTGACGTTATTCTTCAGGAATGTCAGTCGACGTGATTCATATATGTATCGCAAACACTTGGGTGTGGGACACTTCATAGTGGTCAGGATACGGGCTTCACCACTTGGGAAATGGGTTAACAATCCAGCAAACACCCTCAGTCTCGTTTCTTTAACATCAACTTCAATAAGCTACCATCTATACTTAAATATTCCGTGTGGCCTCTTCCCTTCAAGACAAGACGTTCCTAAAGAAGTGTAAGCAAGTGTGCTCCGAATTTAACCTCTTTTTAACGTCTTCTTGAAGCCCGGAATGGAGGGCGCCTAATCCATCGACGGTAGTTTTAGTTCTGATTTGGGATGCCGTCAGGGATCAAGCATCCTGCCGACAAACACTGACTGCTCGGCGGTCCATTTTCATGGCATTACTGTTTTTTGTTTCTTGTTCCACGTGCCTTTTCTAATGAAAAATACGGAATATAAGATTACAAATAATGTAACCTTTGAGGTCCCTTTTTTTTCTCTCCCTGGAGATCTGCGCAACGCAAGACGTAACAAAAAACTGGGCGCTGTGTGTAACGTGGGCCGGTCAGAGGTCAAGAATCACTTGACCCCTGTAAGTCTTTGTGACGTCACGCTGTCACATCTGTCGCGAAGATGAGGCAGCAGCTGCTAGGCTAGGCTGGGGCGTCTATCTGTCCGTCCATCCATAGACGTAAGAAGTTTGTGGTGTGCGTGCGTGTGTGTGTGTGTGTGTGCGAGGGTATAGTATAAAGAAATGTGTGTGTCCTAATTGCGCTTTTGTTTTAGGTTAGAATCGGCCTTGAGTGTGTCTGTGTTGTCGTCTTCTCGCATACAAACTCTAGTTGCAGCAGACTGGCTCTGCAGTGGCGTGCAGTCTTCCTTTCTTCTTCTTCTTCTTCTTCTTGTGCTTCCAGATTTTTTTTTGTCTGTCTTGCCCACTACGTCTCCATCTGAATTTATCTTTGTTCTTATACCGTCTCTGTCCTTTCGATTTGCAATTTAACAGTGCCATCGGGATTCTCATCCATTCTTAAAAATACAGGGTGATTCAGGAGCCAAGGTTAATTTTTGGGAGATCTTAGTACCCGTCATTGTAAGAGAATAAGTTAATATAAATATGTCTCTAATTATCAGTGGTCTCCCACATACAGCAGCCTGAATGTAAAGATACAAAACCATGTAATAAAGAAAGGGAACTTTCTGTTAATTTTTTTTTAATTTTAACTTTTCTTTTGCAAACTTCGTTCTTCATCAGACCACCACAAACAAAAATCTAATAGAGTTACGTCTGGAGATTCAAACCGCTCTATCTCGGTAACCATTCAGAATTAAGCCACATGTTCGTATGTTTCCCCCCCCCCCCCAAAAAAAAAAGACCGATACAATCACCTCCCAAAATATTGGCCTTTCCTCACGAATCACCCTGTATGTTCATACCCCATTCATACTTTGTTTTTCTGTTTCCTTGTGCAGACCACAGACCCTTCACGGTCCCGTATTGCTGTATTTCTCGAAGTCTCGTGGGGTAAACCAAGTCACAGCTCTTCTGGCTAACTCGATATTCGCAACGATCAAGTCACTGTATTGTTTTTTTACCTTCTTTCGCTCCTCAAGGCTTAGGTTCATGCCTGTCAAGGCTGGATAATCGTCTCTTAGGTAGATTTCACCCTTTTTATATGCCACGAAGGCCCTTGGGGTGAGTAGAGGTATGGCTCTACTCTTTCTAGGACCTCAGCACTATATGGGGTAGGGGTCAGCCCCACACCCCGGCCGACTTTACCCCCGGGAAAGACCCGGTAACCATTGTACAGGAGGCGGGGTGCGCCCCAGGGCCGGTCTGGACAGGTGCGGAAAATCTCGCCCCCACCGGGATTCGATCCCCAGACCGTCCAGCCCGTAGCCAGTCGCTATATCGACTACGCCACCCGGCCCATATAATAGTCTCTTAAATTGCTTATTTACTTGTATTTCCGTATGTCCCTTAGCCCTTTGTTTTAATTCAGCTCTGGCAGTTTGCCATTCTCCATTCGGCCACATCGATTTTACCATATCCTCTGCAGTAATCGATTTTAATAATTATTACATAGATACACAATTCTCTGCAAGTGACATCACATTAAATATACCAAATTTGGCACATCCTCTGTCACGTCTTAAAAATTTGGTTTATGCACCTTGAATTTTGCTACAGTTTGTAGACTTCACTGTCATATAAATGTGTATGGGTAGCCATCGCTTTATACATTTTAACACAGTTTCTATCCTTATATTAGTTTAGTTATTTCTTTCCCTGTATTCCTTAAATTACCTGTTTAATCGTCCTGTATCTTCCCTGAATGGCGTATTTTGATGGAGTACTACATCAGTCTGTTTAACAATAAATGTCACATCACTAGGTACTGTAAACATGGAACTTGTTCTGTGACCCAGTTTCAAATAACAGTTTTAGTTGATTCGATGTTTGCATTTAAGACAGTTTGGTTTTTATTGCAGGAATTTTCACAGCTCTTATTCAACATATGAGGGTCGGGTATAAAAGCAAGTTTAAAATCCACATGTTTTGGGTTCTTTATTTAGGGCTCTACTAAGAACAGCTGACACTTAATTGCACCGCTAACCCACTTCAGTTCCACACAGTTCCCACCACAACTGAGGCATTTATCAGATCGTAGTGCCAGCGTGTCTATTCCCTGCTGATAGTCCGTGACCTGAGTTACCTGACCTCGTGTCACAGCTGTTTCCGACCAGCCATCATCTCGAAATTTGTGGACGCCAAGATTTCACTTCAGTGCTGGAAACAGATGATAATCGCTGGGTGACGAATTCCTCTGATATAATCACAATCAGTATCGGTTCTTTAGTTACGAAATTATGCGACATGTCAACTCACTTCCTGACCGACCCTCGTACGTACCGCCATCAATCTGTAAGACTTCAGATGTGTGTCTCTTTGTCTCGTCCGTACTGGCTTTCTTTCCCATCAGCTGCAGCCACACGTCGGAGTGTCTTCTTTATAACAAGAAAATAATAGGGGGCTGACAAAAGAAGCAAATTTGTACTGATTCTTTCCAAGTCTACGAGTTACCGTCTTAGCCTGTAAAGTACCTCAACTTTATGTTGGGTCTTCGTATTTTTCACTCCGTTTCTTCTTCTTCTTCTTCTCCTCCTCCTCCTTCTTCTTTCTTCTTCTTCATCTTCTTCCTCTTATAATTCTTCTTCCTCTTCTTCTTCTTCCTCCTCCTACTCGTCTTCCTCCTTTTCTTCCTCTTCTTCTTCCTCTAATAATTCTTCTTCTTCCTCCTTTTCTTCCTCTTCTTCTTCCTCTAATAATTCTTCTTCTTCCTCCTTTTCTTCCTCTAATAATTCTTCTTCCCCCTCCTCCTCCTCTTCTTCTTCTTCTTTATCCTCCCCTTCTCCTTCTTCCTTTTCTTCTTCTTCCTCCTCCTACTCGTCTTCCTCCTTTTCTTCCTCTTCTTCTTCCTCTAATAATTCTTCTTCTTCCTCCTTTTCTTCCTCTAATAATTCTTCTTCCCCCTCCTCCTCCTCTTCTTCTTCTTTATCCTCCCCTTCTCCTTCTCCTTCTTCCTCTTCTTCTTCTTCCTCCTCTTCTTTCTGTTCTGACGTCCGTCTCAAGTACGACGTGCGCTTTCCATGACAGCCTCTCGTTAACTTGATTTCCTTGACGTTGTGTGAAAAATGGTTTCCGGAACTAAACGAGCCCGCCTCTGACTCAAACTGGAATGCTCCATGTTCAAAAGACTTCGGTAGGTTACACTGCATCAAACACTTCTGCTTCCTCCCGTTTTTCTCTGCCCCTCTTCATCAGGCATTTCTCATCTAGAGTTGTCTGCGCACTAAATTTTACTTGATTAACAAATTTATTATCAACCGATTTATTTATGGCTTATTTAGCAATGCTGCCAGTAAGAAAGCTACATAATTTCTAATGTTAGGATGATAGCTGAATGATGAATTTGGTAGCAGGTGGAAGGAAGTGCCGCACTTGCCTGGAGATTCTGAGAAAAGTCATGAAAGCCCTTTCAAGGACGGTCGGAGTTTCGTTAAGATTCAAATAAGGAAATACAAGTCACAAACGTTACCACTTGAGACAAATTACGACTAAGACTGGGTTTAACTGGTTAATGTAAACACAATGTCACAAGGAATGCAGATTACTTTACTGGCAGATCAAGTACTAATAAAACCTTCGGGGAGCGGGACAGCGTAGTTAGGTGACTTCGACTTGGGACAGGATCTGAGTAGTCGTGGTTCGATACCTGGTAGGAGAAAGAGAATTTTCATTTCAATAGAGCGTTCAGACCGACAATGGGGCCCACCCACTCACCTATTCTGTGAATAACGGAGGCTCTTTGGTGAGGTATAGGGGCAAGTTGATTGAAGCAGACCACTCACATTCACTTAGTGCTGAAGTTAAGAATGAGTACAGCCATTCCTCTGGGGACCGCGGTGGTACAGTGGGTGCTGTGCTACAAATCGGAAGGTCGCCGGTTCGATCCCAGATGGTGTCATTGGAATTTTTCATTGACATAATCCTTCCGATCGCACTATGGCCCTGGGATCGGCTCAGCCTCTAACAGAAATGAGTACCAGGAGTATTTCCTGGGATAAATGCGGCCGGTGCGTAAGGCTGACAACCTTACCACCATCCTGTGCCGTTGCCATGTGATCTGGGAACCTTAACTTCCTGGAACCCTCCGGGCCACTCCAGGCCTGTAACGGGACTGCTTTACCTTTACAGCCATTCCTGTATTCCCTCATTCACCTTCATGGCGTTTGCAGGGACTTTACGTTCATAACTTGTACTACAAACCACTAAAAACTCCAGAATACCCACGACAAGTGGGTCAATGTCACCACGACATGGTGCGTCCTCAGGTTGCAGATGGAGTAATGAGCTCCAAAATGGAGGGTAGCTGCTAATATATTAAAAAATAAGTCGCGTACAGCCGACAAGGTGTGGTCCTCCAGCTTGGGGGGTTAGGCGAGATGCTAACAACTCCTCACCGTAAAGACTGGCCTTGTCACGAATCAGATGCGCGTGTCTCGGACTTTGACTGATCCTTTGGTATCACCTAAGCAATGGAAAAGGGACACGAAAGGATAATATTAAGATTGATCTTCAAGAAATGGGTTGGGGGGACATGGACTGGACTGATCTGGCCCAGGATAGGGACAGGTGGCGGGCTCTTGTAAATGCGGTTGTGAACCTTCGGGTTCCAAAAAACGCGGGGAATCTCGTGACTAGCTGAGAACAGGTCAGCTTCTCAAGAAGGGCTCTGCTCCATGAAGTAAGTAAGTAAGTAAATAAGTAAGTAGGTAGGTAATTATACCGTTTTTCCTTCTGACATTAGAACCCCGCACTTCCAAACTTCAGTCTGCTTGACTACAATATAACGTTTGGTGTCCCAATTTCTACGGCATCCAGTTGAACCCTCTTCTGCATCCCCGTCCGCAGTATGTCTGTGTGTCGTACAAACAGGAAGCGTAACGTCATGGAAGCCACTCCAAAATAAATATGGTGCAATGCTCCGGCCATGAGATCAAACACATCCATGGACAAGATCAAGATCAATTGTGAGGGTCCACCGACGACGCCACTTAACTAATTGATGTTTCCTGCCTGTTCAAATGGCGGATACAACACACAGCATTGAGCACTGTCCTGACGCAGGGAAGGGGTGTCACACTGGAACCACACAGCATTTCTTACTCAGCCAGCAACGTATCGAGAGGTATCCGAAAGGGCCACGTTCCGCCTGTGGAAAACACGTACGGTGAACTGCAAGGACACACTTCACTCTTCACTCGCACCTTTTGCGTGATGGCAGGCACCGCTGTGTTCGCCGCCATTCGAGTTTGCCGCAAGTCGGGGTCCACGTGTATAATATTGCAGTTAACATTAAGGTTTTTACTCGCCATATTTAAATACAGCGCTGGCAGTGTTTGCCTTCTGCTCGCAGGCACGCGTCCATCACGTCTAGCACACACGTTGTTGTATAAACTAAGCGAGCCGACGGGAAATAACTAGCGACAATTGTCAGATAAAATAATATCCCTTTACAAGTGTCACCAAAACATGGAAATGTCATCTGGCGCCCTAAATTCTAAATGCACTACGCCAATGGCATTCCTTTTTAACGCGTATTTGTGCCTAATAAACTTACCAGAACGGAAGAAATTTCAAGCAATCATTGGTGAACCGAGTCGTGACAGGTGTTTGAGGCCAAGAGGGGGAGGATCGAGGTCCGTGTTATTTCCAATACGCTGGTGGGAAAAGTGCAGTAACTTACCATCCATCTTCAGCACACATTTAACATAGATACGCTTTTGAAAAGTCACGTATACAGCTGAACAATGGCATCTCTACGTGCATGACTTTACGGGTAAGAACTACGCGCGTGATAATTTATCGTGTTAGTTTGAGTGACATTTACAGAAACATCTATTTAGAGGCTAACAGCGATCTCTTTTAGATAGGCGATACGCACTAAACGCCTCGAACTTACTGACCGCTTGTCATCACTGAACAAGATGCTAATTGAAGGTCAGGTCATGTGTCATGGCACAACGTGCAAAGTGACCTCATTCTGACGTCACTGTAACGAGTTATTTCTCCGGAATAACTAAATATCCATCTCTATACCAATCTCACTTGGTTCATGGCAAAATATACCATGTAGTTCACGCACAATTGATTCAAAACAAATCGCACAAGAGCGATTTACGGATACTTTTGGCCCGCAATTACAGGTCCCCCAACGCATCTCAAAGAAGACACCGAGCAGTGGATGTAGCTTAGAACTTCATGGCCGCATGCACCTTCCGACGTCTCTGTCTGAGGTGTCTGGAACTTTGGGGGATGGGCCATGTGACGTTACGAACACATGTGGTGGAAACGCTCCGTGAAGGAGCATATCTGACTTTGGCGGACGTGTAATATTAACATGGATTTCAAATAAATTCAGGTCCGGAGTCGAATCCTAGTGAGGGCGAGATTTCCCGCACCTGGGGCCCATCCAACCCCCTATACAACGGGTACCGGGTGTATTTCTCACTGGGAAATCGGCCGGGGCGTGGCGTTGACCACCCACCCAAATCTAGCGACGAGGTGAAAGAAAGAGTAATGCTCTACCTCTACTCTCCTCTCGGTCTTCATGACATATTATAGGGTGAACTTTACTTTTACCTTCTAATTTTTTTCATATAAATTCGGCATACAAAAAAAATTACACAGAATCACTAAAATTTGACAACGTAATGACATTTCCCGTTGCAGACGTGGATCAGAAGCATGGAGACTCGAACAGCTCGATTTAAGTACAGTGGTACGGTATAGACAGGGTTCAATTTCCGCCAGAGACGGAGATTTCTCTCTTCTCCACATGGTCCAGAGAAGCTGTTGTTTCTAACCAATGGATAAATGGGGATCCTCGGGGATACAGCGACCGGGGCGTGAAGCTGTCCGGCCTCAATATAATACCGGGGTGACAATGCGTCGACCTATACCTCAACTCCCCCATAATTACATTAATTCATTTCGTAGTCTGTCGTACGAGCGAGTTCCCCACACAGTGCGATCTAGTGCTTCGTCTTTCAATTTCCAGTAGCCTCTCGTTTCCGTACGGTCATCCAGCGGTTGAATAGTCCTCTTCCTCGTCTTCCCGTCACTCCTATCCTTCCCTCCATCTTTCCTGCAATAACGTGATTTAGAAGGCAATTCTTACACAAGATGTGATAAATCCACTTAACCTTCCCTCTTTTCATTGCATATCGGATATTCCTCACCTCCTTGACTCTTTGTAACACTTCTTCATTTTTCACACGATCGGTCCAATTGATTTTCTCCAGCCCTCTCCAGCACCATATTCAAAACTTCCCAGGTACTTCTGTTTGCCGAAGTGTCAGAGTTTCAGCATCATAAAAGATATGCTACAAATGTAACACTTTATTAGTTTCTTACTTCAATTTAAATCCAATTAGCTAATGGAAAGTCTTCTTCTTGTTGAATGCTGCTTTGGCCATGGCAATACTGCATTTAATTTCACGCGTATATCTCGCATTATTGGCTATTATGCTACCCAAACAGTTGAAATATTCTACGTTCTCCAGTTGTTTTTAGATAAATCATAATCTGCACTGGAGCGATTGCCTTGGGATTCTCATTGCCGTAGTTTTTACCACATTCACATCCATTCCACAGCATAACTACAAATAGACTATGAATTTTAATGTAGGGGGGGATTGGAAGTGACACACTTGTATCAGTTATCACAAAATGTCCTACTTGAATAAACTACCGAATTAACAAACAAGACAATAATAAATCACATACGCTTTCAGCCGGAGATACAACTGACACGTTTTCTCGAAACGTCGGGAAACACTTAGCAAGCTGTACAGCGTCACAACCCAGAAGCCCGGAATCCTCGATTTCACCCCTGTGTGAACTTCGACGCTCGTACCTTGAACACAGTTTCAAGATATATTTGTAAAGAGTTCCATCGAACTGGTTGCCACAAAATGTATTTGTGAGGAAGATAAGATACTGACACTCTTTGAAAAGTGGCCTGCGTCGGACTAGACCAGGATATGGCACCATAACAGCCTTTCGAGATGACGGTAATGAATATTTGGATTCCATAACAACATCAAATTACCTGTTGGACCGAAGAACAGAGCCACTGAACACTCAGTACCTTGCAGTTACTGCATACTCCGAACCAGACAAATCTACCGATATGTGCGCAATAGGAATTTTAAATGAGAGGTATGAAGCAGGAAGACAAAGAACTACCGGTGATCATGAAAACATTACACAAACAATTTTAACACACGTCAATGTCACCGAAAGCCAGAAACAAGGTGTCTGCATACAAGTCTGCCTTCGAGAAGGGACGTTTGGTGTCTGAAAATAGGGCGGCAGACAGCCGCTACGTTTACCACATAGTCTGTCTGGTTCTCCGTACCGGCAACACAACAAAATGAATGTGAAACCCAACTTCCCCAGTTTCGTTGGAGTTGGCAATGGAGCACTGTGGGCGGTGAACGGCACAGTTCAGTCTTTCGGGGTAGCGCTGAAGACTTTAGAGGTATGTGCACTGCCAAGCAACGTTAACAGCAATGTGAATAAGAGAGCAGAACGACCATGTCCTCTCGTAATCTCTGTCTTGAAGAGTCACCTGAAGAGAGTGACGATACCAGATGCTGTACTAACACAATTTGTCCTCCTGAAGATGAGCATAACAGTACTCGAAACATGTAGAGGAACATACCTCGTAGATTTCTGTGTAACTAAGGGAACTGACACTAACATATACACAGGTGAGTCATGCCTAGACCTAACATCATATCATACACCAATTTTGATAACCATGTTTGCTCACATACCAGGAAAATCAAAGAAACCTTATACAGCAACAAGACCGACTGGAATTGTGTTAGAAAAACTCTCGGTGAACTAATAACCTTAGAGATACCCTTATAAACTGAAATAGGTGTAGATCAAGCAGTCGAAAACATAACCAAAGCAATCCAGAAAGCAGCATGGCAAGCAACACCAGCTAGAGACAAACGAAACTCTAAAGAAGAACGCCCAATAATCGTAAAACAAAAAATAGTAAAAAAAAAAAGAGAGAGAGGCCCGTAAAAGATGGCAGCTAACAAGAGCCCCACAAGACCAACAAGCTAGCAAAAGAACTAAAACATGTTACATAATCTCAAAAATGAAGGTATCCAAGACTATCTCAAAGGATTAACGCAAACTGAAGTCACTGATTACTCACTGTGGAAAGCACTCGTAAGATGAAACGTCCTCAACACCACATACCACCAATACGATTAAACCACAACACCTGGGTCAGAAGGGACAAACAAAAAGCTACAGCTTTTGCAGAACACCACGCATCGGTCTTTCAACCCTTTCCGTCTCGAAGAAGAAACCATTAATAACTACTTACATGCCCCATGCCAGATGGCCTTGTCAATGAAGAAAATCCGAATTAACTAAGTCAAAAATGTCATACAATGTAAAATCAATCCAAAAAAAGGCTCCAGACTACGACCTAATCACCGGAAAAATTCTTAAAGACCTTAGAGCAATAACAAATTTACAATGCCATTCTACAAACCAAATATTTCCCCTGTCAGTGGACACTGGGACAAATCATAATGATTGTAAAACAAGGAAAGAACCCGAATGACGTAACTTCATATCGTCCAATTAGTCTCCTCCCAATCTTATCAAAGATCCTAGAAAAGATATTCTTAAACGGCTAACACCCATCATAGACGAAAGCAAATTGGTACTTTCTCACCAATTTGGATTTAGAAAGGAACACAGAACCATAGAACAAGCACACAGATTAGTCTATAAAATCAACAACGAACTGGAGAGCAAACGCTTCTACTCGGCTGCTTTCATCGACATAAGTCAAGCATTCGACAAGGTATGGCATACAAGGTCTACTCTACGAATTCAAACGTGCTTTCCTACACCCAGACTATACACTACTGCAATCGTACCTCACTGACAGGACATTGCTTATCAAGAAGAATGTACTAAACTCTACACCATCCAATCTGGAGTACCTCACTGACAGGACATTTCAAGCAAGATATCAAGAAGAATGTACTAAACTCTACACCATCCAATCTGGAGTACCACAAGGCAGTATTCGCGGACCCATACTTTATTAAATATTTATAGCAGACTTACCAGATACCGAGCAAATGCTGACAGCAACCTATGCCGATGATACTCCCAAAACACCAAAATCCCATTACTGAATCAAGAGGACTTCAAATTCATCTTAACCATTTTGAGGTGCGTCATCCCCGTTGTGTTGGTTCAATAACAAAGAATTTTTGTGTAATACACATACAATCGAACACAACTATATTTCATCTAGTAGTACAGTAGGTATACAACTACATGTTTCGGCCCTATATGTTGGCCATCTTCAGGTTGTGATTTAACTTAAAGAGCAGCTATACAAGATGTGTGGGGTTTTTTTTAGGGTATTGGGGGTTGGGTGGGGGGGGGACGAGTTCTCGTTGTTTCAATAGTGGGTACCATGACCTAGGGCTGTTATGAATGAATTATCATTAGTTGTTTATGTACATATGTCAAAGTAGGTTCGAGAAATGGTTAAAACGCTGGCGTATAAAGGCCAATGAAAGTAAATCGACTCATGTTACCGTACCTTGAAAAGAGAAAACTGTCCCACAGTCACACTGAATGGAAACCAAATTCCGCAAGGAGAAACTGCCAAATACTTATGTATTTATCTCGACAGAAGACTGACGTGGCGAACTCACATTTTTGCTAGAAGAAAACAGCTGGGGCTGAAATTCCAACAAATGTATTGGATGCTAGGAAGAAAATAAGTTACTGATTTACAAAACTATTCTAAAGCCCATCTGGACATATGGTATACCACTCTGGGTTACAGCCAGTAATTCAAACATTGAAATATTACAGAGGTATCAAAATAAAGTCCTCCGAGCAATAGTAAATGCTCCGTGGTATATATCTAACAAAGTCACACATGCAGACTTAAAGGGACCAACAATTTAGAGAAGAAATTACAAAATTCAGCGTCAAGTACTACAGAAATAAAACAACAGCACACCCAAACGAACAGGCATCCACACTACTTGAAAAAGAGGAGCCTAAAAGACTGAAGAGATTCAAGCCAACAGTGAATCTTATGCGTATTGGACCGTGCATCATCTTGATATTTAAATAAAGGTTGACCAACTAGATGACACTTGCTTTATTATATATTGCTCAACATGTTTCAGACGTTAATACGTCCATCTTCA
>Ga0131853_10019748_pt1 | contig 12259 bp, 8 predicted proteins | sample TergutLab28metaG_FD_92764 | JGI IMG/M metagenome (GOLD analysis project Ga0131853, IMG submission 92764) | Labiotermes labralis P1 segment gut microbial communities from Petit-Saut dam, French Guiana - Lab288 P1 (version 2) (version 2) | ecosystem: Host-associated > Arthropoda: Insects >...
AAAGGGGGAGAGGGGTTAGTGGAAGTGGGGAGTTAAACAAAATAAAAAATCAAATGATTTTTTGAAATTAAAAATATTTTTGTTGGAACACGGATTTTTGCCGGGAAAGAAACGGGGGGGGGGGGTGGTGGAGGAATCACGGAATGACAGCTTAGATCCAAAGTTACACTGTTTCATGTATGGTGTTACTACAGACTGTGTGGCAGTCCGCGTGGAATTTGTGTTTCCGCGTTCGGCCTGTAGGTCGCACTGTTGGTATTTATTTTCGCCCGTTAGACAAATCCGCGTTGGAAGATGGCAGGCAGCAAATTCATTGCATTGTTTGATCTTTTGTTAACAGAATTTTATTGAGTGAAAGCCTTAAAACATGACACGGTCCTGATAAGGCGCGAATGACCTTTATTGTTCTTCAGTCATTCGAAATTATTTTCCTGCGCTTCTTTCATTATGTAGTGTATTCATACACTATATTTGTGTACATGCTTGTGGAGGTTTTATTCTTCATAATTTTAACAAAATTTGGTGAGTGTAAGCGAGATTGGCCTATTTCAGACACCTGCCCCTCTTTGCCAAGGACGACTGTCACTGCCAGAGTAGACGGTCTGTTGACAGAGATTCTGACCGGAACATCGCCAGCAGTGCACAAGACATTAATTTGCCTGATGTAAAACAGTGCACGGGGCAGACGGTGGCGCAGTTGGGCGAGCAATGCGCTACAAGCTGGAAGGTCGCGGGTTCGATTCCCGATGTTCTCACTAGAAATTTTCATTGACATAATCCTTCCGGCCGCACTGTGGTTCTGGGATCGATTCAGCCCCTAACAGAAATGAGTACCAGGAATATTTCTTGGGGGATAAAGGCGGCCGGTGCGTGGGGTTGACAGCCTTATTTATTCATGTACCGATTGTGTAGAAATTTTGGCAGCCTCAAACGTTTGGAACCCCCAGGGCTTCTCCAGGCCTTTAATGGAATTGCTTCATCTTTTTACTACAGTTTATGAATACTAGTACAGTGGTACTGGTTAAAGTTCTGTCATTATATTTGTTGTATTAAATTTAATGATATCATGACTGCATCATTCCTGCTTATCTCTGAAGATCAAGTACTTATTGCTTGCACTCACACTAAAATGCGTTTTAAGCTTCGTGCTGTAATTTATGTTGTCCCTTATCTTGTAAAGCGTTGTTACCTAAAATGCAATAACATCTGGTAAATACTTACCGACGAAACAGAGAGCAAAGCTCGAGTTCTTGTAAAGAGTGTTCCCTCGTCATCTGCTTGTGGAATATCACTATCGACACCACGTGGCCTTGAGTGTGCCACTAAATTCGAACATGATGTATTGTGTTCTTGTTCTTTTGTCATTCAGTATTTACTATATTAGCAACCAGACACAACACTACAAACATTACACATTTTCAGCATAGAGCAGGGATAGCTCAGTTAGTATAGTGACTGCACTGCGGGCTACACAATCCGATGTTCGAATCCCGGTAGAGGATCGAGATTTTGCTCTTTTCCCAAACGTCTAGACCGGCTGTGGGTCTCACAAGCCTCCTATTTAATGGATACCGGGATTGTTTCCGGAGATGGGGGTAAAGCGGCCGGGATGTGAATTTGACCACTCACTTTCATGTAGCAACGAGGTTAAGAATGAATGGAGCTGATCTCCTGTTCCTCTTTTTAGCGTTAATGGCGTGGACGTGGAAATCTTTGGCTTCTTACACATCTTCGGGTTTCAGTATTAGTCGTCTTTGCGTAACTCTTCGACCGAATTTATCTTTTTAGGCGCGTTCGAAAAATTGCGAGAAGCGACTATTAGCTTCGTCATGTCTGTCTGTCCGTCCGTGCGTCCGGATGGAATAACTCGGCTTCCACTCGACGGGTTTGCATGAAACTTGGTTTGTGAGTATGTTTAGGAAATCTGTAGAGAAAATTCAAGTTCCATTAAAATCCGACAAGAATGACGGGTGCTTTATATGGAGACTAATGTATATTTTTTAATCATATCTCGCTCAGCTTTTCTTAGATTGAGAAATGTCTCGGACAAAGTTGTAGAAAAAGTCGAGACACACTTTATATTTTCGACAACTTTTTCTCGAATACGGCCCGTTTATGAGATAAAGTTGAGAAATATCGTAGAGCGGGACATGCCACAAATAACAATATGGTACATGCACATTGCTTGATGGATACCTAAGGCTATAAACACACACTCAGAATATGTAAAACTTACTGCTTTTCACTGCAAGAATGGTTGCACGAAGGCGCCCCAGTGTTACATTATACGTACGTCGCCTGTCCTGCTTCAATTTATATGTACTGAATGCCACATTATACCCTCTGGTCTGCGCTGGTGATGTTATTCTTTGAGGGCATATACAAATACAATAAAAGGTGAAGGTAAAATGATCCCGTTACAGGCCCGGTGTGGCCCAGAGGGTGGGTACAGGTATAGCTCTACTCTTCCATGACCGCGGCACTAGAAGGGGGTGAGTGGTCAGCAGTACGCCCCGGCCGCAATTTGCCCCCGGGAAAGACCCGGCACCCATTTTGCAGGAGGCTGGGTGGGCCCCAGGGCCGGTCTGGGCGGGCGCAAAATCTCGTCAACACCAGGATTCGATCTCGGACCGCCAAGCCCGTAGATCAGTCGCTATACCGACTGAGCTACCCCGTGCGCGATACAAACACAGTAATAAACTAAAACGCCGTATTTACATTAGTCGATAGTAAAGAGTTTGGTATATGAACATGCGTAACAAAAGCAAGTATAAGCTCGTATCTCGTGAACAGAATATAAAGCGAAATAACAACATACATATATAAAGGTCAATTTGTCCTTGTGTTATATTGAAGCATATGGCGCAGTAGAGATACGGCTCTAAGCGAGTCCATTAAAAATGTAGCGCAGTTCTAATATTCGGATATTGCTTGCTACCATTCGGTGTAGAATCATTATTTTTTCTCCTATCCGCCATTGAAGTGTCACTCCGCATTTTATTTTTGCGTGACATGTGGTGTCTGGCTTTATGGAAAAGTGATTGAGGGTGTTGGGGAAGAGAGTGCTGAAGAAAATGTTTGGACATGAGAGTCATGATGTGACCGCAGGCAGGAGAAAGGCGAACAATGAAAAGCCATGTATTATATAGTGGTCAATTTATGAAGGGTGAGATGACGGGGCATGTAGCACGCATGGGACAGCAGGGAAATGCATATAGCCATAGAGATTTTTGTGGGAAAATTGGAAGGAAAACAACCGCCTGGAAGATTTAACCGTAAAATTCAGTGTATTAGTTAAACCGTCTTTACACAACAATATAATAACAGTTGCAAATTATTAATACAACATTCAACTAAGCAACATGTTTCGGCCTTACTCGGCCATCATCACCTGATGATGGCCGAGTAAGGCCGAAACATGTTGCTTAGTTGAATGTTGTATTAATAATTTGCAACTGTTATTATATTGTTGTGTAAAGACGGTTTAACTAATATATTGTTACCTATACACAACGGGATGGAAACTATCCAATTTAGTAAATTTCAGGATAATATTGAAAATGAAACTCAGAGAATTAGGGAGAGATAAGTTGGAGCATTTTTTTTTGTATTATTCATACAGTGCAAATTCTCATAATTAATGCATCAAACAATAAATGCACTTAATAAAATACAGTAGATAGCTACGAATCTAATAACCTGTAGTAATAAACTCTAGCACCCCGGTGCCGAAACATGTAGGAGTTTGCTGCTTGTTATGAATTGTATTTTATTAAGTTAAATTGTTGGTTGGTGCATTAAATGTGGACTGGATTCGTCTGGCTCAGGACGGGGACGAGTGGAAACAGCTGTGAACTGTGGATATGACATTGGAACTTCGAGTGCCATAAGTTGCAAGGAAATGAATGCCTGAGGACTTGTTAGCCAATCACGGACTTTGTACCATGGACTTAGACCTAAAAAAAAACTAATAACCACTCAAACAGAAAAACCTGATAATACAGAAAACTTCCACCGTCGAATCATCAATAATATTGACATAATTTTCTCTAATGATGAATTACTATTTCTCAATGCAGGCCTCAATTACAACTTCAATCACCAACACAAAAATTGGAATAGAACTTTAGCCTTAAAAGCCGAAACAACAATAAACCAATTACATACTTTCGAACAAGAACATATATGTCATCAAGTAGCACATTACATAAAACATTTATTTAAACAACGTGAAAACAACAAACCCTACAATACAAAACATGAGATAAAAGAGAAAAAGTTTATAAACCAAATAAAAAAACTAAAAAATAATGGTGCAAATCGTTTAAAATAACATGGGCTTAGAGGCAATCTTATTCAAATTTTGTGGTTTGTAACTTAGCATCCTTCTGAGAGATTGAACTCTATCACGTGGGCGAATATGACAGCATTTCCATCTGAAACGTGACGCCATGTGGTCTAATAGAAGGTACCAATATTTGAATTAACATTGGTGCAAGTTAGTGAAGTTGGTGGCGTCAATGTTCCCTTTCTACCGGGGTGCAGGGCGTCACAACCCACAGGAAGGTATTTTTAATATCCCTATTCTGATTTAGTAGTGATATGGGCTCGTAATGTGTTCTGTCTAATTTCCAGGTCTCAAGATGTTGAGGACGAGCACCTCTACGAAAACACAAATTCTGAGGAGCCATTGTATGAGAATTGCGCGGTTCCTGTGAGTGACTATGACAAAGAGCATATCTATGAACACGTTTCATGTCAGAGCCCAGTAAATGTCTTTTTGGGTTTACTCCAGAGTGATACTGAAACAATAAGTCCAGATCCAAACATTTACGAAGTCCCTCCCGGAGCAATCTTCAATTCAAATTTCGTCAGCTTCGAAGAACCTGATGCGGGGAAAGTAAAACCACCGAAAGGCTTCCAAGACTACGAGAACGTGTGCTGGGACCCACAGACAGACTTTGGTGACGAGATTTTTCCTCTCCCAGTTGAAGTGATATATTCTACAGTTGTGAAACCAAAGCGCAGAAGGTGCAGACCTCATATCTCTGCCATGTTGTATGAAGATACGTATGTTGGGCTGAAGAATGTAGAAGGAAAAACTGTCGAAATGAGTGCTACTAGAGACGTGGAAAGTAATAGTGTGAGTGGTGTGAATGGTTATTATGTGACGGGGAACATGGAGAAACATGCCAAGAATGGCGGATGTGAAACTTCCAGCGAACGTGTTTCTGATCGCACTGAAGACTTTGACAATGATGTTACCTCCAGAGGCAATATAATAGATTACAAGATCGATGGTAGTGTTGTTTACTTTCAAAATAATTCTAATGACACTAAAGCCGATGACAATGAAGACAGTTCGCACGACGTTAGTTTCGATAGCTCTTTCAACTCATCTGGAGAAAATCCACTCGATGGTAAAGGTAATAACTGTGTTGATCCCTCTGTAGACGAAATGATCAGAATAAATGATAATGTCTTCAATACATGTGAAGGAAAGATACTCAGTGCTAAGACTCATAACGTTGGAGCTTTGGGAAGCAATATAGACGGCGTTCAACTGGATAAATGCAAAACTGACTGCGAAGACGATTTAATGGACACAAAAGTCGACCAGTGCCTAAATTCTTGCGGAGATGCTGATAAACTCATTGAAGACCGCAACTGCGTAAATTCCTATGGAAATGAATCGATCGATAACAAGGTAGATACTTTTGTAACTTCTCTTGAAGATAATGAAAACACCGGTGATGTCCAAGGTAAAACTGTTGAATATCAAACCGAATCGATCAATATTCGCCTAGCGTCTAGTGAAGATAATGCAGTGTATGCTAACGTCGATAAAATCTTATCGTTCTCTGGGGACCCCAAAAACCATACCGAGAAACAGGCCACCACAATTATCAGTGGAGACAGCTCTGACAATGGTGGAGCTGCGGAAGAAAAATGTTCTTTATCGGATGCGATTTCACATTCTCTTAGAGAAGAATCTTCACAATCCCCAGCGATAAGTGGGAATAATTTAGATAACGAATCAGAAAGTAAAATGAGTGACGTTTCTCAGATAGACTGCACAGTTGTAGAAGACGTAGACCTTGAAGGGGCATCGGTCATTGAAATCTCTGAAGATGGCACATGGGAAACGAAGAGAGTGCCCCCTGCAGAGCTGAGTCAAGTGAGACAGGAAGATCAGAGTCACAGTGCTGAAGAGCCGGAGTTCTTGTGTGCGGTTGACCGGACGGTGGAGTCGGTGGTGACGAATTACGGCTCGCAGTATTACGTGAACTGTCCTGTAGCAAGCGTCAAGCCAATGAAACAAGAGAGTGCGGCTGTTACAGGCGATAAGCCAATGAAACAAGAGAGTGGGGCTGTTAGAGGCGATGGCATGCCTCGAAACATAGGTGCTCAGATCATGGAAAACTATGACGAAAAGATGCAGAAACTTCGTGAGACCTTACCGGACGTTAGCCTTCTGGACGTTAACGCCACACTGGAAGATATTGAACGTGAGCGTCGACGTATCATAGAAAATCAGACCGTCCGTGCCAAGAAGATAAAATGCTGGGTGAAAAACGAAAGTCTTCCTGGTGACACGCCGGATGACGTACTGGAGACGGAAAATGTGTCATCAGTTGAAGAGGAACTGCCTTCTCCTACAGTCCCGGATATCGTTGTGTCTGTTGAGGAGCCGGAGAGTGCAAGGGAACTTAATACCTCTGGCGCCGATGTGGAAACATGCACGTGTAACATTACGCCTGACGGTAAGTTCAGCGAATCACTTTAGCATCAAAGCATATTTGTCTGTACGCCTTTCCATTTCACTGCGTTGTTCACGTGGTGGTCTTCTGACTTGTGACACCGTATAGCCTTGTAGTTTGACACCGTGTATGTTCGCATGTTGGTATGGAACTTCCGCAGGAAAGGGCAATGTGCTGCCTCCGTGTCTGGGTCGATGAATTACGACGTAGACAGACGTTAAGGTGGTTAAAAGGTGGGAGATGCAAGCAATGTGACTATCGGAACCACTGAAAGGGGAGAAAACATAGATCGGGGATTTTTTTTCCTGTTTGCTTGGCATCCGTCATGAAGACGGAGGCAGACCGTTTCTCCGAAACGCGGTGTCAACCTACGAATCTACATCATATGAAATGATTTGTGACTGCCTGTTTCGATGCTGAGTAAAGCGTCTCGCTGTTGAGCTCTGTATTGTTCATTGCTTCATTGTAAATCTCCACTAGTTTCAAATTTGACAGAGTGCGTCTTACCATATTACTAGAACGATCGGCCTTGTGATCCGTTTGTAATTCCGTAAATTTTCTTCCGGAGTTGTGAGGAACATGGCGCTTAAATTTCGGTCCCGAAAGTTTAGTTTTTGTACCAGAACTAGCTTCATTTGAACACAGCATTATTTTAAGCACTGTCAGCTGCGACAGTTAGTAGTTGGGACAAAGTCTGAGATATTTCGTCGTTTCCACGACGATAATGTCAGCTTTAAATCATCGATATTATCTGGTACCGATAGCGCATGACTGTCTTTTCCTTAACTATATCTCGAGTACATTCAGGTTGTAAAGAATGCCATCAAGATACCAAGTTGCGCTATCTAAGAATCCCGTTGAAAATTCATTAGCACTGGAAGTTTTGTTCGAGTTGAAATGAATTAACAAATTTCCACAGATCAGAGGACTTCGGCAGTGCAACGCCCGGAAACACTTGTACAAAACAGAATTAATGCTTTTACGTAGTTGCTGATGCATTCTGGGCTGTTTGGTATTAAACTTGGTGTTCTTTTTTCTGTAGGTAGGGAAAGTAGAATATAAATTGGCAGAACTTATGCTTCTGCAGTTCTCAATAGACGTAAGTAATTGATCTTCCAAGTTAGGATCGAGTCAAGCCAAGGTCGAAGAATTGTGTCGTACAGAATCCAAGCTCATATTTATCGATACAAAGACGTGGAAACAACAGATTCCTTTCAAGCATACCGCAAAGTTCAATCGAGACTTGGTTTCAAGCCCCGGCATCGTAAAGTGCTATTTCATACCTTGCAATCATTATTTACCTATTTTAATAATTGTAGTGCCCCTCCGTGTGCCAGATTCGAAGTGTGGGAATGGTAAAGGCGATGTTGCCTCTTTGCACGCCACAGAGGCGTAAGGAAAAGTGCGGTTAGAGCTAGTTGAAGTCTTACCCTCGGAACGTGATGAGGGTAGGGGATCACATTCACGCCCACGGCCACATTTATCCAGATGCAAGGTCCCCGGTGCTTGTTGAATGGAAGGCTTCGTGGACCCCATAGCCGGTGCGGACGCCTAACCTTTTGACGCCTAATGTCAACTATAGTGATCGTACCGCACCGCTAACCTCTAAAGTTGTATTTTATATATTTATTCAACAAATATAGGTACTGAATATTTTAAACATGGTATATACTCTCAATTTTTTTCTCTTCAAAATGCAGTTTGTTTCATAATTCTGACGAATTTGGTTCCTGTATTATTCACATTTTATATACAGGGTGTGCTAAAATTAAAAAAAATAATTCCGGTGCCAAAAGGTTAAGGGAACAGAAAAATCGCTTGCTGCTGCCATCCAGCCAGTAAGCTGGTAACTGTATACACAGAGCTGTTCCGTCCTCCCAGATAGATGAATGGAGGGAACAAAGATAAAAAGTGAAGGCAAAATTGTGTCTGTCCACACCATGAAGGGATACGGGGGAAGTGCACGTACATGTATAGCTTCACGTATTCTAACATCAGCACCAGGTGCTGCTGAATGGCCAACCTCACGCACCGGTCGTTTTACCCTCGAAACAAACTAAAATAAAATTGAATTCTTCAAGTGCTGTACTCGTTAATATTAAGCTCGTGATGTTTCAAATCCGATGTCCCTTCTAAAGAGACGCGACCACGTGTAATGCTGAACTTGAAGTTGTGAGATTACATGTCGGGGGTTCGTCATAGATATGGAGAGGAAGTTCGGACTGGTTGAGACAGCTTCACAATTGTATACTGCTGGCCTGTGTAGTTATAGTGATTAAATGGGCGAGGATTTGGTGAGGGGGAAACGAAGCACACGTAAGGAAATGGGAAATTCGTGTGAAATATTTAGCGGGTAACCGGAATTGAAAAGACCACTTAGGGACCCACGCAAAAATTGTAAATGCAGTGTTGACACAAGTATTGTAGAAGTGCTGTGTGGGTAGGTTGAAGTGTTTCAATGTAGTGTTCATTTTTGGGCTTTTGTGAAGCCGGTGATGGACATTTAGACTCCGTACTCCCAAGGAAATCATAGTCTTATTGTGTATTAACTTTTCAAAACATTTGTCACATCGAGTTGGTTAGGTATTAATATATGTTTTATGTTTCCATTTACTGAATTATTTTATTATAGCCCCTTGTATTCGTTATTTTAACATTCAGATCATCGTAAAAGGCAAAGTTCACCCCGGAACAAGCCATGAAGACCCAGAGGGATAATATAAATATAGCTCTACTTTTTCTTTAACCTCGGCGCTAGATGGGGATGGGCGACCAACTCAACTCTCCGGCCGGTTTATCCCCGGGAAAGAGAACCGGTACCCATTGTATAGTAGGCCGGGTGGGCCCCAGGTACCGTGGTTAAAGTACTCATTTTCGTTTATTCAGAGCCAGTAACACGTGACTACAAGCCCACCACGTACTGAAAAATACGAACGGAATGAGATGTATGTGCCAAGTCACAGTAACCTATCCAATCGTGCTCCCGCGGCCTCGAGTCAAGCGGCGGTGTGATCCACTATGGTGGAGTATGGAGGAACCAGTGTTTGAGGATCCTCGTAATTACTTTCACATGGAAGGACTGTGGAAAAAGACCAAGGCTTTAACTCGGGTAGGGTGGCTGGTGTATTTTGTGAACTTCGTACCGTAACTTGTTGAACGCAAGTGCGGTTTGCTACGTGTGCTGTGAGCTGCCATCGTGTGTCACTGTTCCTCATTGGATAAAACAGTGTTCTAATATATACTCCAAACACTCGAATGGCCTTGGTACAACTTAAGCTGTTTGTTTGATGACTTTAAAGCCCAGACGACTATGTTTAATCCCACAAAGTTTGGCACACGGGCTTATTCTACAAACTAAAACGTGCATTCCCACACCCGGCATACATGATACTGAAGTCGTATCTCACCGACAGGACTTTCCAAGTACGGTATCAAGAAGAGTACACTGCACTCCACACCATACAATCTGGAGTACCACAGGGTGGTATCCTCGGACCCATAGTCTATTCAATATACAGAGCAGACTTGCCGAAAATTGAGCAAACGATGACAGCCAGCTACGCCGATGTTACAGAAATTCTAGCCTCACACCACAATCCCATTACTGCTTCATCAAACCTTCAACACCGCCTTAATCAGTTCGAAACGTGATTAAAACGATGGCGTATAAAAACAAATGAAAATAAATCGACCCATATTACTTTCCCCTTGAAACGTGAAACCTGTCCCACTGTAACATTAAATGGACAACATATCCCACAGAGAGAAACTGCCAAATACTTAGGCATTCACCTTGACCGCAGGCTGACATGGCAAAAACACATCTTTACGAGAAGAAAACAGCTCGGATTGCAACTCCACCGCATGTACTGGATCATAGGAAGAAAGTCGAAGCTGTCACTAGAAAATAAATTATTAATATACAAAACTATCCTAAAGCTCATCTGGACGTACGGCATTCCCCTTTGGAGTACCGCAAGTAATTCTAACATCGAAATACTGCAAATATTTCAAAATAAAGTCCTCAGATCAATCGTCAACGCTCCATGGTATGTACCTAACACTATTTTACACACCGATCTACAGATGCCCACAGTTAAAGCAGAAATAACTAACTTCAGCACCAAATACCGACAGAAGCTAATCACACGTCCCAACGAACTCATACCCGCTCTACTAGACGAAGAAGAACCAAGAAGATTAAAACGTTTCAAACCAACTGAACTAACCACAAGGTTCTCACAAGTACCGTACACAGGTACGAGAATATCTGATGTGAGGATATTCAGTGGAATATTACTCCACAGGTCATGTGATATCAGCGTAGGATGTAAGGTTAAGAGTACTTATAGTCTGTAATAGACTGGTGGTACAATAAACGAGACGGTAAAAAATGTTTAATCCCAAGTTATTTAGTATGGGATTTGTATTGGGCAAATTGTTACTGCGGCAGGGTTTTCTGCTAGCACTTGGGTCGCACCTTATCAGTTATATCTCGCCATTTTTACGTAAGGATCTACTGTTATGGTCTTATATTGCAACGCGCATCAAACTCGTGGAATGTTGCAACTCAGGTATCGAAGAGATGTGGTAGACACATTAAGAGCTATGACGGCAGCATAAAGGTGAAGATTGTATTTGGCTTGTACATCCATATTCGTTGGTACACAATCAGTCGCCTATAGGAAACTGCTTACTCATCTCGACAAAGTTATTTTAAAGTTCGTTCGTGTTTTTTTTTTTTTAGTGAAGCGCTTATATTTTGTTTTTGCTTAATAAATATCGGGCTCAAACAGCTGTAATTCGCGGAAAGTAGATAAAACTCTCAAACGTAAAAGTACAAGAAAATTACAAATGGTTGTCTGTATACCGCCAGCTGTCCGCTGACGTAATTTATGGTTTCGAAATTGGAAATTTTAAGCACCTGATTGTTTATGTACAGAGGGCACAGGAGGCCTGTTTGGGGCCACAATGCCAAGGAATTCGGATTTTGACCCACTTTTGCAAATAACTAACCTCTCGGTTCACGGATAGAGAGAGTTCCTTCCTAAATGAAGAGCAGAATTGGACCGTACTGCTGTTGACCGGGTTTTTGGTGTAAAGTTTTAAGTTCTGTGAAGTTACAAGATCCACTTAAACCTTTACAGACTACGCTTAACCTCGATTAAAGACTCAGTTCGTACCGCGCAGTAAACACAACTCTTCTCGGTAATAAAAAAACCATGAAATTAATGCTACAAAGAGAAATAATTGCAGCAAATAGCAATTTTTTTTTGCATTTGTGGCATTAATCTATCTTGAGAACTGTACAAAATATGTAAATGCTCTGTGTGGGCCGAAAGTACTGCCGTTCAACTTTAAAGCTAATGATACATTTGACGTTCAGGTAACCGTGCATCGTGATAAATTCTTATAATAAAACCAACTAGATGCACTAATGTCTAAAAAATTTATTTTTGGAATAAAACTCTACATGTTTCTGACAGTTCCTCTGTCCA
>Ga0131853_10019749_pt1 | contig 12258 bp, 10 predicted proteins | sample TergutLab28metaG_FD_92764 | JGI IMG/M metagenome (GOLD analysis project Ga0131853, IMG submission 92764) | Labiotermes labralis P1 segment gut microbial communities from Petit-Saut dam, French Guiana - Lab288 P1 (version 2) (version 2) | ecosystem: Host-associated > Arthropoda: Insects >...
GCAACGGGTCCCCACAGCCGTTAGTCTCTGTTTTCTAGACCTGGAGCCGCTACTTTTTTCATTCAAGTAGCTCCTCAATTGACCTCACGAGGCTCACGAGGCTGAGTGGACCCCGTTCCAGACACACTACTACTAAGAAAATCTGGTAGCGCCGGGGATCGAACCCGGGACCTCTGTATCTGTAGCCAGAAACTCTGACCACTAGACCACAGAGGCGGTCCGTTTCGGGTAAAAAATCAAAATATGATTAAATGAAAAAGAGAGAAGTTTCCCCTTGCTCAAGACTCCAGTATCTGTTCCCTAGCATGTATGGCTATTTTTACTTAACTTCACTTAAAAATTCTCCATACTTCCGAGCTCCATATCCGTCAACAAAGCTGTCCGAACAGAAAACAGTTTCAAACCGTCTCGCAGCATATGTGAAAAAAAAAAATATTTTCCAAAAAATCTTTAAAATGTATAATTAATGTTTGTACTATGTGGTGTACGTATCAGTCAGGTTGGCATGAATTCACACGCGTATTACTTTTTTATGGGCAGAAATTCTCCTCTTCTGAGAGATTCACTTTAATTGGCGTTGTTTTGTTCCTGAATGTCCACGGATAAGGTGGACTTCATATATTACAGCCTCACTCCTTTTCTGTGTGGCTGTGAAATTTCGTCTTGTACCTTTAGGAATGAACAGTCAGTGCGCGTGTTTGAGAATAAAATACGCGTGAGAATGGATGGAACTACATAAAGGCAAGGAAATAGGCCGAGGGCGGGCTTTGTTATGTGTCTTAGTTACCAAGTGTTACTAACTGACTGACTGACTGAATGACCAACGAACGAACGAACGAACCAAACCAACCAACTTAATGAAGCAGAGTCCTTCTTGAGAAGCTAACAGTCCCTCAGCTATGCAAGAAATTCTCCGCATTGTATGGAACCAGAAGATCAATTACCCTATAACGAGCTCCCCATCTGTGCCTGTTCTAAGCCAGACCAATCTAGTCCATACCTTCAACCTAACTTAAAGATTCACTTTAATATCATTTCCCATCTACGCCTAGGTCCAACAAGTTATCTCATTACCTAAGGTTTCCTCGCCTAATCCCTGTACACAATTTTTCTCTCCCCCATACGTCCCACACCCCTGCCTCTTTCATTACTCTTCATTTATCACCTGAATAGTATTTGGTGAGGAAGCTCCTCATTATGCAATCTCATTCATTCCCCTGTTAACTCCTCCCTCTCAGGACCAACTATCTTCCTCAGCACGTTGTCCTACAACGCCCTCAACCTATGACCAGACATTAACAGGATGATAAATTCGATAAAAGTAAGATGGGCGGGGCCTGTTCTGTGAATGAGACTGAAGTGAAACTATGCACAGGATTTCAGACGGATAATCCTAAGGTAGTTAGGTGAGACGCAAGTTGACGAGAAGATAATAGTAAAATGGATTTGAATAGTATCTGAACCAGCAGTTTGTAATAATGCGTTAAAAACTAAATTTCTAAATACATTTGTTATGTTGGCAATAATCTCGTATTTCTTGGCCAACTTAGGCACCGTGGCCGGCAAAGAACAGAAACGCAGTTTTTTCTCTGTTCAATACAGTCCACACATTCTGTTACTCACTTTCACCGCTAGATGACAGGGACGAAAGCGACGCCAAGATGGCTGCGTAGTGAAAAAGAAGGATTAACGCAGACACAGACGCCAGCTTGTATCATCACTCAGAGGACAGAATTTTTTTTTCCTCGCTCAGGAAACTTTTACAACAAAGGAAGAAATCTACGCGAATTACAACAACAAACTGGTGAGTCGTGTTAATTTTTTTTAAATATTTTGTTTTGTAATTCATTGGTTAATACATTGCTTGGTTTGTTAGCATGCCGTCTGGAGTTCCGTCCAGTGCTTCATGCACAGGCGTGATGCGCGATCAATAACCTAACCCGAAACAAAAAAAAGGTCACATTGGGGATAAATACTGGTATTCGGTGAAATTAATACACGTCCGAAAGATGAAAGGTGGTAATCTTAAAAGTAAGGAAAAAATTACAAATAAATCTCCAAACATTATTTGCATAGAATGGGCCTGAACAGATAAATGTGATTTAAACTGCAGTCGTCTGTACCACACCTGGTAAAGATATATAAACTACCGGAAAATGTCAAAACATTAGCGGAAGTGGATTTTACCATGTGTAATGAAGGCTTTGTTACGAATTGTCTTGGAAGTTCTTCCGAAATGTATAAAACTGTCGTCATCAAATAGTGCAGACTGAATTATATACAACAAAATTTACTTCACAAATTTAAAATAAAAAAATGCAAAACAATTCTATATGCTCGTAGTGGAGAAACATTTATTTTAAAATACAGTATTATCCAAAATGGCGGAGTAACCGTGTGAATAATTAATAATATAATATGCTCCAAAATGGCTGCCATGACGTGTTGTACCAAACCCACAGTATCGTAAGCAGAGAAAGCCTCAAAATTTCTTTTCCGAAATTTGTTACAAGTGAGTTACATGTCCCATGTTTGTGGGTGAAGAAAAATTCTAGTGAACTTGTTTCTGCCATTCTTATTTAGCGCTGTGCGTGACGTCGCCGCGGCAGATATAAATGTCTTTCATTATAGGTGTAGTGATTTTGTTATTACAGAGGTAGAAGCGTGTTCTGGACGAGAGTTTCAAGTCACGGTGTTCTGAATCACTAAAGACGATGGTTAACGGTGGAACCTAATTTATTACTTTTGAACTCACTCTGCTGAGTCACAGATGTCTCTTGTCACAATCATTGCGTGTCTGGAGTTTGCTGATGGGGCAGGGGTCCCCCGGAATTTGAGGGCAGCTCCATATATTAAAAAGTACCCACGGATGTTAGACAGCGGGTAGTCCTCAAGTTTGGGGTTTTGGGCAGAATCCATAGTTTTTTTTAGTACATAAAGTGTGGCATGTTTCGGAGCTACCTACCGCAACCATCTTCAAAGTGCTATTCAGAAGGCAGTTTGCCACAACCCCAACAGATCATAATCTATAATTCTGTGGCTTTTCTCGTAAATCTCTGTAATGAGAGGTCTATCCCCGCCACCGCACATGACATAGGCGTGGCTTGTTACAGTCGCCATGACAGTAATTGACGTAATTTTAAAGTCTTTCATTCAGCTTGTGTCCTTGCCTGCGAAGTCCGTCCACAGCTCTTTATATATATATATATATATATATATATATAAAAGAGAGAGAGAGAGTGAGAGAGAGAGAAGCCTAAGTGACTTTCCATCGTTTTTGTGCAACACGCTATTTTAAAACCCCAAAAGAACTTAAATTATCTAGCTCTGAGTTTATCTCGGCGGTGATTATGGAAGCAGGATTTTGTGGGTCGTGACGCCGTTTAGTTTGGTAGACTCCTTCTACTCTACATACAAAGGCATCATTTAATTTCTAAGAAACCGATGAATTTGTGTCAGGCTACATGTCATCACACTGTAGTGGACGGTACTATTTAAATTACAGTGTTACTCCCCATGTGCACTTTCTCGCATAAATCACCAATTCCATAGATTAGAGTCCTTTATAAAAAAAACTAAGAGTTGCTCAGTCAGTCGAGAGATTCTTGACGTATTGTGGAAACCGAAAGTTTATTACCGCGTTCACAGGAGCTCGCGGCGTTTCCCTATCCTATCAGGTTTTTCTTGGTTTTTTCAGGTTTCTCTTGGTTTCCCTGTGTCTATAAGCAAATGCTGAGATGGTTCCCAAGATTCCAAGTTGCCACTACATGTTTCTCATATAGCCCTCCCGACTTAAATTCAGTAGTAACCAATTTCATATTTTGTATAAATGTAAAATAACCACTGCAACCGGGTAACAACCCAATTGCAGTTAATAATAATAATAATTATTATTATTATTATTAAGCCAGATCCATTCCACGCCTTCCCATTAAACTTATTTAGGATAAATTTTAATATTATCTTTTCATCTACGCCTAGGTTTTCTAAGTGGTCTATTCCCTTCTGGTTTCCGCAGCAAAATCCCGCATGCGTCACCCCACTATCCAATACGTGACACATGCCTCGCCCATAAACATTTTTGCTTATACTTCTGTTAGTTAAGGTGTTCTAAACTTTTCCCAGTTTAAGAAAGCAATTTCTTACATCTTGGGAAGGAGTAGGCCCTGTTTCAGCACGAATTATGGAAGAATATTTTGTAAACATTTGGGCGCGTAATGTGACGTATAAGGGCTAATTTAACCCTTTAAGGACGAACTGGATCAGTCGCTTTTAAAGACCCAGTCCGTACCGCGCAGTAAACACTTTCTGCCTCGGTTATAAAAGCCGATAAATTATAAATGTATGGAGAAATAATTGCTGTTTGTTCAGAGATCCATAAAAAATAAGTAAATACATTGTGGGTAGAACACAGAATTTGTGAATGTTAAACCTGGTGGTACATATAGTAAAGCTTAGGCGTTAAGAGGTTAAGAGACTGCTTGACCCTTGAAGAATTGACCGATAGGTTGTCTCGAAACGTTGGTAACTGGCTTCCAATCTACGCGGCGCAAAATCCCAGGAGAGCGCAGGTTCAATCGGAAAATTTATTCATTGCATTTCCGCAAATGACGGACCGTGAACCGCCTGGATCGCCGTACTAGGCCCGGCTGGTTGTTTTGACGGCTGACCTCTACTTCCGATATATCCACGCAATGTTTGCACACGTATCACTCTTCCATTATCGACATGACGTACATGAGAAAGTCCCACAAATGTACCTGCTTCATGGGAAGCGGGTTGCAGGATCAATACCGCCGAACGCACTTAATTTCTTGTTTTGTCAACACTTTCAGCTTCTACGGTTGAGCATTAGGAGACAAAGCAAGGCAAAGAAACTGGAGCCGTAAGAAGAACCAAAAAAAAATCTTGATGGAACATTGTTTACGTAATGTCAGGTGGTGGAAAAAGTCTTTGGGTGCCTTTCCGCCCTCGGCGACTAGGATTCTGACGGTGGCGCCGGATATTGGTGGCTCCACAGTATAGAATATTTCACAATACTGGCGCCCAGGATTTTGAAAGTATTTCTTACAGTTTTGGAAAATTTATGCGCATCCTTGCGTGCCCTGTTAGGTATCCCATAGTTTAAGCTGTTGACTTTAGCTCACGTGTAGTTCGGAATCCGAAGACCTCAACACTCACTATAACAACCCGAAAACCGATTTATTTTAATCGCCAACTGTTCTTTGTCCTTCCACTAAATGAGGCATTGATTCTTCGTATATGAATAGCCAGAGTGTCACAATACAAGAGACGTAAAGGTAAAGTACTTTCGCCCCATAACTTGACATGTAGGCACACAGGGGGAGTGGAGGCATAGCTCTACTCCTTCTTTAACTCCGACGTTAGACGGGGCTGGTGGTCAACGCCACGACCCGGCCGCTTTACCACCGAGAATGACCAGATACCCATTGTGCAGAAGGCTCGGTGGACCCCAGGGACCGTCTGGACGGGTGCGGAAAATCTCGCTGACACCGGGATTCAATCCGCGGACCGTCCAGCCTGTAGCGAGTCGGTATGTCGACTGAGCTATTCCGGCACACTTATAGAGACGTAATTTGTAGATGGCGAGACAAGCGAATGGATGCTAACTCACTGTTTTTGCGTTAATTTTACGCACTTCAAAATAATGCACAGAATGAAGATTCGACCCGTGCCTTAACAAAGGCAATCCTTGGCCTCTTTATCAGCAACAGTAGTTACTGGTTAAGGATGTGCCTATCTGAGGATATACTGGATTTCTTCCACAGTTTTGCGTTCAGTTACGGACGCACAAAATTCATCATTAACCAAAAATACACACTATGGTACCTATGTTGGTGGCCAACTGGATTCGGCTAAGGTACACTCTCTGACAACAGTAATAGTTCTATGCAGATCAAAATCAGTGTCAACCGATAGAAGTTACTGATCTTGCAGAATAAAATATGAACCAGGAGTTTTTTTTAAAGAACATCCCAGATAAGGGTGATTTTCGTGAAAATCTGTGCAACCCGTACTACTTCTCATTAGAATGTTAATGAAATTTTGCCCATTTTTTTACATTCTTCTTTCAACGTAGATAAAATTACCTATTTAAAGAACATCTCAGATAAGGGTGCTTTTCGTGAAAATCTGTGCAACCCATCGTACTTCTCATTTTCTCATTAGAACGTTAATGAAATTTTGCCCATTTTTCTACATTCTTCTTTCAACGTAGATAAAATTACCTATTTAAAGAACATCTCAGATAAGGGTGATTTTCGTGAAAATCCTTGCAACCCGTCGTACTTCTCATTAGAACGTTAATGAAATTTTGCCCATTTTTTCTACATTCTTCTTTCAACGTAGGTAAAATTACCTATGGAATATTTTCACAATAATTATTGATTTTTTATGATTTTCATGAAATTCGGTTGAGTGAAGTTTTATTTTTTACTTCCGAGCGCAAATGAATTTCGACCGTCACTTCCCACATGCACTTTACGATGTTGGTTAAATGCGGGATAGCGCTATAAATATATTTCTGTTGAACATTTTTAAGTTTCATGGAAATCGGCGCGCGAAAAGCCACAATATTCTTACGGCTGTAAGCAAAAAAAAAAAAATACATTTATCGTGAAATCGTATGATATTTGGAAAGTAAACAACGAGTTTTCCAATTATGTTTACTGCGTCACGGAACACAACATTTATACTCTTGCTGCGATCGATGTGTTTACTGCGCGGTACGGATTAAATTTTAAACAGCAGTGGTCAACTGGCGTCCTCAAAGGGGTAATGTGGGCAAAGGATAAGCAGGTTAGGTCACCTGGAGAGAATGGAGGAGGATAGGATGCCCGAAAAGATCTTCATTCAAGAACTGGAAGGGACGAGAAGAAGGGGAAGACCCAGGAAAAGATGGAAAGAGGAAGTAGAAAGAGATCTTCAAGTGCTGGGAGTGAGAAGATGTAGAGAGTTGGTGGCAGATAGGAAAGAATGGAAGGACATTGTTCGACAGGTCAAAACCCACAGCGAGCTGTAGTGCTAATGGAAGAAGAAGAAAGGGGTAATGCTACGGGAAGTATCGTCCTCAGAACAAAACATAAATCAAAATATAATCTCCATCCCAAGTAGCATTAAGCGTTAATTTTTTATCGATATATGAATATTATTTGGTTCTAACACACTAAAGCAGCCTTTAAGTTCCCACACCTGAAGTCACCTCTATTAACAGTGGCCTCGTGTATGGAAGCTGAACGCAATGGTGAAGATATATTGACGTCATTAAGCACCTGAATAACAGTGATTACTTCGTAATCAGCCGTACAATTCGGCTGTCTGAATGAGTGTCCATGCTAGAGCGTAAAATCAAGACAAATTTCACACTAGAACAAGCCACGGAAGGCCAGGAAGGAGGTACAGGTATAGATGTACTCTTTATTAACCTCAACGCTAGATGGGGGTGGGTGGTCAAGACCACGTTCTGTCCGCTTTACCTCCGGGAAAGAGAAACGCTACCTCTTGTACGGGAGGCTGGGTGGGTCCCAGCGGCAGACTGGACGGGTGCGGAAAATCTTATTCCTACCGGCACTGCAGTAGCATGTTTGTTACTGTAACTCATCAGCAGATAATGTACAAAACGATAGAAACTACAAGTAACAAATATTTAAAGTTGTCCCTGTCCGAGTCGTGAAGGCATAGAGGGGGAGCAGAAGCATAGCTCCACTCATTCTTAATGTCGGTACTTGATGGAGTTGAGTGACTTCATACCGCAGCCGCTTTACTTCGAGAAGGAACCTCGGAACCCCCTCAATAGAGACGGACTGGGCTCCAGAGCGGTTTGGATATTTTGGAAAATGTGGACTTCTTTCCTGTCATCATTCGTACACCGGAACCTCTAGCCTCATAGGGTAAACGGACTACGCTATAGAATAATCTGCCTCTGAGTAAATCAAATATTTCAATTAAACTACTCTTTATATTTGTAAAAAGTTAAATGTGTGTGTGTGTGTGTGTGGGGGGGGGGGCACCTTTAGTGAGAAGCACAATTCAGAACGATACGTCAACATAACGAGCGGTAACACGAAGCTGTACAGATCAGTGGAAAGGTGGACAGGGTCTGTTTGAATTAAGCATGCTATAGTAGTAAAATATGTGTTGTCAGACAACTAAAAGTAGTTATTCCGAACTGTTTAGGTGCGTTGACAGAACTGAGAAAAACTGCGACCCGTCTGTCCACTTGGGGAAAAAAAAACTCGCCTCCCAATAAAAGGATTTTCATGAAATTTTAATTTGAGTTTTTTTTGGAAATTTTTGGAGAAAGTTTCATTAAAATGTAACAATAGTAACGGGTACTGTAGATGGAGAAGTTGGTACATGCTTCATAATATTTCGGTGAATTACTTTTTGAAAGATTATCTTTCCAGACATACTATTTTAATGTATATACCGTACCCCTTTTATGGTTTTTACTGCAACGAACCAGTGCACAAATATACATATATATATATACCAAAACAGTATGTCTTTATATAATGTACACCCCTACATGTTTCGTCATATCTAAGTCATCATCAGGGAGTTTTACATTTGTGCCCTGCTAAGTTACATAAATTCCTAAAACTGAAACTGTTAAAATTACAATTCCATAAATTGTTTAGATTAAAATATACTAAAACATTATTTGGTCGTCTTTTAGTGATACGGTATTTGTGGCTGTATATACAGTCTGAGATAATATGAATATATGGATACATTATCGTGGACGTAGTGAATATACTTAATGATGTGTACATTATGTAAAGAGATACTGTTGTGATATACATTTGCTCATTAGTTGGTTGAAATAAAAACAATAAAACAAAAAATCTTTCAAGATAAATTTGTGTAGAATATCAAGACACACACAATTTATGCTCATTAGCTCTTTTCCGAATGTCGTGGTGCTTATTAGATAATATGCAAAAGTATGGTACAGCCGGACAGGCCACAGATAAAATATTGTGCATGTGCTTTGCATGTTGTATAAGTAAGGATACAGACACATACTCAGAATGTCAATACTTATTCCTTTTCCACTGCAACAATGGTTACAAGAACACTCTTCAATCTAATGTTTATTGGACCGTGCATCATTGTGATAACTGAAGAATAAAACCAACTAGATGCCACGTATTATTTTATTGTACTTCTTATAGGCTCAACATGTTTCGGGCACTACTGTGCCCATCATCAGGGGCTTGCGACTATGATGTTGATTACCACATTGGTTGTACCGTTCTTGGTTTGCTGTATGTTGGAGGTTAGGTGTGGTTAGTTTGGAGTAGTGTCCGGGCTGCAGGCTAAAGCTCCTGATGATGGGCACAGTAAACATGTTGAGCCTGTAGGAAGCACAATAAAATAATAAGTGGCATCTAGTTGGTTTTTTATTCTTCAGTTACGCGCTTCAATGTTGCGTTATACGCACATCGCCTGTCCTCATTGTGAATGAGTGAATAATGTGAGTCAACGGTTGTTGTACGTCACGAAGTTCCCAGTACTGAATTTTATCTTTGGTTGCAGAATAGGCTTTTTGGTCGCAGTGGTCTGTGTGTTAGAAATATGGGGATGAAAGAAATGTATTCAAGTATTTCAGTACGGTTGTTGGAAATAAACCTGCATCTTAAGCAAAGAATATTGTGTGATGCCGTTACAGGCCCGGTGTGGCCCAGAGGGTGGGTAGAGTTACAGCTCTACTCTTCCATGACCGCGGCACTAGAAGGGGCTGAGTGGCCAGCAGCACCCACCGGTTGCACTTTACCCCCGGGAAAGACCCGATACCCATTTTACAGGAGGATGGGTGGGCCACAGGACCAGTCTGGACGGAAGGAAAATCTCGTCCCCACCGGGATTCGATCCCGGACCGTCCAGCCCGTAGTCAGTCAAAGCAAAGAATAGGCCAAAACAAAATACAAAGCAATTTTACTTTCATGTCACGGATCCTTTATTGCTCTTACTTTGAAAACACGAAATGTTGGCAAACTTACATACGAACCGTGTACATTTCATCAATCAGACACAGAACAAGCTGTGTTTTCCGCTACTTGGTTCTCGGGAAATGGTCTTTCTACCTCCCCTCCAATCAGATTAATGCAATTTCTCTGTCGGACGTGCACCATCAATCACCATTCTACTTTTCCCTTTTTTAAATCGCAGGCGTGGCATCCAAAAACATTCCTTCTAAAATTAATGGCTTTAATCTTACCACATTCGCAGCTAACTTAGAACATTATTAACGGATGAACACATGAAATGTGAATTTCCGCACTGATAGTGAAGGTGCTGGAATGTGGGAGCTTAAGACGTATGGTCATTCGCGGTTATTAATGAGACAGGAAATGTACGCATAACGTAACATTGAGGTGCGCACATGCAATCACTTTTGCAATGGAAAAAGCAATGAGTATTACAGATAGCGAGAGTGTGTTTGTAGTCTTGGGTACCCAGCGTGCAATGCGCTCGCGCCATATTGTCGTCTGTGGCCCTTCCCGGTTTTACTACAGTTTCCCACATTTTCTCATAAAGGCAAGATTTTCAAAGAAAAAAGTTTTTGAACACAAAATGTGTGTTTTGATTTTCTCTACAAATTTCTTCTGAAACAGTTCTCATTATAAGGAAAATGGAAAGAGATATGATCAAAAATATATATTGGTCTTCAAGTAAAGTACCCGTTATTCTTGTCAGATTTCAATGTAACTTGAATTTTCTCGACAGATTTTCGAAAAACACTCAAATGTCTAATTTCATGAAAATCCACTTATTTGGAACCGAGTTTTCCCATGCGGACTTTCAGACAGACAAAAATGTCGAAGCTAATAATTTTTTTTTTTTTTGCAATTTTGCTTACGCGCCAAAAAAAAGCAAAATCCCCACCGTCAGTATTTCAAATTTTATTGAAATAAACCCTCTTTGCACAACACAACTGACAGTTGTATTCTACAACTGGTTACATCAGCAACATGTTTCGACCTTGCTTTGCCATCATCAGGTTTACAAATATTAATATCAATTAAGGTACATAATGTTGCTGTACCGATGGGATCCCATGGTTTACATTGTCTCTGTGTCTTATATTAAAACTGGTTAATGGTTAAAATATGACGCAATATAATTATACTATTTATAGCATCCAAGCAAGCGTCATATTTTAACCATTAATCAGTTTTAATATAAGACACAGAGATAATGTAAACCATGGGATCCTATCGGTACAGCAACATTATGTACCTTAATTGATACTAATCTTTGTAAGACTGATGATGGCAAAGCAAGGTCGAAACATGTTGCTGATGTAACCAGTTGTAGAATGTAACTGTCAGTTGTGTTGTGCAAAGAGGGTTTATTTCAATAAAATATGTCGTATGTACACAGCGGGATGGAAGCAGTCCAATTCAAGTAAGTATTTCACCTATAATCACGGATTAACTTTTGAAATATTGAGATTAGACCAAATTATATATACGAATCGCAGTTCGCACTGTATACTAGACATGCTTCGTCTCTGTTATGTACAGACATAGAAGATGATTGTACATAGGTTCACATTACTGTTTGTTTCGAAACCCCCCCCAAAAAAAAGTAAAAACACTGTGTGGGCACAACTTAGGAATTTTTAATGTTAAATAAGCGGTAAATAAAATAACAATTAAGCTTTAAATTGTTATGTGGTGTAGCCCTTCACAGCTCAAATGCAATTATTGTGTTAAAACAAAAGAACTTCAATACAAACATCTCCACTTTAATCTCTCAAGACACGTACAACCATATGTTTTCTCCATCTCAATTATGACGTTTCTTACGTTTTTTTTATTTGGCTCTCTGTCTCACATCAAGCGTATCGAGAGCTTGTTTCCTTTGAGGTAAAGATGCCGCAGCTTGAAGCTAATTTTCATGTTGATCTGAGCTTCTCTCATTTACCCGTAAATCGGACATATCTTGTCTACCCACGATATTTACAATAATGTGATTTAATTGTGTTCCAAATTTCGATTTTGGGTTCTTTAATTTCCGAAAATCTTAATTTTAAAAATTTAATCACTTTAAAATTAACAGTGCTAATGCACAAACTGATAAAACTAAGTACATGGTCATGTCTCAAGATCAGAATGCAGGACAAAATCACAGTGTGAGTATTGATAATAGTACCTTCGAGAGGGTGGAAGAGTTTAAATATTTGGGAACAACTTTAACAATCCAAAATTCTATTCGGGAAGAAATAAA
>Ga0131853_10019752_pt1 | contig 12257 bp, 9 predicted proteins | sample TergutLab28metaG_FD_92764 | JGI IMG/M metagenome (GOLD analysis project Ga0131853, IMG submission 92764) | Labiotermes labralis P1 segment gut microbial communities from Petit-Saut dam, French Guiana - Lab288 P1 (version 2) (version 2) | ecosystem: Host-associated > Arthropoda: Insects >...
AGGGACCCGGGAGTGAGGGCGGCCCCCCCCCCCCCCCCCCCCCTAGTGACGAGGTTAAGAATAAGTGCCTCCATTCCCTCTTAAGTCTACAAAGTGCGCACAGGGACAGCTTAACTTTCACTGTTTAACTGCATTAAACACCGACTGGACAGGATTACACAAGAGGTGGTTTCTATTTTGGTACTGTTTTTTACAGTGGGTATCGGGTCATTCCCGGGGGTAAAGCGACCGGGGTGTGGTGTTAACGACCTCCCCGCATCTACTGTCGAGGTTAAATGGAAGGTAGTGATGTACTTCTATTCTCAGCGTGTGACCTCATGGCAGGTTACAAGGTGTACTTTACTTTTACTGTCGTCTCTGGAACACGAGGCTAGGTAGAGTCTGTTTTAATACTTCAGGATACACAACCGCAGTCTCCTTTTGTATCCCCTCCGATTCACCACTCATCATCATCGTCTCTCACGCGAAACTAAACAATTTCTGTTGCCGGAAAGACTCCATTCGTGGACATCGGACCCTGAAGATGGAGGCAGCAAGCTCCTCTGAAACTACGGTAACTATATACCAATACAGTGTGTAATGCAACAGAAATTCTAGATTTTAATCACGAAAGCCGTGAGATCCGCACATCTCGCAGTTTCTCTGATATTAAAGCAATGGGGCAAACTTATTCACGAATAAACAACCCTCTGGAAATCCGTTCATGCTCTCGGGTAACCAGACAAATATAAACTACATTTATGTCACTGAAATTTGTAGTGGCGGCAGACTGTTCTTTGGCAGTTACAAACTGAAGCCAAAGAAACAAGTGACTCTCCGAAACATTTCGCCTGGCGGCAGACTGTTCTTTGGCAGTTACAAACTGAAGCCAAAGAAACAAGTGACTCTCCGAAACATTTCGCCCTTTTGCCAGGCAGGTACAGGAAACAGGACAAGCACACAAGGAATACGACAGCTCGCACTTTACGAGGGGTGTAAAATGTCAGTACAAGAAATACAGCTGCGCCGAAGAGACCGGCGAAACAGTCAAAACACATCCCTCGCGAAAAACGAGAGTAAGTAGTGACTACCTTCAGACTGCACTGAAAGCATTCACGAATGATACAACAGGGGCCTTAAGAGAGAGGACGCACCGGACGTGTCACGTCCTGCAGACATTTCCTACATATTTTTTTGACGTTTTGCTGACCGTGCATCTCAGTATATTTATCTCGGTTATTAACCAACTTGATGCACAACATTTTTGTTTTACAGTAAGTTTATTTCATACCTCTACATGTTTCGAACACACGTGCTCATCATCAGGAGATCAAAATTGCATTACACAGCCTCTGGTATCATCACACCTATAGGTGTGATGATACCAGAGGCTGTGTAATGCAATTTTGACCTCCTGATTATAAGCACATGTGCTCGAAACATGTAGAGGCATGAAATAAACTTATTGTAAAACAAAAATTTTGTGCATCAAGTTGGTTAATTACGGAGATAAATTTCCTACATAGTTGCAATAAGAAGCGTTTCCGTCCAAATTTGCTCCCATACACCGCCGGCAGGTTCCTTTACAGCTGATGACAGTATTCTCTGTTAAATTTAGATTGTTCCTATACGTTCGTTACAGGAAGTTCGCATTGGTTTTCACTTCATATTCGCGGGATACGGTAAAGTTTAGGTTACAGAGAGTTTGATTTTTAATCCAAATTCAATTTCAGACAAATACTGTCGTATTTGCTCGTTACTGCATACCTGGGCAAGCATGGCCTGCGTGGTCGGATGATCTAGTCCCGCAGGGGGTTTCTGGTCGCCGTCCACAGACTCTGAGCTGGAATCCATGGCAGAGCTGGGCCCTGCGGCCGTTCCCTTCTCGTTATCGCCAGCAGACGAACTCCGACCGGTGCTGCAAAGAGAAATAGATAAATTATATAGACAAGGACGGTCTTATAATTACAGAAGTACTGTAAAATTATATAGTCGACATCCGACTGGCCTGCTACAAAACAAGAATTATGAACGATACATTAACAACATTCGTTGTTCTTCGTCTATCAGTCCTTGTGCTGAGATGTAAATCAGTGCTGCAAGTAGGCATGTTTTTGTACCGTATCCTAGCAACAGCTCTAGAGTCGGACGTAACAAACAACTGTTTCTACAGTTCGAGCATTACATTGCCATAACATGTATCGTTACGATACTGAGAAATGGAAGCATATACTTATATACAATGAATGTTAACTGCCGCATATACATACACGTACTTGGAAGTATATGACAATTTGGAGCTGATTACGGAAATCAAAATGCCGTAAAATACAAGGAGTACATTATTAAATCTGCACACACGCCCAAGTTGCTGTGATGGGAGATTAACACATTGTTGTAATTAATGTGACGGTCGGATACAACTTAAATTACACAAACGTGGTCAAAAAACCAAGTTCAGAGAACACCTTAAAGACATAAGCATAGGCATATACGGGAGGATAAAATGAAAATGCACCTAGAGAGTAATATAGAATTAAAATGGATCTAAAAGAGGCAGGATATGGTCTGGACCGATCAGGCCTAGGGTTCCATTACAGACGCAAAACTTGTACCCATCTGTCTATAGACTTTCTATGTATGACTCTTCTCCACGAGGTCTGTTTTTAGGGGCAGTCTACCATGATTTTGGGATATCACCGCGGTGCAGCTCCTGTCTTGCATGAATCACAACTCGATATTGTAGGATGGTAAGAAATGGTTCGTCGTACAGAAAATTGGTACATGACATGAATTAGTTAACTTGTCATGTTAAGGCCGCTGTCCTTTGAAAACCAGTGGCTACTGTACTGTATGTATCATCAGATTTAACAGTGAGCAGCTTTGCAATTGTAAAAAGGCTACGTATGTTTCCCAGAATACAGGCTGATTATTTCCGCACACAACATTCAACGCCGCGTCTTTACAATGCAGAGTGTGTGTTCTCTGTGAGAGAAAAACTAAATTTTTAAACACCATTTACAAGTACCTTAAAATTCGTTTTCAGAGTATCAACAAATTCCCAGGACGATCGACAGGGCACTTACGCCTGTATGCGGTTTAATATCTCTGCCACTCATCAGCTCTAATACCGGTACAATATATAATCAACAACTCTTCCCCCGTCGAGTAATTTTGGTAAATTTGGGAGTAGACCCCATGGGCTGGGCATGTGGCGCGTATGGGTGAGGAGAGGGGGGTGTATGAGGTCTTGCTGGGGAAACCGGAGGGAAGGAGACCACTGGCTAGGCCTAGGCGTAGATGGGTGGATAATATTAGGATGGATCTCCAGGAGGTGGGATGTGGGTATATGGACTGGATTGGGCTGGCCCAGGATAGAGACAGGTGGCGGACTCTGGTGAGTGCGGTAATGAACTTTCGGGTTCCGTGAAATGCGGGGAATTTCTTGACTAGCTGCAAACCAGTTCGCTTCTCAAGAAGGACTCCGCACCATGCAGTGAGTAAGTAAGTAAGTAAGTACGGTCCCAAAGTCGCCCCTATACCTAATTCCACACCATAAAGGCGTACAGAAAACATAAACTCGAAGCTCAGCTTTACGTTCTCGCCGATTTTACGCCGACGGAAAAGGCGTAACAGCAGAGATAAATATTTCTGCTGTATCCCGCTGCCTGTGAGTTCACTAACCGAACTATCCCGGCTCAACATCAATAATAATAATAATATTGGATAGCAGGCTAGGTAGGACAGGATACAGACACTATCAAACATACCTTTCCCGGTAAAATTTTACGATGTGGCGATTAGGATATTTCAGCTGTCTTGCACGTAAGCAAATAATGACAAATGAGTCGACTGTATTTTACTGTCAAGATAGATTATAAAGCGTTTTAACGACTCGCGATATGCCAGCTAAGGGTGCAATTATCATCCATCACACGGATTCATGCGGGCTGCTGACAGAAGGGGGGTAATCAGTGACAGCCATTGTTTCATGTAGACAACAGCAGCAGCGTGGCCAGCAGTAGGTGACAGACACCATGCAGAGTTATCACTCGTGGGTAGGGTATATGGACACGACAGGCAATGGACATTGAGGCGGTTTCGAGTCCACTGTTGCCATGGAAAAGCAATAGGTATTAATTACACTGGGTATGTGTTTTTTGCCCGAGTTGTCCAGCGTGCGAAGTGCATGCTCCGTACTATATTGTCATCTCTGACTATGAAGTGTGCCATCCCCGTTGTGTGTGTATATAAACTAATAAGTGGGTATGTGGTCAAAAACACAACTATATATATCTAATTATACGGGACAGAGCTATGGGGATGCAGCAAGCCATCCAACACCAAGATCCTCCAAACATTCCAGTCAAAAATGCTCAGAATGATCAGCTTTGCCCCCTGGTACGTCTCCAACCAAACCTTGTACAGTGACTTCGACATCCCGTTAAGTAACGGAAGTGGTTCGAATCAACGCCAACAAATACAAAAATCGCAGCACTGAGCACAGTAATCAATTGATCAGAGCTCTCTTCAACCCCTCGGTCGACAGACGACTCAAACGATTATGGCCGGAAGACAGCTCAATAACACTACTCCAGGGAACCACCGATGGATGGTGCCTGCCTTACGACCTTTTCTTACCTCAACCTTACTAACTGCTCTATTTAAATTAGTAGATTGTGATTTGTAATATAAATAAAAAATGCTAATTAGATGTTATATTCTTAGATCCACAGAAACGACCCAAAAGAGAATGACGCGACATGTAATTAAGCCAGACCCCTACGAAGATACAACCGGCTTCCCCAGGACGGGACCCCTCATGACTTTGTTTCTGATAACAACGTGTTATACTTTTAAGTATTATTACGTGGTTCACCCACACACCCAATATAGAGATACTATGCTCCCAACAATGGTTTTGATGTTGAGATCTCCTCATCAAAACTCCGTCGCGCCAATTGTGTATAGAATAACTTAATTGATTCGAATGAAAAAAAACCTGATGATGACCACTATCGGCCGAAACATGCAGTTTTTTAATCTAAGAATATAAACATCTAATTAGACATATATAGTTGTGTCATCTCTGGCCTGCCCGTGCCGTATTTTGCCAATTTTCGGAAAAAAAATTACTGAATACAAAATATTTTTGTTTTTTAAATTTTATCTGAAAAATTCCTCATTCTAAGAAAATCAGCAAGATATAAATGAAGATATGTCTTCATGTAAAGTGCCCGTTATTGTCAGATTTTAATAAACCTTGCACATTCTCGACAGATTTTCGAAATATCGTCAAATATTAAATTTCATGAAAATTCATCCAGTGGCAGCCGAGTTGTTCCGTGCGGACATGACGAAGCTAACAGTCGCTTTTCACAATTTTTCGGATGCGCCTAAAAAGGTCTCCAACCGACTGCAGATTGAAAATTCCACGATAAATATAAGCCTGACACGAAAATGACGGGATGCCTTAAAATAGGCCACGTTGACTCCCTTTGTTAAGTGACGTGCTCAGCATCCACGCTCATCTACCCATCGTATGCCACAGATCAGAAGCTCGACACTTCGAAACGGCATCTTTCAATACTACCCACGGCTTAGACTCGGCTTGTTCGTGTACTACAGACATGTTCTACACCGCTTCCGGCTGACGTAAGAGACAAGAGTGTTGGGGCCTGTAACTGTCTGTCCTCTTTAAGTGGATTAACTTTTTTTTTTTCACTGCAATAATCTACTCTCTCCTTGTATGAATGTATGTTCAATTCCTCCTGCACGCGCCTGTGTATACATACATACATACGTACGTACATACATACATACCCGCGCGCGCGCGTGCGTACGCTCACACCCTACAGCCTAGATCTAGGTCTGCATCTTCGCTTTTGGTCACGGTGCCTCATTTTAAGCAATGTCACTTTCACTACTTCTCATTTTAGCCTTCCACACATTCCGTATTTCTTCATATACGCGTGTTTTGTATAGTAAATAAATGTAACATCACCTGCAGACACAAACATACATGTTAAACATGTTTTTAAGTTTAATTTCCCATAATTAACCTACTTTGTACAAACTTATGTGTAGGGATATACAAATCTCCTCCGACAGATTCTTGTCGCCGAGTTGGGATTCCGAATGCCGCCTAGATGATGCGAATGCAAACGGCTCGCGACGGATTATAAATACAGTCCGCATTTTTCACTTCCCGCGCGAAGTGTTTGTTGTAACTATTCCGCGCGCAATTAAATTTAAAAGAGATGAATTAACGTAGCTCAGTCGTATGAATTAGGTGTTTCCTGGCGAACAGCGTACTGAATGTTGCAAATGTTATATCTGTCTCTCGTCCTAAAGGCAACGCAGGGTAAGAACACTTTTCAACAATTTTCTTAACAAGCTGAAATAGTTCGTGCAGCCCAGCTAACTAGACTTTCGTTTGCGCAGTGTCTTTTGCAGCGCCAGATCTGGGAAACTAAGCCGACGTCGAGAGTCCGTAACAGATTGGGGGAGGGGGGGGGAGATCGCGCTGGGGTCGCAAAACCCCTTGTCCTAAAACTTAATATCACGTTATGAAACGTCACACACGGCGTCGGACTTGGTAGATTGTTGTGAAAACGGTACTGAACTTTTGGGTTCCATAGAAGTGGAGGAATTTATTGAACATCTGAGGCTGTTTGTTGCTAAACACAATGTCCACATGCAGCTGGGTGCCCCTTTCGAAAGTTGCACCAGTTACCGCCTGCAAATTCCAAAACAATGCCTTGAAAACGGCAACTACCTGCTTCCAAATGCTGACGTCTTTACGCCGTTCGTCATTATCATTCCATGTCAGCAGACGATGCATGACGCCTGCAGGTCTGGAAACGGAAGCTGATTTATACTCACGATTAATGATAGAAACCCAAACCTGGTCAAGAGATAGTCCGCTAGAGAGGGTGACAAAAACTGCAGGGGGGGGGGGAAATCGCGACAGTATTATGGCCCATAATGAGGAAACGGTAATTAAAACTGTGAACACGAATACATAGTATATGATCTGCCGTCTATGACTCATGACGCTTAGAATATTAAGAAGGTATAAACATTTAGATCTCTTTTCGAAATGCAATGCGCGTATTTTTAACCAAAGCCGAAGTTCTACGGGCGTTACTGTTGATACTAATTGTTACTGGTGTAACCTACATGTATGATCTCGACGATGATGATTATGACGACGACGAGATCCAGCTTGTAATTTGTGAAATGCGTATGAATCACCTGAGAATGACTTATATCGGGTGATACGAAAACTGTTACCACACATATACGGCGACATTTAGGTTCCAAACACCCTACAGCAGCGGTTCACGGCGCCCTGCCCTTAGTGTCTCCATTTTTTTTGTGAGCCCCCGAGGCCAAAAGAAATACCTAACACTTCTCCGTTTATTAAGTAGTTAGGTCCAAACAACTTAATAACCATTTGTCGTAAGAACTTAGTAGCCATTTGAAATAATAATACAAATAAATTGAAAGAAAAACACAATATTCTGAAATATCCCGCGGCGCACAGTTTGGGTAATCGCCTCCCTAAAGTATTTCTTTCCCTGCAGACAAAAGACATATTTATCACTTTCAAGAAACAATTACAGTTTTGAACAAAACTCATTCTAGGTTAGAATTTGTATGGTTCTCTAATTGTCTAGGATTTATAACTATTCTCTTTACAGATAATTCCCACTGCTTTAATCATGCAACGTACGTATGTATCTTGAAACACCTGCAAAATCGCATTACCGTCCAGGTTTACAATAACCTGAGATCTTGCGCCAAGTAAAACGCCGAGAAGTGCCAAAACAACTAACGATATGTAAAACAAATCTGTAAGAGATTTATAGTCTTACGGCGTTTCAGTATTAGGTCTTTCGGTTTCACGCCGTGTAGTTTAGAACTTGGCACCTAAACGGCGTAACATCCCAGAAGACCGTAATCTTAACGAATGGGTATTCTGTCTGTCCGTCTGTCTCTTGCAGTGATACACTATTAGCCTTTCTCTTGTTCCGCAGTTTGCAGCGGATTTCGCAGCCAGCTATAGTAGAGGCCAGAGGCCAGTTGAAACGTGATGGCACACGCGCAGAAACCAGATTTCGTCTTTCGGCGAAACGGACGAGTCCATTTAAATCGACGGGGGGCGTCCGTTCAGTCGACTGCTGACAGCAGAGGTGTGCGCATCAGCGGTAATAATGCTGGATACACCATGTTCCGAGGTAGTGTCAAGGGTACTGGCTACCCACTTCATTCGCCAGTTTCCCCTCAATTCCCCTCCCTTGCGTCACCGTGTGCCATCACATTTCAACTGAGTCTACCTACAAAGGACAGCATCTCAAGCCGGACTGTTAGGTGTAGAGATTCGAAAAGGACGGACGAAAACGCAGCTTTTGAATGTCATCGTTCAGATTTGTGTAACAAATCTTTACTGGCATCTTTGTCACCGGCCGAATTAACAAGCACAACGCGTGTATTTGAAACATATATATATCAAGCAGGACGTGGCGTTGTTACTTTATCCGGTGTACACTCAAGCGGGCAACTTTGGTAGGACTTACCAATCAATTACAACTTTAGGACTTACCAATCAATTACATGTCTTTCAAGCGGGCAACTTTAGTAGGACTTACCAATCAATTACAACTTTAGTAGGACTTACCAATCAATTATATGTCTTTCAACCGGGCAACTTTGGTAGGACTTACCAATCAATTACAACTTTAGTAGGACTTACCGATCAATTACATGTCTTTCAAGCGGGCAACTTTAGTAGGACTTACCAATCAATTACAACTTTAGTAGGACTTACCAATCAATTACATTGTCTTATCATTAGGCCTGTTAAACGTGCAATGAACCATTATAACTTCACCATAACAGTCACAGAGAAGCTAATGGTCACGTAGCTTGGCGAGCCCCCCCCCCTCCCCCCCACAGCTTTAACGAGGTGTAGCGGTCGTCTATTTTACATCTCAACCCTAAACAGTTCTTGAGGAATCCAGTCCACGCTCCAACACAGTACATTTTTGGGCGCGTATGCAAAATTGCTGAAAGCGACTATTAGCTTGGTGTCTATCCAACCGTCCGTCCGCATGGGACAACTCGACTCTCACTGGACGGATTTTCATTAAAAATTTGATACGTGTATTTTCGAAAATTTGTCGAGAGAATTCAAGTTTCATTAAAATCCGACAAGACCGTCTATCTCCCATGCATGCTTCATATGCGGCCAATCCGAATGTACTTACGAAGCTTCTATCAGTTCCTTCTCAGGTACTAATATTCTGCTCACTCTGTTCTCAAACGTCCTCAGTCGAAAAGAAATTTCAGTCTTCCTCTGCGGTGTAGCTCAGGTCTGAACTCTCCTGGGATGTCGCGGGGCGCTGGTTGGTACTTGGTACCAAACAACCACGAAACTACCAACCCATGACGCGCAACTTCCCACAAGGACAAAGGTCTCAATCCTCAACTGACGTCCGCCGTTGGGGTAAGGAACCAATCTCACACACAGGCGAAACAGCAAGCAAGTTATAAAAGATCACAGCATCCAAGCGGCTGATCGTTCGGACTAACTGCCGGACTACAGGGCATTACATTACATTACATTACATTCCGGAATGTTCACAGTCGCGGCTGTGAGAATCTAAAACGTGGCACAATAAAATTACAATCTAGTATTTTTCAAGCATCACAGTTGCTAAGGCACATATACGCAAACGATTCTAGGTGAATGACTTTTCAGGAATTTAATTTGCTCTTCAACTTCCTCCTTATCACTGCCGTTGGCGCATATTGTGTAACGGCGTCCGACTTTCGAAGCATCTGCGTGTTAGCGTTGTGCGTACGTATTATAAATATTTCCTGCAGTCTGGTGACACGAGACATACGTAACAATACACAGTTCCCCCTGCGACTATTTGTGGACGAACATCCTTGAGCCTACGAGTGTCTAATAGTGATATCTGCTTTGATTTGTGGTACACCTGTGCTCACATTCTTAAAAAGTATGAAACATGTAACTCATTATTAGAGTTTCATATATATAAATAAATAATCAGAGGGCCGGGTAGCTCAGTCGGTATAGCGACTGACTAAGGGCTGGACGGTCCGGGATCGAATCCTGACGGGGACGAGATTTTCCGCCCATCCAGACCGGCCCTGGAGCCCACCCAGCCTCCTGTACAATGGGTACCGGGTCTTTCCTGGCGGTAAATTGCGGCCGGGGCGTGCTGCTGGCCACTCACCCCCTTCTAGTGCCGCGGTCATGAAAGAGTAGAGTTATACCTGTACCCACCCTCTGGGCCACACCAGGCCTGTAACGGGATCACTTTACCTTTTATATATATTATCAAGACGAGAAATACAAATATGACATTTTAAATCCCAAGCTAGGAATGTTGATTCCGGGTGGCTGAGTCTTGAGACGAGACATGTGGATCCCTAACTACTGACAACTGAATGCACACACACAAACACACACCAGTCGCTTTAAAATGAACAACAAATGCCGGCTACTATATGCAATGTAACACCCTACAAAATAACAGCTGTGCGTAACCCGCATACGTCATACTTTTCGTGAAACACAAAACATTTCCGCCAGCGATGCAGCTTCATTTTCGCCTACCTTCGACGCCAGGCTATATCACTAGTTCCAGCCCCTTACAATGTCGCTAAAAACCTGCAAAAACAGTTGGCGACTACGTTTGTAAAGAAGAATTATAAACACGAAACGACCGAGATTGTCCCTTCTGCTTAATACAGTACCATGTCGCGAAGACTGAAAGTGGTACTGGTAGTAGGACTCCGCGTATTCTGAATATCGGAACTGGACTTAAGTGAACTGTCAGCTTCACGTTCTGGCCGCTTAGTACCGGGAAACGGGCCCTCGGTGCCAACTGAACATGAGGTTGTGTGGACCCCCGAGTTGACCTTGAGGTGTTGGTGGAGAGAAAACCGCCTAACCATATCGGGAATTGAACCTTGCTAGCCTAGTGAACAAGCTACCAAAAAAACAAGAGTCATTAACGTACTGATAACAGAGGGAATGACTTCAGTCTAACATTTGTTCTGTTTTCCTGGGTCCAATAATCCTGGGGCGGGCAGCTCAAGGACTGTATCTAAAACCTGTATGTCATGTTACGGCAATCAGATAACGTCTGTGAACAGGATCGCACCTCGACCGATCAGTTAATTAACTACATTTATAATTAGACGTCAGCGAAGGCCTACGTCAGTGTTTCTCAACCGCCGGGCCGCTTCCCGGTACCCGGCCCTGGCATCAATTATACCGGGCCGCGAGATTCTCCTGGAATTTGTCATTTTATTTTTCTAAGAATTTTTCATGAATAAATATTTTTTAGTGGAAATATTCTGAGGAGAATAATATTCGTGAATGTGTCGAAAAGCTCACACCCAGATGTTGGCCTGAGAAAACTACAATATGCTACAAGATTTCATTAGTCCAGTGATTGATAACTAATTTAAATGTAACTTTATATTTGTCAACTTGCCACACCGTATACATAAGTGTACTAATACTCTTCATGATTATGCCATACTTAATTATTAGTATTTATGTTAGTTAAATGTGTGAACTTAATCAAATTGGAAAGGTATTGACGAGTAAATTTGTTGCGACCGGGCCCTCGTCTTCTGAAAAAAGAATTTACCGGGCCGCGGTCTCACAAAGGTTGAGAAACACTGGCCTACGTAATGTGAAATGGCACTCAAGACCCAAACCAGAAAGAGTTCACGAGTAAATCGTCGGTCACGACAGGCGGAAATAGTGTCGGAATTCGAGCCCGGTACTTGCCTTCAAAAGTGTTACCACTGCACCTGCCTCCTCAGTGTAAATGCTTTTATTCATAGAACCGAAAGAAGGCTGCAAGTTAATGCATTCTGCAAGCGCAATATCGGGTCGCCGAGTACTGCCGGCCATATGCAGTACGCGTTATCGCCACTTTTTAAAGCACGGCGCGTCTTCTGTTCTTATTTTGCGGTTCTTCCTTCCCCTACGTTTTGATTCTCTCCTTTCACAGACCTCAAACAAAACCATCTGCTAGCTGCCAACTGAATATTTGCAATTGTAAACCGACGCATCCTCGATGCACGTCTTCACCGCCACGGGCTTGCCCTTCCGAACAGTGCAACAGACCGGGGGGGGGGGGGGGGGGGGGGGGGCGCCTCAATTCCCCCTCCCCCAACAAGCCCTTTTACTTTAAGGTTTTTATAAAATAACCTTTTATTTTTCC
>Ga0131853_10019753_pt1 | contig 12257 bp, 12 predicted proteins | sample TergutLab28metaG_FD_92764 | JGI IMG/M metagenome (GOLD analysis project Ga0131853, IMG submission 92764) | Labiotermes labralis P1 segment gut microbial communities from Petit-Saut dam, French Guiana - Lab288 P1 (version 2) (version 2) | ecosystem: Host-associated > Arthropoda: Insects >...
ACAACATTTGATTTTTCTTTCTTTATAAGCTCCAACATCCGGGTTATTTGATATTCAAAGTTTCTTGTGAAGTGCGGCTCGCTCTTATCGATTTCCAGTTCTACCCCAACGCCTGCGTTAAGCGAAATGGTTTTCAGCTTAGGGAGCTTTTTTATTAAAGGTTTAGGGATTTGTTGATAAATTTGTCCCAATACCCTATCTAAAAAACCGGCATCCGGGGTTGCTCCGACAATTACTGTATCCGACTCATTTAACTTTAACCGGATGTCGGAAAGCGTAGCGGTTTTCCCGCTTCCGCGCACACCAACAATCAAAGTCGATCTCCACGGATTATTTGGGCTTGAGAGCGATCTGATGAATTCTTCTGATATATCATCCCGTCCGATAAATTGCTCCGGTCTAAGTCCAAAGGCAGGATTAAAGGGGTTTTTCATCATTTTATACTCCTTCACACTTAAAGAGTCGTTTCACACTCCTTCACACTTGCAAAATAATTTTATACTTCTTCACACTTCTTGTCAAGACAGCTAATAAAATTTTATCGAAATCCGAAGAACTAGTCAGAAGAACTTTGATACAGAGTTTCATTATGGTACAATGAACTACGTGTGCGATAACTGCAAGAGGTTGAATTTATGAAGTTACTTATTTTTTCCGATACCCATTTAGATACCAAACGTATGGAATACGCAGTTGACCGGGTTAACCCTGATGCTATCGTCCATTTGGGTGACAACATTGATGATACAGTAAGAATCCGCGAAAAGTTGTCTGATATACCTTTCCATTTGATAAAAGGGAACATTGATACTCAGACTAAGGGTGATGTTGAAAAACTCATATCTATTGAAAACATAATAATATTTTTAACTCACGGGCATGAATATCAAGTTAAAGAAGGGCTTTCACGGCTAATAAAACGAGCACAAGACCTTGGAGCAGATCTTGTGCTGTTTGGTCATACACATGGAGCGGCAATAGTTGAGGAGCAGGGAATTACTCTTATGAATCCCGGGCAAATGCAGTTTCATAAGGAACGGCAGAAGGCTTCGTACGGCGTTGTAACGATAAAAGATGGAAAATTTGATTGCGAAACCATATATCTTCCAATCGAGTTGTATAATGAGTTTTATTAACACAATAAGTCATGTGCCAATGGGGACATTCCTCCCTGGAGGTGTGTCCCCTTGGTACATACAGATGCTTAAAAAGATAGATTTCACTGATGACGATAAACTATATGTTCTCGGTGATGTCATTACTACAGGCATTAAGTTGACAAAATAAAGTAATACTGCTACAAATGGATGCAGCAACAAAATTATATGGAGAGGTAACTATAAACATGACATATCAACAATTACTCGACTACTTTGATAAAATGACAAATTTGGAGAAACAACCCAAAGAGAAATTTAAGTGGACTTGTTTTAAGACTTGTGGTGTTCCTTGTTATGAAAAAGTACATTTCATGCTTTACATGCATAGAAGACTAAAGGAAGAATATGTAAAGTTTAGTAAAAGCACGGACTATAAAGAAGAAATACCCAAGGTTGTTAAGAAAAAAAACGGGAAGGATGATGAAGAATGCAATGCATGTAAGTTCACTCCTGTCTTTCCAGAAAAATTCCTGGACTTTCTGAACAGACCTGACATAACAGCTGATAAAATTAATGTCTTATTCAGACCTGTAAATGATGAACTTGCGACATGGATATGCACAGCGCTTGGTTTAAGTGATACGCTAGGTTTAAACAGTGGTAAGAAACTTAAAAGTTTGTCTTGGAAAATAAATGGCGAAGATGTAAGAGTTACACACTTTGACGAAAAATTCTGGAAGGAAAGGTTAAATGGAAATTAGGAATACAGCACGCCTATTATGGATAACCTACGTACCATACCGCACCATCATTAGTTCCGCTGCTTTGCGCACCTCGTCGCGCAAGCTTTGCGGTTCCATTATTTCTGAGGAAGACAAATAGTCAGAAAACACTTGATATCTGCAAAACCTGCAATTATGATGCAATTGTATGTTTAATAGGAGCAGGATATGAGTGCAATGACATTAAACGACGTGTGCCAACGGGGACATTCCTCCCTGGAGGTGTGTCCCCTTGGTACAGAGGAGATTAATGAAATAGGAGAAAACACATGACATATGTTATCTCAGACATCCACGGATGTTATGACAAGTACATACAGATGCTTGAGTTGATAGACTTCAGCGACGACGATACATTATATGTACTCGGTGATGTCATTGACCGCGGGGATTCTTCTATGAGAATCCTGCAGGACATGAGTAAAAGAGCAAACGTCGTGCCGATAATGGGTAATCATGAATACGCCGGCTACCATGTGTTAAAGGATATTCTTTCACTGATGGTTGAAATAACAGACGAAAGTATTGAAGCATTATCTAAAACTAATATCGACATTGCGGACATGGCTCGGACAATTGAAATATGGACAAACGAATACGACGGCAACTCTTCATTAAAAGAGTTTAGAGAGCTTCCACCTGATGAACGTGAGTATGTTCTAGAGTATATAGAAGAGTTCTCGTTATATGAAATTATAGACGTCAATGGCAAGCAATTCTTATTAACACATTTCGGGATACCAAAGGGTGCGACCTTGAAAAACTTGAACAAATATGACGGTTACGATTTTATTGAAGCTACTATCGATTATAATAAAGAGTACTTCAAAGATACAATAATCATAACAGGGCATTTACCAACGTTTGTAATTGACGAATCATACAGAGGTCGTATTTATCGAAAGAACAATAATATAAACATAGATACAGGCGCGGTATTTGGAGAAACCCTTGCCTGCCTGTGTCTCGATACAGATGAGGAATTCTATGTGTAAGTTGCGTTGAAAATAGACCATGAGTAAAATACTTTTCATAATGCAATGCAGCACAAAAAATAGCTGTGCTGTTACTTCATGTGTCAAAAATCGCCCATCAATATTGCTATAATACAGATAATAAAATAATGAAACCCACATGTTGCAAGGAGGAAATATAAAAATGAAATTGGCAGAAGCGTTAGTCACACGGGCGGATTTGCAGAACAAAGCAACGCAAATAAAAGCGCGTATGATACAAAACATCAAAGTTGAAGAAGACGAAGAACCGGCGGAGGATATCTCTATCTTGTTTAATCAGTACGATGCCGTGATGAAGGAACTGGAAAGTATTATCGTACGAATTAACAAGACAAATGAAGCGACACAGCTTGACAATGGTACCCTTGCAGGAGCAATTGCAAAAAGAGACTGCTTAAAAGCAAAAATAAGCACATATCGTGAGTTGATTGACAAGGCTTCGGTACTGCGTGAACGGGGATACTCACGTGATGAAAAAGTTAAGTATGTGCGGTGTGTTGATATTACAGAGTTACGGAAACAAACTGATGAGTTTGCAAAACAATATCGTGAGCTTGACATCAAAATGCAAGGTTTAAACTGGACAGTTGACCTTTTGTAATGAAATGAAAAACATCATGAAGGCAAGCGGTAGAAGGACGAAAAGCGCGGCGAGAACCCCGGTAGATGGGGCATAGTCTACAGGTGAAGCCTAATGACGATGGGGCAAGATAAAAATTATCGTCGAAACTGTAACATGTTAAGGCTCACAAATTTAAGGCATAATGTTAATACCATCGCCGGATTTTATTCTTCGAGGGTGGGCAAGGGGTTCTCCTTCATGAAAACGGCGAGGAGGAACAATGAGTAAACAGAAAACACTTACACGAAAGCGTGCAGATAAACTGACCGGGACAGATATAGTAATTCCTGCCGGGTACACAAAAATCGGGTATGCTGCCTTTCACGAGCGTCACGACATCGAGCGGATTATAATCCCTGAAGGTGTAACCGTAATAGAAAATTACGCGTTTTATGTCAACAGTATAGTCAGTTTAAAATTACCGGAAAGCTTGATACGTATAGGTAATGAAGCGATAAGCAGATGTGATTATCTCGAAGAACTGACTATACCGTGTAATGTGCGTCACATTGGAAAACGCGCATTTAGCGGTTGCCGCACGCTTGCAAAGCTCACTATCTCTAAAAGTGTGAAATACATCGGAAAAAATGCTTTTGATGGATGTGAAAAACTTATACATATTCATGTCGAGGAAGGGAATCCTTCATTTTCCACTTTGAATGGGGTGTTGTGTAACAAAGACAAAACTTTGTTGATAAAGTATCTGTCAGCAACACCAACAAAAAATTATACTATTCCAAACGGTGTCAAAAAAATTGCCGATGATGCTTTCCGAAGTTGTGAAAACCTCACTCAAGTTAATATCCCCGAAAGTGTCGTTTGCATTGGAGAAGATGCATTTCTATTTTGCAATTCACTTCAAGCTATCAATGTAGAAAGAACTAATGCATATTTCACCGGTGTAAGGGGTATTTTATTTTCGAAAGATAAAAATGTCTTACTTAAGTGCCCCGGGAATTTCTCAGGTAAAACCGTAACCGTTCCGGGAAGTGTGATGAGTATTGCGAAATATGCATTTTATCAATGCACAAGTATTAAGAATATTAAATTGTCTGACGGTGTTGAAAGCATTGGGGCGTCAGCGTTTTTTGGATGTAAAAGTTTAAGATACATGCATCTTCCGGATAGTGTGAAGCATATTGGTAACAGCGCGTTTGGATGTTGCCGTGAACTTAAGTATATCAGGTTGCCTGCCGGTCTGACATCAATAGAGAGTTGGGTTTTCAGCAGTTGCACATACCTTGAAAGCATAGAAATACCCGAAAGTGTCATAAGCATTGAACCTTGGTGTTTCCAAGAGTGCCTGAGCTTAAAAACGGTCACGCTCCCAAAGAGTGTTATAACCATTGGCGAAAGGATGTTTACCGGTTGCTACAAATTAAAAACCATTAATGTTGCAGAAGATAACCCTGTGTTTTCTGATATTGACGGCGTGTTGTTCAACAAGGATAAAACTGCGTTGCTGAGGTATCCGCCGGGTATAGATGCAGAAACCTACACGGTACCAAACGGAGTTAAAACCTTAGGAGCATATGCATTTGACGCTTGCAAGCTAAGTAACATTATTCTGCCTGACGGTCTGGAAACTATTGATAAGGATGCGATAAACGGACATAGAAACATAAAAAACATAATTTTGCCGAAAAGTGTTAAAAGAATTGTGACAGATTATAAAACTTATATTATCAACATACATGATGCTGAGGAGTCTGAACTTGTTATAGACATACTTGACGGGGAGGAAAAAGATGAGTAGAAAAAAAGTCTTTACACAAAAGCAAGCCTTTAGGATGCATGATGAACATGTAATAATACCGGATGGTTATACTGAAATCGCATTTTGCGGTTTTATCTTCTGCGACCATATAAAGAGCTTAATAATACTGGAGGGTATTAAGATTATCAGAGGACAAGCGTTTTTTTTCTGTGCGCAGCTCACAAATGTTGAGCTGCCGAATAGTCTGGAGCTAATTGAGTATAGTGCATTTGAAAATTGCGAGAGGCTGTTGGAGATTAAAATACCTTGTAATGTTATTAAAATTGAAAATGATGCTTTCAGCGGTTGCGAGAGTCTTAAGCGTGTTAACATACCCCGAAATTTGATAGACATTGGTGAAAAGCAATTCAGAAGCTGCCCGGATCTGGAGTTTATTCAAGTTGATGAAGATAATCCGGCATTTTCAGGGATAGACGGAGTATTATTCAATAAAGACAGAACAACTTTAATAAAATATCCAAATGCATCATCCGGAACAAAATATACTGTTCCGGATACGGTGACTGTTATAAAGGAAGGAGCCTTTGAATGCTGCCGCAATCTGACAGAGGTAATTATTCCTTGTAGTGTAACGAGTATTGATGTGTTCGCATTTAATAATAGTACAGTTCTAAAAGCATTTGCGGTTGATAAAAATAACCCGTCCTACACTGATGAAGACGGAGTGTTATTTGATAAGAATAAGACTATTTTGATTAAACACCCCGGTAATACTACAGCTAAGACATATACCGTTCCCGATACGGTAGAGCATATTGAAGATGGTGCATTTTTCCTTAGCGAACTCGCCGGAATAAAGCTGCCCAACAGCTTAAAAAGCATTGGTGCCGGAGCGTTTCAATCATGTGATAAGTTAACGGAGATTGAGTTCCCGCCTAACTTAAAAAGTATAGGAAAAAAAGCTTTTTATTGGAGTCATCTAAAAAATATAAATATCCCTGATAGCGTGACAGATATAGAGGATAAAGCGTTTTCCTGCTGCGAAAAGCTGGAAACTGTAAGATTATCGAAAAACTTGACAAAAATTCAAAGTGAAACCTTTGAGCAATGCTCGTCTCTTTCAGAGCTTGTTATACCCGATGGTGTACAAAGCATTGAGAGTTTGGCTTTTGTCCGGTGTCAAGGTGTCAAAGAAATAACTATACCAAAAAGTGTGCTAAGCATTGCTGAGGATGCATTTGAGGTGAATACCGCTTTGACTGCCATACATGTAAGCAAAGATAACCCGAATTACACCGATGTTGACGGTGTGCTTTATAGCAAAGATAAAACCGGGATGATAAAGTGCCCCGGTGCATACGCAAAAGAAACCATGGTCATACCTCACGGCGTAAGAACCATCAGCGACACTGTAATTGGAACTCGCAGCGTAAGAAACTCCGATCTTTACTATCCCGGATATGTCGTTTTGCCAAGCACCATTGAGAACATTAGCGTTTCAAAAATGACGTATCATGTTTGTAAATGATGATAACTTGAGAAATAGACCATGGCATGTAATGTCGGTGTTGACGTGCATGACTTCCACTCCGCAAGGCAAAGACAAAGGAGTAATTTATGATTTTCTTTACAGCAGACCTGCACTTCGGGCATGAAAATATCATCAAGTATTGTAACCGTCCGTTTAAGTCGGCGGGAGAAATGAATGCAATACTCATCAAGAACTGGAACAATACGATAGGACCGGATGATGAAGTATATATTCTTGGTGACTTAACCATGGGCAGTGCTGAGGATGCACACAGGTACTTATCGTGCTTACAAGGAAAGAAGTACTTAATACGAGGCAATCATGACAAGTTCTTAGATAAGTTTGAGCCTTATATGGATGATTTTGAATGGGTCAAGGACTATTACGTTCTTAGACCCGGCGGTTTTGAATGGAAAAAGAAATATCGTGTACTGGAATACGAAGGTCATAGAATCGTGCTTTTCCACTACCCGATTCTTGAATGGGATTGTTATTTCAGAGGTGCAATTCACCTGTATGGTCATATCCATAACAATAGGAAGTCGGGAATACGTTTGCCTAATCATATGGGACTTGCGTATAATGTTGGTGTAGACCTGCATGATTTCCACCCTGTAAGCCTGAGAGACATACTAAAACTGGCATCGAAAGCAAAGAAGCAAAAAGAGGATTCGTAGAAAGGGTAAAGTTTATGATTTATATTACCGGAGATACACATCGTGATTTTGATCGGCTGGAAGAGTTGATATATTATACAGAAAGTCCTGATGATGTGTTAATTATACTCGGTGATGTTGGTATTAACTATCATGGTTATGCAGCAGACTCTGCGTTGAAGCAAGAGCTTAGTGAACTGCCGATTAATCTGTTTTGCATATATGGTAATCATGAAATGCGACCGGAAAATATCGGCTCATATGAAACAAAAGAATGGAACGGCGGTACTGTGTTTTGGGAACCGGAGTTTCCAAATCTTTTATTTGCTAAAGACGGTGAAATTTATGAACTGGACGGGTTTCGCTGCATGGTTATAGGCGGTGCAAACAGCATAGATAAGCACCTTCGAACACGAGGGGTTAACTGGTGGGAAGATGAACAACCATCGCCTGAAATCATGGCTTATATCGAAGAACGGTTGGAAGTTGAGAACTGGAAAGTTGATGTAGTGTTATCACATACCTGTCCATATAATCACATGCCTTTGAGCTCGTTACTTCCTTTATCCCGTGAGGCTGAACACTCAGTTGACAATACAACTGAAAAATGGCTCGCAAAAATCGAAAGCAAGCTTACTTACTCGCGCTGGTATTGCGGGCACTTCCACACAGATGAAAGGGTTGACAAGATACGCTTCCTCTACTTGGAACTCGAAGAGTTTATGTAGCGGTAGTGATGGTTCGGTGTCAACAGACTGATGTCCGGGAAAAGGAGAAAGACATGCGCCGATAATACAGCACGAACATATTATTTTTCATAATGCATTACAGCACAGATAATAGTTGTGCTGTTAAATTCATGTGCCAAAAATTGCCCATCGAAATCGCTATAATACGAATAGATAATCTGATAAAGGGAAAAATAGAGGAGGATAAAAATAATGAGTGAAAAATCCGGAAAAGTGTATCTGTTGCAACTCGCAGTATGTCCAAAAGCCGCACATCGACAACCCGAATTTGAAGATTTCTTAATCCGGGAGTGGCATCTGTCCGATGTGTTCACCTCATTGGAGAAGGCTGTTTCCTTCGGGAGAAAAGAAATGAAGAAGAAACTGGAAAAAGTCAGATCGAAGCTGTTTGAAGAATGGACACTTTCCGAAATCTCATATAAAATCGTTGAGTATGACTTTAAGGTTTTAGAGCTTGACCCCGATGTCAGCCGCAACCAAGATTTCTATGATTCAAAATATTCGGACTCTTTTGGAATTGATAGCGAGGATGTGATCGTACGTAAAAGAGAGGGCTCTCATTGGGATGACTATGTTGAATGGAATTATGATTATGCGGGGAATCTTCGATATCGCGCGCATCATTATGGCGAAGATATCTATGAAAATGATGAAAGGCTGTATTACCACCGCGATTTAAGCTTTCCGGAGGACGACGCGGAGGATGCCGGAACGAAATTCAAAGTCGGCGAGTTTGTGAGAGTAGTCGATTCCCGATGGTATGGAATAAGGGAATTTTATTGTGAGGGTCATAATCCGGACGAGCTACATTATATAAAAAACGGTCTTTTTGAAGACATTATATATGTTGTAGCAGAGGCACCGGGTAAAAAGTGCGACTGCAAAAGAGCATTTTGGTATAACCATTACGAACTCGGCCGGTACGATGAACGGGGCAACTACAGGGCTGTGCACTTACACGAGCGATACCTTCGCAAATATGACACCGAGCATGACGGTGAGCTATTGCCGGACGACCCTATGCACAATCTGCTTAAAATACGCGAGGAAGAACTTGAACGACAACAGGAGCTAAATCGCACCGTTTTTATAACGGATGATAAATACGAACAATTATTAGAATTAATGAAAGGCTAACGAATGGATTATGAAATAATGAATCGTAAAGAAGCTCGTTATGCGTCCGGCGAAACCGGCTCTCCAACTACAGCAATTATCTCAATTACTGATGTCGGAGATGAACAAAACGAGTTTTACCCCGCAAGCTGGATTCATGCGGTGCTGCACATCCAATTCGATGATGTTATCGAGCGGGGTTACAATTGTATAACGAAAACAAACGCACAAGAAATAGCAAAGTTCGCTCTGGAAAACTACGATAAGGTAGAGCGGTTTTTAATACATTGCGAGTTCGGTCAATCACGCTCAGCAGGAGTCGCAGCAGCACTGTGTCAGCACTTTGAAGGACATGACAACGGTATATCAACAGACCCGAGATACTTCCCAAATTGGACTTGCTATAAGTATGTATTTCAAGCATTGGGAGAAACGAAAACGAGAAAGAAATAAAGTGGTGTTGAGAGGAAAAACAGAAGGAGAACACATGAACACAGATAAAGAAACAGTATTTCATATTTTTCTGGCAACGGAGGAGACCATAAGACCGAAGGTGATTATTAAACAATGGGGAGCAAGCGATGTATTCTATACGCTGGATGAAGCGGTTGCTGCCGGTGTAAAGGCTCTTGATGAACGCTTTGCGGAGCTGCAAGAGTTTTTCAGTGACCATTGGAGTAAGGATGATATCGCGGAAGATGTCGGCTATCAATTCATTATATACGAGTATAATCCCGGGGTAGCGCGCAGAGAAGATGGTTGGTGGGAAGAGTTTGTGCGATGGCATTTCAATCACAAAGGCATATTGCGCGAGCGAATCGAAAACAAAGCGATTCGCAAAGGAGATAATGTAGATTTCTACAGCACTGTACGTTTCCCGGGCGATGAAGCAGATGATGCAGGCTGCAAGTTCAACGTAGGCGATTTCGTGACTGTTGCTAATGATGAAAACGAGTTAATCTATGTTGTATCCCATGCTCCCGGAAAACGTGAAAACTGGCCGAAACGGTTTTTAATAATGTCAAGCTCTCCAATTGACAATCAACCGGAGAGCGGTGAAAACTTCTATACTGTTGACGGGTTTGATTCAAACGGCTTATTTACACACGCACACCCGCATGAGTCTAAATTATGCCGCTATGAAGACGCAATCCCACAGGATCACCCCTTACAGATTCTGAAAAAGCACTACCTTGGAGTTATTACCATAGATGATGATATGTTCGACGATATTTTCAGCAGACGTATCATATTTGACTATCCGCCCAAAACAAGAAGCTGGCACACCATCCCGGAGCTGATGGATATGGTGAAAAAATAGGACTCTCAGCATAAATCAATTATTTGTTAATAATAACACTGTTCATAACCAGTTCATTAGTATATAGTAATATGGTAACCGCATCCGTATAGCGGTTATCATATTATTGATTTAATGATATCGTTTCACTCCCCGTTTAAACGGAAACCGTGAAACATGATATGTCTGATATTCGTAACACATTTAGAAGGAACATCATAAATATATGCTGCGATTGAAAAGTATAAGGAAATCATACACAACCGCCGGCTTTACGCAAAACGCGTTAGACGGCGTTTCTATTGCGTTTCGCAATAATGAATTTGCTGCCGTCCTGGGTCCGTCAGGCTCCGGGAAAACAACGATGCTCAATATCGTCGGCGGTCTTGACAGATACGACGAAGGCGACCTGGAGATAGACAACATCTCAACAAAAAACTATAAAGCAAGCGATTGGGACACCTACAGAAACAACCGTATCGGCTTTGTCTTCCAAAGCTATAACCTGATACCTCACCAAAGTGTACTGGCTAATGTCGAGCTTGCATTAACACTGAGCGGTGTCCGTAGAGCGGAGCGGCGTAGACGTGCCAAGCAGGCACTGGAGGAAGTCGGATTGGGCGACCATATCCGCAAAAAACCCACTCAGCTCAGCGGCGGGCAAATGCAACGTGTGGCTATAGCGCGAGCATTGATAAACGACCCGGAAATACTGCTTGCCGACGAACCGACCGGAGCACTTGATACCACAACAGGCAAACAGGTTATGGAGCTGCTGACAAAAATCGCAAAAAACCGTCTGGTCATAATGGTCACGCATAACAACGAGCTTGCAGAGAAGTATGCCAACCGCCTTGTCCATCTCACGGACGGGAAAGTGACATCGGATTCAAACCCTTACGACCCTTCATCGGAAGACGGGCGTGTCGGTAACGAACCGCGCAAAGCAAGCATGTCATTTTGGACTGCAATAATGCTATCATTCAGCAATCTGATGACAAAAAAAGGACGCACGATAACAACAGCCTTTGCAGGCTCCATCGGTATAATCGGCATTGCGACAATACTGGCACTATCAAACGGTATAAATGAATACATAAAAAACATAGAAGAAGAAACACTCAGCATATACCCGCTTGCCATACAGGATCAGGGTTTCGACCTGTCGGGCTTCTTCGGCGGTAACGATGATAACGGAGATAATGATCACAGACCCCGTGAGCCGAGACCCGAGCGACCGGAAGGGATTCGCGAATTTCGAATCATGGAAAGCGTTTTTGCGACTCAAAGCACAAATGATCTTGGAGCATTAAAAGCGTATTTTGAAGAAAATATGGAAACACTTGACAGATATGCAAGCACAATCCATTACTTATACGATATTGTACCGCAGATATTTCTTGCAGACACATCAAACGGCATAGATCAAGTAAACCCCGACTCAATATTCAGCAGTCTGATGGGCGGCAATGACAGCATGGGCGGTGTCGGTGGTATGGGCTTTATGCCGACCATGAACGTGTTTTTTGAAATGCCGAACAATCCGGTTTTATATGAAAGCCAATACGATATACTAGCTGGCCGCTGGCCGGAAAGCCATGATGAAGCCGTCCTTGTTGTCAGTCACGGCAGGGGAGTGACTGACTTTGTACTGTATTCCATGGGGCT
>Ga0131853_10019754_pt1 | contig 12257 bp, 9 predicted proteins | sample TergutLab28metaG_FD_92764 | JGI IMG/M metagenome (GOLD analysis project Ga0131853, IMG submission 92764) | Labiotermes labralis P1 segment gut microbial communities from Petit-Saut dam, French Guiana - Lab288 P1 (version 2) (version 2) | ecosystem: Host-associated > Arthropoda: Insects >...
AGGTGTTTTGGGTTATATCGGTATACTTTAACATAAGGAACACCCTCCCGAAGTCTGGCACATTCCTCCTGGGACACCCTGTGTATATATATATATATATATATATATATATATATATATATATGTTGTGTTTGACAGAATAAATTACTTCATCATAATCATCACATATTTGAAGCAGTATCATCTCACCAAACAAAAACGTCGTTGCAAAACCCACGAATTACAATGGCAAAAAAATATTCAAACAAACAAACACCAGGGTGACGACTGCGAGCGATTCGTGGCGTATGTGGCCTTTCTAGTTCCGGCGTACTTTTTTAAAAATTAACAGCACAGCCGCCACACGTTTTCAGCAGTCAGTCCCATGCCTTCCATACCGACGACCTTCTTGTAAACATATCAGTGGACCAAGAGGTAATCCACCTGTGCACAATCATCAGGCATTCCAATGCAAGACCGTCCTGCTCTCGTGGAGGGAATGTAAGCAAGGTACCAGGTGATTATGAAAAGGAATTAAATCATTACAACAGTTGAAAGATACGAAACACATGCATTCATACCCGCAACGTTATCCCATGCAGAACAGACAGAAGGAATAATATACAGTTGAACTCGGTTATAACGACCTCGGGGTGTCAAGACACCTGGGCTATAGCGTCACACATTCTGTGGCACAATACAATTCCCCATAAAAAAGATGTGTTTTTCTTCCTTACTTAGTACAACATACATGCCAGCATCTACCGCGGTTATAACACTGTCAGTCATCGGTTTCAATATAATTTTCCATAAGCAGGGTATTTTGGGATTTAAACCATCTCGTCACTGCGTGGGCTGACACTACGCTTTCAGGCGGCTGTATAAATTCCAGGCCTGGCAAATGACAAGAGTGACGGTAAATCACTGTGTGCGTAAGGATGCCCTCTACCTTTACGCTCCTGCAGTTAACAGGAGACTGGTGACGTGATAACATGGCTACAGTCACGAATTAGGAAAAGCTTTTGAGCGCCGGAGGAAAAGTTGAAGTGACAGAGTAACAGAAAATAGAACAAGACAAGGTACGTATAACATAACACTGAGGGGCGTTCGTGCAGACAGTGGATTGGAAAAGCAGTAAGCGTGTGTTTGTAGCCTTAGGTATCCAACATGCAATGCAATACGCATGCGCCATATTGTAATCTGCGGCCTACCCGGCACTACACTATTTTTCCACATTATCGCACACAAGGCACGATTTTGGAGAAAAGTTTTTGAACATAAAATATGCCGATTTTCTCTAAAACGTTTGTCTGAAACATATCTCATTCTAGGAAGACGTAAGCGAAATACGATCAGAACTGTTTACTGGTCCTCACGTATAGTACCCGTTATTCTTGTCATATTTCAATGAAAATTGGATTTTCTTCAAAATTTTCGAAAAACACTCAAATACCAAATTTCATGAAAATCCGCTCAGTGGAAGCCGAGTTGTTCCATTCCGCGACGAATTGACGAGACAAGGAAGTTAATAGTAGCTTTTCGCAATTTTGGGAAAGCACCTAAAAAAAAAGAAAGCTGCCGTGTGTCGGGAATTTGGTCTCGTAAACTGTACTATCCAAACGGTTGGGAAAACGGAACAAAAATTATTAGTGAGTTTGAACAGAAGGGATCGAGCGAGAATAAGGGGATTTCGAAAGCCTTAACGAAGTTAAGACGACGAGGAGCTGCTGAAGTGGTCTATGCAACTAAGCAGTGACAATGTGCCAACGAGCGGTCCTCTTTTCATGATAATTTTTGTGCGTCCTAAACTTTAATTTTAAGTTTTAAGCATTTTTAACGTAAACCTGCATAGAAATTTACAATTATAGGAGAGTAATTTGTATCAGTTCTAAATGTTAAGTGCAACTGAAACTGAACAGAGACCGTGACGTTATCATTAAGTACGAGTAACATGCAAGCAGGCCTGTATTGTGCTTTGAAATATTTTTACTTCACTTTTATCATAACCGTGGGCCGGATATCTCAGTCGGTATAGCGACTGGCTATGGGCTGGACGGTCCGGGATCGAATCCCGGTGGGGACGAGATTTTCCGTCCGTCCAGACCGGCCCTGGGGCCCGGCCAGCCTCCTGTAAAATGGGTACCGGGTCTTTCCCGGGGGTAAAGTGCGGCCGGGGCGTGCTGCTGACCACTCACCCCCTTCTCGTGCCGCGGTCATGGAAGAGTAGAGCTATACCTCCACCCACCCTCTGGGCCACACCGGGCCTCTAACGGGATCACTTTACCTTTTACCTTTATATATATATATATATATGCGCGCGCGCGCACACACACACACACACATTCAGGCATGAAGATATACCACCTTAGTAGACATGCAGCACCTCGCCCCAGTGATTATTAGCGAAGAACTCGCAGATCTCATACCACCTATGCAGTACGAATTGTATCAAAATACAGTCAACAGGGAACTCGGTTCACCAGTTATTCACACAATACACTCTTACACGGAAAATACTGTCCAACCTTAACAAGGCTTGCGCATATCACATGCCAAATTTTCGTTCCGCATTCTTTGCAGGAAAATACTTCGGAATGACTTGTCATAAATACTGCCTTCTGTCAAAAGGAAAGAATCCAGTTCGAAAGAACTAACTAATTTTAGTATTCTGTAGGTTTAGAAACTCTGACCCACGCGACCTTATCTGCATGAATGACACACACATACATACACACACACACACACGCAAGCACGCACACGGGCACGTACGCACGCATTAAACCGGTCATTATGAATAATTACCGGTGATTACATGTAACAAGAGAAATAATGTGTTTTTATTACATTTATCACGGACGTTAGAAATTTTTCATACAGATCCGTAAAATGGTTATTGTCAGGAGATTTATCACATTTACCACTTTCTTTTTAATTATATGTAATTACCGGTTAGTGCCCACACTTACCAATTATTTCGTTTTACCATACATTAATACTGACATTACATACTTCTACGGCACAATGAGGTGGCATTTTACGGGAATCTGAATTAAGAAAATTAAAAAGAAAATTAAGCAGGGAGATAGGCGCCCTAATTATGCGCCTGTTGCCTATCCTGCTCCTTCATTGTCGTCGGAATATGATTATTTTTATTTTTTCAGCCACTGTCATACAATAGTAAGATCCTCGTTAAGTTACCTTTTATTGTTTCGGTATATTCGAACGGGGTTACAACGACATCGATTGATGCAGCACCTCTTACAGGGCGTCAGCTGTTCCGTGGTACCAACTAATTCCTCACTGTTCACCATTAGCAGTACACTCTTCCGTTGGAGCAAAGTTCGTTTATAACGACACAAATATTCATCCCCAATCATGACGTTACAACCGAGCACGACACTATTTACAGTCCACTTAAAGGTATGTTTAAAGGCAAAAAATAAGCTACAATAGTTGCGGATTTATGCGCTCCGAGAAAGCATCCCCACTACATTACGTTTATTACTGTGAGAAAATTAGTCTTGAGTTTTGAATTACGCTAGGGCTTCATGAACGCATCTCTCGCATACAATGCGCCCGCACTGTATACAGTGTGTGTGTGTGTGTGTGTGTGTGTGTGTGTGCGTATGTATGTGTATATATATATATATATATATACATGCATATGTACAAACATACATAAATACAAACATGCATACACATACATACATACATGCATGCATACATAAACATAGCATACATACATAACATTCATACACACATACATACATACACAAACATAACATACACATACACAACATACATAAACATTACACACACACATACATACACACATATACATACATACATACACATATACATACATACATACATACATACATACATACATACATACATACATACATACATACATACATACATACATACATACATACATACATACGTGTCCTATTCAGCTTACGAGATCTGATGTTCTCACAATGGCGCTGCAGATTCCTCGGTGTCGACTGGAAAAAGTACTTAGACGACATGGCTTAACATACCGGCATACAGAAGTCTTACAAAAGCCTACTCTATTACGTACACCAACAGCACATTCAAAAATAAAACAAACTTTCTTTAAACCAGAATAAGCGGAATGAAGACTCTGTTTCTCGCATAGGAAGATGACCAACCCTTGCCTGCAGCAGCAGATACTGAAATAAACCCATGTTCGGAACCCACAACTTCTTACACGTACACGTACACACACACAGTCCCTTCGCTTGCAGTACCTCGAAAACAGTAAAATGCACAAAAATACGTAGCACTTACAAAGTGTGTCATGCTACTCTCCAGCTCTGTACCAGACATTTCTCACTTCAGTACATATCCAGCGAGTTTCGTCTTTTAAATCTGCCCATTATTAATAAAAAATGAAATGGCGGAGCATTTTTTCACACAATTCCCCAACATCAAATTTTATGAAAATCCGTTTAGCGATTATCAACATGTTAGACACGTGCGGGCTGGACTATTTTAATAATCACTCGGCGCGAATGCTTACGTGCCTAAAAGGTCTGAGGCAGAACGCATAAAACCTATCTGAGGGGCATGTATTTGCACAGCTTTTGCCGTGAGAACTTCAAATCTCAATCCATCTGTATTACTCAGTTAATATTTTTTGTTACTTACTTTTCCTCAACATATAATCATAATCAACTAATCACTTATGAAGAAACCATTTGGTGGCCTGTATTTTAATATAACAGAATTAGCCATGCAGAAAAACTGACAATTAACAATTTTTTTGTTTTCCTTGTCCTAGCTTCGCCGCTACCTACCCTTTTTACTTTCACCAAGGAGGATAAAACTCTTTACGGTTTCCCCCTGCATTCTTTGTATTTTCTGCCGAGATGAATGCGCAGTTCGAATCGTTGCTTCGCACTTCACAAGTTCGTTCATCCGCCAAATTCTTATTACTGATTATAAAGTTGCTCCTGCGCAAACCATGGAGGCATATGGGGCAATGGAGTTTAAGCTCCAATCATTCTCAAGCTATCGGATGAAGGTGAGAAGTCGGCTTCACGCTCCGGCCGTTTTACCCCGGCAACCACTAGACAGGAGGCCGGGCTGGCCCCACAAACGATATCGCGCACTGGGAGTAGCGAAAGTTCTCTTGCGCCTACCGAGAAACGAAGGACTACACCGACTGCGCTACCCTGGCCCCGTGATTGCTAAATGTAGGAAGTTATAAAGTAGGGCGTCGGGGTCTGCTCGAACAGCATAATGCACATATAAAGTTCCTACAGATCAAAGTTCAAACGTTGAAATGCGAAGACTCGCAGCATGATGATGTCATACGCCTGCTTTTTCTCCTTCTAGGAAAGAGATGGATAAAAAAATGGGAATTTAGGGAGACTAATTCGTTTTTATTACCTACACAGTGGTCATAAACAGCTTCCGCCAACACATGGCCATGCAATTCTCACATGCCAGATGTTAACGAATATACTGAATGGGAAAAATGATCCAGAAATAAAGTCGCTACGGAAGCAGGGGCTGCTGGCAAGACAACGACCATTCCTGGGACTGAATTTGGAGATACGGAAACCGGTGAAAGGTGAAAAATCTTCTTGAGATGAACCAGTAAAGACGCCTGTTTTCTAAGCTTTCCAGCAAACGGGCTCGAGTGAACATTTATCAACGAAGGAACACTGGATCGTGAACCGGCACCTATCAGCAGAAACAGGGAAAACGCATTATTTGTACGTCCTACACAAGGCTAAAAATGACGCCCCAACTCCCTCCAACTAAACTGCGCAAACAGCATTACTACAGTTTTTACATAAAATAAATTTACACCATAAAAATGAACTTTTCTGGTATTAAACACAAGAGAACAGCACGTACAACTACAAACAGTCACTGACCACTTTTTTTCTGGTATACAGCCAAACTCTAGAAACAGAACCACAGCCTCAACACCAATAACACAACTATCCTTTAATATAAACAGCTAACTAAATACAAAAATAATAATTTTATTAATAATTTCAATCAGCTCAACATGTTTCGGGCGACAATTTCGCCCATCCTCAGGAGCACTAGACTGTGTTTACAGCTTGTGGTATAAAACACCGACGATGCTGCCTGCTGGTGACCAGGATGAAGCGGTCACCAGCAGGCAGCATCGTCGGTGCTTTATACCATAAGCTGTAAACACAGTCTAACACCGACGATGCTGCCTGCTGGTGACCAGGATGACTGTTCGTAGTTGTACGTGCTGTTCTCTTGTGTTTAATACCAGAAAAGTTCATTTTTGTAGGGTAAATTTATTTTATGTAAAAACTGTAGTAATGCTGTTTACGCAGCTTAATTGGAGGGAGTTGGGGCGTCATTTTTAGCCTTGTGTAGGGCGTACAAATAATGCGTTTTCCTTGTTTCTGCTGATGGGTGCCGGTTCACGATCCAGTGTTCCTTCATTGATAAAATAATTGTATCAATGATGCACGGTCACACAAACATCGAACTGCTATCCTTTATTGTATACGACCCTGAATGGGTTCAATCCTCGAAGACAGGCCTACATAAAACACTCAAAATTAATATCGAAACTTCAATTAAGATTGTGAATGTAATGCTTGATTTACGGTACCTGTCAATGCAAGTGAAAAGACACAGCCGACGTATGACAACTCATCCTGAAATTAAAGTTGTCTTGGTGTCGGATTTTCTTTTTCTATCTGACTTACGTAAGCTGTGAAAACTACGCTGTCATTTAGTTTCGCGCACCTAGCATACCAGAGCTGTCATGCCTAAACATCATCCAAGCTTGAAGTGTGGGCACTTTATTTCGGTCACAACGCTGCGAATTCCGTTCACAGGGCTCCTTACAATCTGTCCACTTTCTCCACACAGGTTCAGGCCGTCCACATTCACGCTTCTTTAAACAGAAAATTATTCGCATTGTAATACTAATTTGTACGTCAGCACAACTGTTTTTATTAAACAAGGTAATATATAGGTTACATGTTTCGACTAATAAATAGTCATCTTCAGGCCTATTCTTTACAGGTTAAGTCACAGGATGCTGTGCATACATTGGGATCCCAGTGTGTTTACATCAGTGAAATATTTAAGCCATATCATTTGCAAATGATATGGCTGATGTAAACAAACTGGGATCCCAATGTGTGCACAGAATCCTGTGACTTAACCTGTAAAGTATAGGCCTGAAGACGACTATTTATTAGTCCAAACATGTGGCCTACATACTACCTTGTGTAATAAAAACAGTTGTGTTGACGTACAAATTAGTATTACAATACGTATCCAAGCACTTCGTGATGTCTTCATTCAAACTCGCAGAAAATTATTCACTAATAATATCTGACGTAAACGACTGAACCGTTTTAAGGTGGCAGTCTTCTGAGATGCGACGCGATGTAATATGGTCAATTGGCGTCAAAGTTTCGGGGGAATGATTGACTGTTTAAGTGATTAATTGCGATTGGGTTCAAGACCTCACGGTCCCGATGCACCTAGGCCTTAATTGACAGGCACTTTGTGCCCCTATTAATTTATGGGAGCCCTGTTACTTTGTTAAAGTTCCAGATGGCCCCCAAACTTATACTCTTGAAGTCCTCCAGCTCCAAGAAGAAGGAACCCAGATACACATCTGTGTGAAGCCAAAGCTTCACATTCACAAACAATGTGGGCCGAGGTTTCTTCCTCTGTTACACACCTGCTACACAGTGGACTGTCTGGCAGCTCTATTAGGTGAAGATGTCTCGTCAGGGTATTATGTCCAGTGAGAAGGCCAGTAACAGCCCTGGACTGTGTCCTGTTAAAGGACAGAAACCTAGCCTTGGCACCCAGACGGGGTCCCGAAATTAGTTCTCGAGCCTATCCTAAGTTTCGGGGGAACCTGTTACCTCTATCTTCTGGGTATCTAGAAGATTAAGTTTCAAGAGATGAAGCAGGCCGATTAACTGTGATATTGTTACAACCGAACACGTTCAATCTGCAACTCATTAAGGCTTCAGTAGTTAACAATGCAGTTCTAGCTAAAGTATTTCAAGAATCGCAGCTGCCTGATGATGGAGGCAAGGCGTCACATTCCACAGCAACAGCAACGTTCAAAGACACTGCCATCAAAAACTCAAATATAACTAAAGATGAGTCAACGCAACTACCCACACAGATTCTCTCTACCGTCCGCCCTCTCTAATTCCATCAGTTACTTAGTCTACAAGTGGGACGGGTATTTCAGTCGGTATAACGCCTGACTACGGGCTGGACGGTCCGGGATCGAATCCCAGTGGGGACGAGATTTTCCGCCCGTCCAGACCGGCCCTGGGGCCCACCCAGCCTCCTGTAAAATGGGTACAGGGTCTTTGCTGGGGTTAAAGTGCGTCCGGGAAGTGCTGCTGACCACTCACCCCCTTCTAGAGCTGCGGTCATGGAAGAGTAAAGCTATACCTCTACCCACCCTCTGGGCCACACCGGGCCTGTAACGAGATCACTTTACCTTCACCTTTACCTTTACTTAGTCTACAAACACTAGGGTAACCATACGTCCACCACAAGAAAATACGACTTCTCAACTTACTGACCACAGAAAGTAGGAAGTATAAAGGAAACCAGAGGTTTACATACACAAGGGGCATATAAGAAACAGCAACAATTTTCTTAAAATCGGAGTTGTCATTTCGAAGAAAATAAGAAAAAAATGTTCAAGTTTGTACACTATATACATACAGTGAATGTACAGTCTGTCGCCAGTTCTCTAATAGTCTTCTTTCTCTTTAGACCGCATTTTGTTTAGTACTGTACACTGCTCTTCAGGAACGTACGGAAATCTGTACAAGAAATTCATCTGAAACTTAACCGCACGAGCGACTCATCATTCACTATGTTACTCTTCACTGTCCACTAGACTTTCTGCATTGAGAAACTAGCTCTAGGTTTGCTCTATGAGAAGGACCGGCAAACAAATGTGAAATCTTCAAAAATTCGGAATGGCACTCGCCATTTTTGGAGTTTTCGAAGTATCTGGTCCACTTATGGTTTGTCATCGGTGGCTCACTGTCCAACACGTAAAACAAGAGAAAGCTTCCACGCGTTTCGTCCTTCTTCTTCTTCAGGCGCTGAACTTCCTTTAATGGTTGAAAGTTATGGCCTTCTGAACGACATCTTTCCATTTCCTTCGTTCCTGGACGCAGGTTATTCAATGTTTAACCTTCAATTGGCAAATGTCCTGTTTGACGTTATCCTCCCATCGGTACTTGGGCCTTCCTTGTGATCTTTTAGTTAGAGGATTCCATTTAAATATCTTCTTGACTGCCCTGGTATCTGGCATTCTCTGTACGTGACCAAACCAGCTTAGTCTTTGAGCTTTAATATAATTAACTATATTTTTATGTTTTATCAGTTTATCTAATTCTTCGTTAGTTTTAATCCTCCATATTTTATTTTCTTTCGTGTGCCCATGCGTTTCGTCCAGTTGTCCGAATATTTTACACGCGTGCCGTACGTTAAGTTCGTTCAGCCCGGAATATGTCACACCCTTGCATCTAGACCTTCTCTATCTTTCTCTGCTAGTACTCGTGGTTCTTACCAATCACCAGCTCGGAGAAGGTGTAATACCGTATGAAGGTAATACCCCCACACCACCAGTCAGCAACACCACCCAACTCCGGGGGTCTGGCTTCACCTTGCGGCAGCGACAAGAGTTAGCCACAAATGGCCTCCCGAACCGCCTTATCTGCTATGTTACGTTTATTTTATTACCGCACCGTACCACCAACAAAATTCGATTATTTGTCACTGCACACCTGGGAGCCGGAACTCTCGTGTCACTCGTAGAATTCCTGAGTTTAAGGTTAAACTGTCCTTTCTTTCATTCTGACCAATTTACAGAAACTTTAAAGAAACTTGTAAATGCAGTAATGAACCTTCGGGTACCATGAAGTGCGGATAACTTCTTGACTACCTGAGAACCGGTTAGCTTCTCAAGGACTCTGCTCCAAGGGTGTAAGTAACTGAGTTAGAGAAACAAAGCTTACTAGATTTCTCTTAAGGTCTGGTACATCTATTAAGGCCGTAATCTTATATTTTCATATAACCATCACCTCTCTCGAGATCACTCCTGTCCTTCAAGGGTCTGGCGCTGATCACGCGAACGTCAAGCAAATGACAGCCACGCTCCTCGCCTGGTGGTCCATCAACCACATCACCTGTTCCTAGTAACTTTGATACCGTGCCAGAAGTTAGATACAGTTTCACCCTTATAAACCTCTAAAATATCAAAGCACTTCCACTAGCTTCCATCGTAACAAACCAACACGACAGCAAAGTTGCCTCATACGTTAAGTAGAACTCCACGAACATGAGACCCCACGCATTCTACGCTTGAATACTGAACGGGCCAGAGTAGTCAGCTTCACGGTCGGAAGTACGTAGAAACACAAACGCAAAGAGGGGTTTTACAACATGGGATTCCAATATGGGGGCGTCCAGAGGCAGAATGTGACGTTTAACTCTCTTCGAAACCAACGGACGTCTCAACAAACTGCACAGTTATAAAATATTTATAATCTATATTGCAGGCCACATTCCCTCCATATTTTGCCACGTCTCTCTTCTTCACTCACAAAAACCTGAAAATTAAATATGTGTTAGTACTTCAGTGTCATCTATCATCATAACCTTCATTACTGGCAGAAAAGCAAAATTGTGCTGCAGAAAAAAATGCTGAACAGAATATTTCAACGTAAAGACAGGTAAGTAACAACGAAGAAAACCATTTATAAACTTCAATTAGTAGACGTCCAAAATGTGAGGAAACGTACAAAGAGCGGGGGAAAGGAAAGGCTATATAGAAAGCTTTGGTTAGGAATTCTCATGGAAGTCCCGCTGATAAGGGTGGGTAGCACTAAACAGTTCTACAGAATTCAGTTTTGAACAGTGCATGCCTAAACGATAAGGAACATAAAGGCGACCTGTGCTTAATTAAACACCGTTTCAGAACTAACGTACAGGGGCGCAGATATGTACTTTGTTATCTCCAGGCTTTCTTAAACAAAGGGAAACTTGGTGCCGAATGGCTAGCTGCACGCCCCGGTAGCTTTAGCTCCGATGGTAGAGCATCGGGTACCCAGCGCACAGGGGTCTCGGTAGGCCCCAGGAACAGCGCTGTAGCGAAGAGAAAAATCACCTCAGCGCGACGAATCGAAGCCGGAATCTCCAGCCACGCAGTACGTAGCCAAGTCGACACAACCCAAGTTACCAATTCACAATTAATGTACCTGAGTGATACTGGAGGCATGAAGTAACAAAATATGGAACGTTATGTGATCCGCGACAGCAGGCATTGTTTTACAGTGTCAGCATGAGGCTGACAGTATGATCTGCTTGCCCGATGACACAAAGGGAGAAACCTGAACAAAAAACCACAAATCCTTCCTGTCTACACATACGTTGCCACATCTGGTAACATGGCAACACTTCGCCTTCAACAGCCATGAGGCTACTTCATGCAAGACAGGAAGAGTGGTAGCGTGTACTGATGATAGAGGGGAGAGGTACAGAGTCTATCATCTGCCCCAGATTAAACGTTATTAACCGCTACACTCTGTCTCTCTGGGAATCTGAGCCCCGAGGGCTGTAAGGAAGACATCGCTTACCAGCCCAGTGGTTTATACCAACAAACGCAAGCCATTTTACTTCATTACTACTTGTATTTAACACACGTAAACACATACTATATCAGCGGGAAGATCCTATCACACCATTCTCATGTTGTCTCCGAAAAGTACGTAAAGGTTTTCGATTAACGCTTTAAAACTCTGCGTGTTGTCCACACAACACATTCGCGCGTTCCGTATGAATCTTACACAATAAACAGCCATTACTGCCCCACACGGCAATCGCCAACTGATCTTTATAAAGATTACAAGCTGTGTACTCTGTGAGGCACGAACTGAACCTTTATGTACAAGGTCCATTAATTTCAGTTTTATTCTGATACACATCGTTGTGTTTCTTATTATCACAAACACCCGAAATACACCGTCCAACACAACACTCTAATGTCATATGACAGTGTGCTACATAGTTGAATAAAGAGAGACCAACTTGATGTCACTTGCTTTATTATGTCATTATTTACTGCTCAACATGTTTCGGATGTTAATACATCCATCCTCAAGAGCTTGCGACTTATTTGATGAGTTATTTCATGGGTTGTATTGTTCTGGTTCGATGTGTGTTGGTGTTACGTTGTGGTTTGGCTG
>Ga0131853_10019756_pt1 | contig 12256 bp, 15 predicted proteins | sample TergutLab28metaG_FD_92764 | JGI IMG/M metagenome (GOLD analysis project Ga0131853, IMG submission 92764) | Labiotermes labralis P1 segment gut microbial communities from Petit-Saut dam, French Guiana - Lab288 P1 (version 2) (version 2) | ecosystem: Host-associated > Arthropoda: Insects >...
CCGCTTTAACATTTTAATATCGTAATCTGTATACGCCTCACTGTCTTTTGTTCCTGACCATTTACTTATCGCTCTCATGCACGTATTAACATATTTATCAACGCCAAATACATCTGTAACTGCTTCTCGTGCGACACATTTACAACTGGTAGCATTTTCGCAAGTAGCCATTTCTTTCTTGACATATGCTTCAAGTTCATCGCGGTCTGGTTGGCGTTTAATCACTTCTTTGAGGCTTTCAATACACTGAAGAATTCGTCGTTTACCATCTTCCATATATTGCTCCCACCCCGCCTCTGCTTCCTGACTCCTCGTCTCATAAGATACGGCAATATCAATGGGTGTTTCCCGCTCAAATTTTTGAATTTGCATCACAAGCACATACCTGTTTTTATAGACATATCTATATTGACCATAATATTTTTGATCCTCAAGCACAGCACCTTTAGCCAAAGCATATTCATGCATCTCAGTGGCATATGCACTTATACTATCAGGCAAAGTCCGTAGCAAATCAGCAATTGTGGATTTATACTTTGGGGCAAGCACTCGAAAATCCAAAAATAAGATATACATATAACAGCTTATCGGCTTCTTATAGGCAGCATCGTTGAATAGCTTGAAATATTTGCAAAACAAGGGATATTTTTTGTTTGTAAGTACCTTTTCTTCATCGCCTGTTATTTCAAGCCAAACCAAGCCAAAATCACTCATATGCTCGGGGTATGCTTTGACCATTCGCTTATATTGTCTGCTGCTAATCACCAAGCCACCATCCCTAATCGTCGTTTTTTTAGACGCCATATTAAGCAATTCGAGCATTCCATAGCACGTCTCGCCCGAAAATTGGGCTGGATCTTCATACATCTTCTCAAAATATGCCCGTGTCCAGTTATAAATCTGAGTACAACCTTCCCTCATCTCAGGATCGGTAAGATCAGCAATAGATATCGCTAACGGAACAACTTGCCGGCCCTCATTCCAAATAGCTCTATGCCTTGGTGTCGGAAATTTTGTTTGGTTTACGTCAAATAGCATTGTCATCATCTCCTACTTCTTAAGTGCTTATTTTCTGCCGTATCGTTTTTCATCGCCTCCAATTTGATGATCTCTGCACGAAATCCGAAAAAAAATATACATTTCAGGCATCTTTGATAAGGTTTTACATTTTTCCCTCAGCTTCTTTCTTGATAAGCGCAACATATGAATCAACATCATCAATATTAAATGTCCTTACTTTTGCACCATAACCGCCGTATAAATGAACGGCATATTCATTGCCATCAAGCGAGAAGACATAACGGTGATGACACGTCAGATAGTTGTCGCAACATTTCTCGTTACTGCAAGGATTAGTAGCTTTGTAGCTTGCCTTAATCTGTTCTGGCAACCCAGCCAAAAAATCAGTATATGTGGCAATATGATACATTTTTAGTGTCATATCAAGCTGATTGTGATTTGAAAGGCAACGGATAAGCCACGGATTTCTTTTGTCGCGAAGTTGTGTTTTGGTACAGTATTCCACACCAAGGACCGAACCAAATGTCCAGTTTGGCTTGCAAATAAACCCTTCTGAAAGCATGCGCTCGTGAATTGCGATAAAAAATTCTTTCTGTTCCCCCATCAAATATTGACTAAATGCAAATGCTCTAGCAGGTTTTATTGCCAGATCCGAATCGGTGACGAGATGATACTGACAACAGTAAAATTCTAAGTCCATTTTACCTCGAATATTTGTGCAACAATACCCCTTTAATGCTGGTATCAAATTCGCATTTTCCTCATATGAAAGCTCAAAATCACTCACTGTTTTGCTGAATGGATTTCCATCCGAATCACTGAACGTAAAACCGAAATCCGTCAGACGGCTCATGAGTTTAATCGCTGCCGGGCTTGTCATTTTCAGCCTGTTCTTTTTAATATGTTCTTTGTACGCAACTGGTGAAATGGATAATATATTGTTTTTCAACTCACCAGCAACGCACAAAGCATCTAAAAAATCCATTAAACGGCGTGAGGTAACCTCTGAATCATTCCACTTTCTATCGCTTTTGCCTCGCTCATAATCTTCATACAATGGAAGCCCAAAAGATTCAGGATCGGCAATAATACCCTTGTATAATTCGCTAATAACACGCCAAAGACACCGGAATCCATCATTAAATTCTGCTTCAGTTATGCCGAGCAAATATTCAGGCTTAACACGAAAATCCTCAGGTATAGGATACATATGATCCAGCAACTCCTGTACCCGATTTTGAATTACATATTTATGGTCTTTGTAGTGAATGTCTTTTTGATACACGATTTATTCTCCTCTCTCGAAATGCTAATAAAACATAAAATCGCACTCATGAATTTCAGGCATACCCCCACCTCAATTAAAAGATAGCTTTGATAAACAACAATTATCCGCATGCGAGGGTTGTTTAATGCAAATTACTTCTTGTTTCTCGTTCCAATTCTACCTCAAATTGAAGCCTACTCTTCAAAGCCTCAAAATCATTGAAATAAATAATTTTGAGGCTCGCAACTTCTGAATCAAAAAAACTCACTTTCGCAACAGCCAATTTATATCACACGAATGGTGTTCGACCAAAATAATGCGCTACAGGTACAACAAATAGCTATACAAATTCCTTAACGAAACCTCATCCTTCCGATTCTAAATGATTCGTAATTTCTTTTAACCAGCCACGCATATACGCACGATATTTGATGTAGTTTTCGATAAATTGGCGGCAAGCTACGGCATTTTCTTTAATATTATCAGGCTGCTCTTTAACGGTTTTTACCACAGTTTCGCATTCTCTTGTAATGGCACCAACAGCGATGTCGATCTGAACTGCAATATCATGAATGTCTTTATTGCTCCTACCACCGAGTTTTTTGTAATAAGGCAAAATACATGCTTGCGTATAAATCGAATTTTTGTACAAGAAATATCTAAATATATCTTCATGCTTAAATAGATCAACCGTCCCCTCATCCGTATCACAAGCACCTAGCCACGCAGACAAAGCTTCATCTCCTGCAATCAATTCATGCGCTAAAAAATGTCCTTTATTGTCAGCTTCATTTTTATCAAGTACACGCAAAGCATAGGCAATCGTATCAGAATCAGAGAAAACAGACGGTACTTTGTCGCCTATCACTAACACATGAAAAACATCATTTTGCTCTGTCATTTCCTCCCAACGTGCAGGGTTGACAAACATCCCTTGATCATTTGTCTGGACTGCACATTCCTCGCAATAAGTATAGCCAAGTAACGTCTCGCCATTATTTTCATATCCTGTTATCAAATTAAATTCTGGTAAGCCACCGAGCCATTCCGCAATCACGGGACGACCATTATCAATCGACCACATAACAATCCGACGCACATCATCTTTGCTTGCATTCTCACGTGTCAGCCAAATGTAGTCACGCCCGTAATAACCCATAACTTGTCCAATCATCTCAGCCACATCATTGACATGCCACAATTCCTCAATTAAATGACGCTTCACTATATTCCACAACCATCCGTACCCCATCCCTGTTAGATGCATCATGTCTCGAAAACGCTCATTCATCTGTGCGTAGGTAACTTCTGTGAGGTTCTGCTCCTGAGCCTCGATATAACACAACGCAGTTGCCATCATAGCAGGAAAGGAATAAGACATATCACAACCCTCAGGCGGATTCCAACGACTGATGCGAGGGATACCATCTAGTAGCTTCTTTTCGGGGGAAGCCAAATTGCGACTAATAAAATCCGTGATGAGATCCTGTTTAAGATCTGGGCGCAGTATTTCATCGATAGAGACACGAAACAACTCTGCAAGTATAAGCAAAACAGACACTTCTGGCAAACCTGTTCCCGTCTCCCACTTACTTACAGCTTGTGGTGATAAACCTAACTTTTCAGCCAATGTTTCTTGGGTATAACCATTAGCTTTTCTAAGTGATGCAAAATTTTTACCTATCATTTTCATATCCATAGTGGACACCTCCTGCAGTGATTATAGCACATCAAAAAATCAAACACCACAAACAGATGGTTGATGAAAAACAAGCATAACTCCACTTTAAGTTGCGTTAACATATCGCATTAGCACTATTAAACTTGCCATCGAGACCATTCAGCTAACAATCAAAAAACGCCACTTTGCCACATCCTCTAATGGCTTTTGCATTTATCTTGCTTCCTTTTTAACAAAGTCCACTTCATATTTTTCTTCGTTATCACCGATCGTTGCTTCGGTCAATTCAATCCGCAGTACAATTGATTCTTGGCTATTCTCATCGTTTTCATCATACCACCAACCAAAGACTTTTCGCATTTTTTCTCTGATTGGATGATTTTTTTCAGCCGAAACCCAGCCGAGATTTGACGCTTTTCCGTTAGCAATGAGAGCAGCGAAAGCATCACCCAGCGAGACGAGCGAAACTTCTTCATTTTTTTCAATCTCTTTCGTTTTTGTTTTCGATAAAGCAGTTGACACGTAGAAAGCACCATCAAAATAAATGCCATTTACCATTCGGACCGACGGACGCGGATTTCCAGCAGCACTATCTGCTTGCTTAATCGTTCCAAGGACAAGAAGCGTATCCTTATCGCCATTCCCATAGAGCTTTTCCATTATTTTCATTGCCTTTTCATACGTACTCACTTTACTCATTTTAACGCCTCCATTACTTTCTCAATTTGTTGCAACATTGTTTTTTCGCTCATCTTCGTAACTCTTTTCAACAAGAATAATCTTTCTCCGCGTCATCACTAATTTTTTGGCACATTCAAGTTCTTCGACATCAGGATGATTAAACCGAAGCGACATATAACAACAGATATTATCGTCAAGCGCTTTCCTGAGAATTGTTCCTCGTATTCCCGGCGCACAATTAAAATTAGAGCAGCTCGTGCAAAATCTGACTTTCGACCAGATCATTTGCTTCGTAGCCACATCACACAAATCCTCACTCTCATCATTAAAATGATCGAAAAATACAATTTGCCAAGAATCATACTCTGAATCTACATAGGCGGCATCAGCTAATTTAATATAAGCAACTACTTTGCCTTTATAACTAGCACACCAAGAATTCGGTGACCGCCATCCAGGGCTCATCTTGTTTGCTCTTAAAAACGAAACGAAGTCCATCGCATTTTTTAACGTTTCACCAGCAAGATAGATCGGTAAAATATCCTCGATTTTGGGTTTCGTTTTTCTTTGTTCAACTGAGTTGTATGTCTCTTTTTCTTCCATCATGATACTCCTATTCAAAAATTATGCCTCTTTTATATAAATCTGAAAAGCATCACCTGGACCACTCGTTCCATTAGCTTTATAGCCACACTTTTCATAAAAATGCTTATTCTTTACACTTACATTAGGGGTGCTAAGAAGCCATTTTTCCGCTGGATGTAACTGCTCAATATACGCCATTGCCGCCTCACCAATACCTTTGTTTTTATACTCAGGCAGAACATAGACGCACATTAAAATATTCGTATCATGTCGCGAAAAATCATAGCCTGGATATTCATCTTGGAAAAGTTGTTCAAAATATTGTCCTAATGTTTTAGCCGGCAAAACAATGATGCTCCCAATGATTTCTGCATCACATTCAATAACGAGCGCATTATCATCCCCTGTTGCGAATTGCTTATGCCAATCCTTAGAAAACATATAGCTCTTTGGATTCTCGGACTTGACATCTTCAACATCTTCCTTAAAAATCTCATTCGCTTCAGCATATTTGAATCGCTCGAAATCCTCAGCAAATGCAGCAACTTTGACACGATACAATGTTTCAACATCACTTGGCATTGCTGGGCGAAAAGTAATATTCTCCATTTTAACTAACCTCCAAATAGTTATGTATAAAACGCACCACTATCGCTCAAGCAATTCCTTAATCTGGTCATATTCCTCGAACTTTGGATTTTCAAATTGCTCACCCGCTGGCAACGTAAATATCCATTTTTCCGACTCGAATTGAATCGTACACAAATGATGCTCACCATTCTGCACGTTCCAAGTTCTTGACGCTTCGCGTTTTAGCTCGTACTTCTTATACAAATAATCTACAAAGTCATGCGCACATGCTTTCAGACGATAATCAAGCATTTCATTGATATCTGTCCGTAATCCCCGCTTCAACTCTGGCATGTTATCAATATCATGCTTGCGCATTTCCGCTACTTTCTTAATATGGGGCAGATTTTTGAGCGGAGGGATCTTGAAACAAAAAGATGAACGGCATAAATTTTCATATACCTCACCAAAAACCTCCCTACGCAACCCTGGATTTTCAAGACAGCCTTTATGCTTAACACAACGGTTCGTAGCGGTAAGAACAAATGCTTCCAAAGCCTCATCCTTTTCTGATGCATCTTCCCCAAAATTCAAATCAAAATTACCCGAATAGAGTGTCAAATTCTTACCAATCCCAAAAAAGTAAATCATCTCACCATCATACTTAAACCAATTGTGATCATCCGGGTCGGGATAAATGTCGTTAGCCGCAAGATGTGAGATAAGCTCCAGCGTCTTCGTTAACGTACTACCACTTAGTTTCTCTTTCACTTCATTTTCAAATGCCTTCATATTTTCTTCTTTTTTACACTGATTTGCGTCGTTACTCATCATTGTTGCCTCCTCTATACTATAAATTATTAGCGTGATACTGTTGTGGATAAGGGACTGTCTTTTTGCTGTATTCGATTAACTTTTTCATGTGTGATATCATTTCACAACTAGAATCTCATACAAAGCATCAAATACAACTCTAACATCGCCAAAAGTTTCCGGCTTCATACTCATTTGCATTTGTCCATGACAAGTTGTTCTCTTAACACCATCATGTTCGTAAACAGTCGGGCATTTGCTACCGCCACGATCCGCGTAAACACAAATCCCACATTCCCCATAATAATCAAAAATCTTTTTCGCAACCTCTGGCGACTTTTCTGCTATTTTATCAAGCATTGCTTCCGTATAGTCACACTTTCTCGCCCCAAAATCGCCATACTTACGATTAAAATGCATCGAAAACCAGAAAAAATGTGAAGCCCAACCATTGCTAATGATGATATGATAACCAAACCCAAACTCAGAAGAATTATATTTGATCCGACACCCCTTATGTGTCCCCTCAATACTTCTTTTGATTTTCAATTCCTTTTTCATGCTCATTAAATGATCATTTGTTTGCGTTATTTCCTGCTGAGTGGCTACTGGAAGCCATGCAATACATTCCTCAAAGCTTTCTTTACCTTTATCCACAGTTCCGGGAATGTTCAACGTGATTTCTTCTCGCTCGCTCATTTCATGCCGCAACCTAGTGATCTCATCGTTCGAATATTCACTAATAAACAACGCATTTATCATGACAGTTGAATGTCTTTCAGCCATAAACTTAACTTCAACCCCTGCTTCATTCGCTTCTTCAAGAAGTGGTGACTTCATATACCTTTCCTTTTTGGATAAATAACGCATCTCGCCATCAATTTCAATCATCATAAACTCATAATCATAAGTAATCGAAATCGCCACATCTTTATTTAATTCAAAAGCCGCATCGAACATTTTCACTTTCCACGACTTCGGACCACCATCGACAAGATTCTCAATCGCACGACCATTCCACCCGGCAGTAAAAGGAATCAAACCAGAGCCAACGATCACCCTAAACCCTACAACATCAAGGTTTAATGAAACATCCATTCGAAATGGCAATTTGACTTTTTCAGACAATATTAAACTTGGCGCACGCGCATCAAAATAATTAGCAGCCCTTATTTTCGGTGTAAACTTCAACACGCCATCCTCAACTTGAGCGCTAACATCACCGTGAGGAATTAGATCTTCTAATGGTATCTTCTTTTGCATCATTCTTCGCTCCTAACTATCCAACTTCCTTTTTCGTCCTCAGGCAGTTTGCTAAATAACTCGTTAAGTTTTTGCTTTTGTGAGTTAGTCATGCTAAAATCCTCCTATATCTCATACGATTTTATCTATTTTTCATAGCGACATATTGATGTTTTTTTGCTTTACCTTCGTTAATTTCATTCTTTCTTAATTCAGATAATTTTTTAGCACATTCTATCGTCTTGAAATCGGGGTTGATAAAAAGAATCGAGCATTCGCAAGAATTTGTAAATTTTTTACCAAAAATCCCGTTGAGTTTCAATGCACATTGCCCGCAAGTTTGACAATTTTTTTTATTCGCCCAAACAATTTCTTTATCCTCATCAGTAAGCATATCTTCTTCATATTCACCGATAAAGGGTGATATGTTCCAACTGCCAGCCTCTAAATTGTGATAATCCGCTGCTCCGTGCAGTCTAATGAAACAGATTCTGAATGTTTTGCTACTAACTGTCCAGACATTCTTTGCAGACCATATCGGATTCAGCTTGTTTTCCCTTAAATAGGCAACAAAATCCAATGCACTTGACTGTTCATCTCCATTAAGTACCTCACTAATAACATCTTCAATTTTGGGCTTAGCTGTTTTCTTAGACATTTTAATCGCCTCCTCAGCAAAATATATTTAAAGTATAAACTACGACACGGTGTTCATGTCAAGAAGAAATTTCTAATACCACAAACAGATAGTTGATGATGAAATATTTTTTTACAACTTTAAGTTGAGTTGCTACATGACTCGTGGTGAAATTTATTACAAAAAGAGAACGCAAGATTGGGAACATCCTTAATCTGGATGCTTTATCCTGGTACTTTTCTTATGCTTTTGATTAATAATCTGCATTTCAGTGGAACTTTTGAGAAAGTTCAGCATTTTATTTTCTTTGACGCAAGCATGATAATTCTAAATCAAACCAGGTTTCAATGCCATCACTGATCTCTAAAATGGTATCGTTTAGTGGAATTTGAAGGCCTTCGCAACCGGCATTGCACGTGCCGAATTTTTTTCTGCCACAACCATACCCGATCTCAATCATTTCCTGTATAGCTAAAGGGAGGTTTAGTATGGCATCTGTGTACTTATGGCTATTATTTGCTTTGACGGTTATTTTGTAGCCTTGATTGACGGAAGTGTTAATTCCCCACAATTCTTTTTTTCCACTAGAATGCTGGATTTTTAGCCAAAAGCCCCATACTTCAACAGTGCAATCAAAACCTTTGTCTAGGTGGCGTTGATGCATGCGTAGCAAGAAGTCTTGTATTTCCGCCGATAATGGCGCAATGATTTCCTTTAATATCGTTGTTGCTGGTGTTTGTTCAGTCATTAAAACGCGATAATCACAACGCATAAAGACATAATGATAGCGCTTCTTGCGCAATTCTTGCTCAGCAATTGCCATGACTTTCAAGCCAGTCAATGTAGCGGAATTATCTGGATAAGTAAAGGCGAGCAGTTCAATTTCTGTTAACTTTTGCTTTTTATTATTCAGATCAATTCCTTCAATGACCATACCGCAATCAGTTAAAAATCGTAACAGTTCTCGATTTTTAGATGCGGAAATTTTTTCATTTAAAAGCTCATTTCCACCGACGATAGATTCACCGTTTTCCGATAAAGTCCCTTGAATTGCGATTTTTAATAATAATTTCTGTAAATTATCGATAAACGGAAAGCCAAAATAGGCTGCACTAAAATGCGAGTCCAAACGCTTTTTACCCTCATACAAATGCGCATCTTTTGCTAAAATGTCGTAAAGGTGGATTAAAAATTTTCGAAATGCACAAATGCCGTCTTTGATCCTTTCCTCACTTGCTATATTGAATAAGACCGGGTTTACTTTACATGTTAGGGGCGGTTCAGGCGGAATAATATTTTGGATATGTCTTGCTGCATCTTTTAATGTCTTTTGCATGATTCATCAACTCAGCTTCCTACTCTTATGTTCTTATCCCAATGACTTTCTCACAACTAATTTTCCTTTATGTTCTGCGTGAATAGAAAATCCGCATTTTTCATACATGGCTAAAGGTCCTCTGAATTCATTGGCTTTATCTGTGAAATCTTTATTTGAAAAACCTTCGACAAAATCGAAATCTTCAGTGATCGCATCTTGGCAGACGTATTGTAACAACTGTGTAGCAATTCCTAATCTTTGCATCTTGGGTGCAATCGCAAAGCAGAAAATAAATTTTCCATTCTCCCCTTCAAGATATTCGACAGGTACACCGCTTGAATTTCGTAACCAATCTAAATTCGCTTTCACATCTGCTTTTGTAATTGCATTGCACCATCCGACGATTTTATCACCATGATAAGCGAGGTATCCTTGAATATTTCCCGCTTGAACACGCTTAATCGCTTGAATGCGTCGCTCTTCTGCTAGTGCTGGCCAAGGATTACCTTTAACCCGATCACTACACCAATTTACACAGTAGCATTTGTAATCAATTTCATTTTCGTAATGCGGTGTTGTGTCGAAGAAAGTAACATAATTCTCTGCATCTTCGGGTTTCAACTTTCGAATTTCTATTTTCATTAGACTCACATCCTGTTATTATTTTTTGTAATCACTTAAACTTTTTTCGGATATTTCGAAGATTATATTCGATGCCAGCAAACAATTTTTCAAAAACTGAGACATCCATTCGAAATAGCAATTTGACTTTTTCAGGCAACATTAAACCTGATGCGCGTGCATCTAAATAATTACCAACCCTGATTTTCGATGTAAACTTCAACACACCATCCTCAATTTGAGCGCCAACATCACCGTGAGGAATTAGATCTTTTAGCAGTATCCTCTTTTGCATGATTCATCGCTCCTAACTATCCAACTCCATTTTAATCTACACTACTTTTCGAGATAACTTCTATAAAGCTGTAATGATTTTCGAAATGCTTTCAGCGCATCTTTTTGATTTGTAAATTTTTCTGCTTGACGACAAATAGTCTTTAACGCTTCATCATGTTCCATACGTGGATTCATTTCAAACCACTCCGGCGGCACCCAATCATCAACTTTACCATATCCAATGCCTATTATCGGGCTACCATTTTTATACAAAGCAGGTTCACCATTTTTAAGAACACCTGACACCGGACAAATGACCGCGATATCAAAAGTCATTTGCAAATTCTTGAGTGCTGCATCCAATTGTCTTTTCTCCACAGCATCCCTTAGTCCAGAATACTGCCATATTTTAGACTACTCTACTGGTTCATCCAATAAATTAAAAATATTCCAAACCAGCCACTCATATGCGCCAAGCTTACCCGCTTCATAACGCTCCTCAATAGTCATACGAGGCTTAAATGCATCTACAAAAATTGAATAAAAATGTGGTGCAATAAATCCACCTGGCGTACCATTAAAAAAATATCCATATGCAAGTTTCTTCTCCTGCGCGGCACGAAGACCCCATTTCCCCGCATCAGTTTCTGGGTCATCTGTATAGACTTGACTTGTTCCAGTACCGAATTTAAAAATATCCGAATCAATACAATTCGTGAATCGGCTTCGAAATCCAGCTTCATTTACTTTTTCAACAAATTCATCATATGTTAGCATTTTATAATTCCTTTTTATCGTCATTATACCTCACAATACTTGACAACAGCGTGTCATATTAAAAAAGACGCTCCTACAAATGAAGACATCTTTCTTATTCAATGGTGTGCCTGGCTACTCATTCTCTAGTAAATCGGATTAAACATAATTAGTTGGAGCATTAGGTAACAACTTCCCATTTTTTATGGTATCTTTGCGCATTTTCAACAACTCTATGATGCATTTAAGCTCATCGACATCAGGATTCTCGAAAGAAATGGAACGAGCGCACGCATCAACATAGTTTTTGTCGAAAATGGTCTTTAATTTATAACTGCAATTATAACCACTATCGCTAATAACATGGCATATTTCACAAGGCGTTCCTTGTTTTTTCTTTGACAAAACGATTTCTTTTAAATCATCCGGCAAAGAAGCAGACTCATATGCGCCAATAAACGGATTAATTCTTAAAATTTTCGTATCAACATCCAATGATATATAACACACAACGCACGATTTACTGCTGATTTTCCAACCATTATTTGAAGTATTAGTCGGTGTCATTTTATTCTCTCGCATATAACTAACTAAATCTAATGCATTTTTCAATGTATCACCATCAAGCACATGACCGATAACATCCTCGATTTTTTGTTTAACTGCTTTTTTAGACATGTTTCTCTCCTCCATACATTTCAGCCCACTATTTCAAACGTATAAATAACGGGATTATCAAAGTTTTCCTCAAGCGAAGAGATATCAACTGACTTTATCTTCAACTTAACC
>Ga0131853_10019763_pt1 | contig 12254 bp, 7 predicted proteins | sample TergutLab28metaG_FD_92764 | JGI IMG/M metagenome (GOLD analysis project Ga0131853, IMG submission 92764) | Labiotermes labralis P1 segment gut microbial communities from Petit-Saut dam, French Guiana - Lab288 P1 (version 2) (version 2) | ecosystem: Host-associated > Arthropoda: Insects >...
AGCTCGAAACATGTAGAGAATGAATGACGACTACCCCTGAAAATAAAGGATAGTCCACAAGTGTCATCATGTTGGTTATTTTTTGAAACAATTATAATGATGCACGGAACAATGAATGTAAAATGTATGATACTGAATTATGGACATGTATTTTTATTTATTTTTCTTTTCTCTTTATCTTTTTAAGCCGCTGTACTTCCTTTTCCAGTAAATGGTGTGTCTTCACCTAGGAATGACTAACTCAATTAGGCAGTGGTCCTTTCGAAACTACCAGTCGATCGATTAGTCATGTTCACATGATGTGCCACAGGAATCGAGTCCCTTCTCTCAAACCCTACGTATATAAGATCTAAGTTACCGTTACGATATTTTAATATTATCCTCCAAATGACTCATAGGTCCACCAAGTGGTCTCTTCAGGGTGAACGACCAAAATTTTAAGTGCATCACTCATTGCTCCCACGCGCGCTATATAACCCGCCCATCACATTCTCCTAGGGATAAACATCATTGGACGTACTTGACAAAATTATACATTTCCAGTGTCGCTTTTATTATGTGTTTTCGCAAAATTGCGAAAAGAGACCATTATCTTCATGAAGCCTGTCTGTCTCGTCTGTCCGTCCGTGTAGAACAACTCGGCTCCCGCTTGACGGATATGCATAAAATTTGATACTTATGTATTTTTCGAAAATTGTTGAGAACATTCAAGTTTCATTAAAATACGACGCGAAAAACGGGTACTTTACATGAAGACCAATAAACATTTTTTATAATATCGCGCTCAGTTCTTCTTAGGATGCGCAATGTTTCAGACAAAAGTTGAAGAGGAAATCAAAACACACATTTTATGTTCTATCCCAGCATCGTGCCGTTTATGAGATAATTTAGAAAAATGCTGCAGATCAGGGTAGGCCACAGATGACAGCCTAACACGGCGGATGCGGCACATTGCATGCTGGCTGACTAATGCACGAATGCAGATACACACTCAGAATTTGTTATACTTATTACTTTTCCGAGGCAACAAATGTTGCACGAACGCAACTCATTGCCTGTCCTGCTCGTGAGTGAAACATAGTCCTCCCCATAATTATTACGAAAACAGTATATTTATGCTGTTTTAAGAACGCGCTTCGCAACGCTTCAAATATTTGCACACAGTTTCTTTCACATAACAAGAGCACCAGTTCTGATCTAAAGCTAGTTTCCTTTGAATCAGTGTTGACGTTATAGCTCATGCCCTTGTTTCTAGCTTTTGTTTGTAAACAATGGCAGAACGGAAGAAAGCCTAGGCAAAGCAGCACATGCTAGTTGCGTCACACCGCTACATTGGTTCGGAAGGGGGGGGGGGACCACGTGACCTAATGGCTGCGTCCCTACGTGTACACATGCTGTGCAATATGTGTTGGCGTGAGACATGATGGGACTGTCTGATTAAGTACTGAAGACACTGCAGTGAGGCACAATGCATTTGGGGTACTCAACTGGAATGCTGCCCGGGCTACTGGCTATCCTAAAATGTCTTACTTGTTCCTCAGGCCGTCCAAATGAATGTCGGGATAAACCTAGCCTCCCACAACTGCCTCTTTCCAAACCACTGGCTGCTCACCATTCATGACCATACTAATATTTCAGTTTTCGCTATAGCAGTGTATCCTAAAGTTTTCTTTTTGCTCGCGGACTCCTTTTGGCATCGAAAAATAACCACGGATCATCACATCCTTGCTCAAGTAGAGTGTCTGGATCAACAGGACCCAAAATTAAAAATTTATATCTCAGAATTCATTTTAGATGGCTATAAAAGATTCCAGTAACATACTAACAATGCACTGCATGTTTTGACCTTAACTGGAATGACCGTCGCGCGCTTCGTGGGTAAAGGGGATTCCTTAACTGGATATTCCAACGGTCTTACGAAATAAACACATCGCCAATTAAAGAAGTTACGCGATTATTTTTAACAACACATTACTCCTTTACGCTAATCAAAAAATAAGTAAATTTCAAAGTAGCCATTACAGAAATGTATCCGCGGATCCCTTAAGGGAGCACATTTGGGAAACCACTGCGCTACACAACGTTACATCTGTAGCTGAAAGCTATAGGCCCTGCCTCATAAAGGATGCCGAAGAGTGAGAAAGGGTAGAAGCAGTGGTCATACGTCATGAATTTTATATTTCACAGACCAGAATGTTTCTGGTCTGCGAAATATAAAGCTCATGACCTAAGGCTAATAATGTTGGTACTCTTAGGCCCTAATACTGATGACGAAGAAACTAGAGAATACTAATGACTACCAACGTAGGCATGGGGCATCAGGTGGTGTTAGAAAGCCAAAGAAAACATAGTCTCATAAATACTGGAATCGAAAATTATGTAAAACGCCAAACATATTACGATAATTACTCGTAACCGCCTGTTCAAGAGCATGTACCAACTGCTCTCACACGAGCTCCGTATTTTGCCACACAGCACATTTACAGACTTCAATTGGCTGAATTAGCTATAACATTTTCCAGCCCTTCTAGGCTAGCTACCAGATGCCTCCTGATGCGATGCATGCAAGTAATTATACTTGCAGTTTGTGTATTCTGTCACTCAGAAGTGGACCGATCAGTGCAAGGTAAGACGCCGGTACATAACTCCATGCACCAGAGTCCTTCTAGATAAGCTGACAGTTATTCAGCTTCACACAAGATTTCTCGTCGACCTCGAAGGTTAACTATCCTATTCATAAAAATCTTTCTTGGGCCATAAGCAGAGTGAAATATTCCCGTCTACACCCTAACATACTATTTATTTAGCACCCCTCGCAATATTGTTGTCCCTGTTGTTTTGGGGAGAAACAGGTATAAACCTAGGTCTCCGAAATGATCTCTTGTTGTCAGGTTATCCGACTACAGTTTTGTGGGAATTCTCGTCTCCCCTATGCACACTACATGTTGCACCCATCGCGATATAACCGCAAATGTTTATTTTTACACTGCCACATTAAAGTTTGTTAGACTGTTAAGTTCCGTACAATTCCTACACGTAAGATGCATATTAACCGCACAAACGAACTTTTATTATTGTGGCTACTTGCTGTGGTGGATGTGAGGTTTACAGAATCGGCAGCGACAACAGGGTGATCAAATGACGGTGGCTGATGATTCATACAACTTAGCATGGACAAAGAAATCTCACACATACGTAGCACGTAGCCTACTTTAAGGTTCCAGACTGACTCCCACATTTCTAACACAAATGGTCGCCATTGTAAGGTTGCTTAAACGTTTCTTACAATTAGGGTTCACACTCTAAATTAATATTTTGTTAACAACGAGGTTTCATTACTTCTATCAGCGTATGTTATCTGAATTCATTCCCACGTTACGAGAAGCGTACGTTGCATGACGATTCAAGCAGCACAGCAGGAACTGTTTACAGGCTCTTACGTGCTCAAAGCATAATTATATCCTTTTCGAAGGAACTACGTAGCTCGTTCTCTTTTAATTTCCGATTAACTGCACATAACCTTTTAAAAATAGGTGGTAATTATATGTACCACGTGCTGTAATACCGAGAAGCTCTACACTTTGCATATGCATTATGTTTACGTTCTTTGTGTGATTCTCACACTAAATACCGACTGTTTCCCTAAACAGTATCAACCGACCGGTCTTTCGCATGGATAAAGACTGTTCTCTGTGAGGTAGAAACTGATGTTCTATGTATAAGTAACAAGCACAGTCGAAGATATCAGCCACTACCAACAGAAATGGAAGAGACACGAGGCAAAATTGGACGAATATCGTCTCCCACTACTGGTTTTCCAGCAACATCTGGGCGGACGTCGTGATATGGGAAGATCAAAACGAAGATGGAAAGACAAGCGCCATCTTCAGAATCAAGGACAACAGTTCTTAATGGACCTAAACCTTAGCGGTTCATGATGATGGATGATTATGATGTTTAGGCTTCAAACGGTTCATTATTCGTGCATTAAATTTTATTGCCTCTCTTGAGTCAATTTAGGCTTGATTACTCCAATAATTTTTCTATATGACGTACTGCTGGAGTTAACTGCTTAGCACGTACACACATTTGTACGAGATATGTGCCATGGTACACACGAGAGAGACGGAGAGTGCAAGGAAGAGAGACAGCCTATTGCAAGTATGTGAGACAGTAGGGCGATAACCTGCGTGCGAGCGGGCAACGGAAAGACCGCAGACAAGCCAAACAATGAGCAGCCGACCGATCTCTTCTGTTTAAGTGACGCTAAGCAAAGTTAACCCTACAACCTGCCAAGAAGGCACACGGGGGGGGGGAGTTGTATAGCTATACTCTTTCCTTAACCTCTGTGCTAGATACGGGTGGGTGGTTAACGTCACGCCCCGCACTCCTCCTCCCCCCTCCCCGGTTACCCTCGGGAACGACCCGGTACCCATTATACAGTAGGCTGGTTGGGCCCCAGGGCAGGTCTCGACGAAGGCAGAAAATCTCATTTCTACCGGGGTTCGATCCCTGGAGCGTCTAGCCCGTAGCCAGTCGCTATAACCCGGCCCACCTCCAGGGGGCTGTATCGCAGCAAAATGTAGTTACACTTTCAGAAAAACTAACAACAAATCAGGTGCATTTTAATCACACTGTTCGCTTCCTGAATGACAGCACGATCAAAAACGAAGTTCCTGACATACTGAAGACGATTTTTCATACGGTACCAGCATTTCAGGCACATCTGGCCAACTCCATGCACCACAGTCCTTCCTGAGAAGCTAACACGTAGCTGGTCATTAAGTGTTGACAACAGCCGGCCACTTGTTCCTGGCCTGAGGCAGAAGCAGGCAATCCACATTCTCCCATCCAACTTATTTATGATAAATTTCAATGCTATTCTTCAAAGGTCTTCCAAGTGTTCTCTGTCTTTCAGGTTTTAGAACCAAAACTTTGTACACATTTCTCTTCGCCCATATACGTGCTACACGTTCCGTACATTCCGGCATTTTAGCCATATATAATGAAGCTATAATTTAATGCGCGTAATATTCAGAGGTGACGACCATTCCAAAGAAAAATATTTAACATTAGCTCTCAGACTTCATGTTGTTACCAGCCAGTTTCCTTACATCGAGCCTCAGGCTGAGTGGCCGAAAGATGAGACAATAAACTGGTGATTTGGTTTTTAACCGGTTCATGTAACAATATCGAAATTAATGCACAGATGTATTATACGAATTTTAGAATGTGCGGAGAAGGTTCAAATCTCTAACTGCTGTCCGCACATAAGACCTGCATTCATCAGATACGGATTTTATCAAACCTCATTTCCACGAGCAAGTTTGCTTGCGAGTGGGAAGTAAAAATTTGCGAATGTTTAGTGAAACGCAACAACGTCTGTCGAAGTCTAGCGACCCCACAGGATTATCACTGATACAGGCTCACAGCAGCACAGTTCACTTCTCAGGCGCGTTGGAAAATTGCGAAAAGCGACTATTAGCTTCGTCACGTTTCCCCTACCTGTCCGTCCGTCCGTCCGGATGGAATTTGGTTCCCAATGAACGGATTTTCATGAAATTTGATATTTGATTAGTTTTCGAAAATCTGACGAGAAAATTCAAGTTTCATTAAAATATGACAATAATATCGGCTACATTACAAGAAGACCTATGTGCAGTTATGATAGTATCTCCTTCGACTCTTCTTAGAAAGAGAAATGTCTTAGACAAAACTGGTAGAGAAAACCGAAACAACCAGTTCAGGTTCAAAAACTTTTTACCAAAGTTCGTGCCGTTTATAAGACAATGTGGAAAAATATGGTATAGCTGGAGAGGCCACAGATGACAATATAACACGGCGCCTGTGCTTTGTACGTTGCGTAGCTAAGGCAACAGACACACACACAGAATATGTGATACGTATCGCTTTTCCACGGCAACAATTGTCGCACGAACGCGCCTCAATGCTACTTTTATACGCATACGGCATGTCCTGTTTAGCTATACGACCACTCCATAGCATTCATGTTCGTCAAACGGTGTTTTCCTAAATGTAAACAATCAGTTACTGTGGTATAATAAGTATCAGAACATTATTAATAAATGTAGTTGAAGCGAAGCTTTGTGACTGTATGTTAGTGGCGATTAATAATTGCTTCACATTCCTCTGTAAATATTTCCGAGATAATTATCATATTAAACCGGTGTGAATAACGGAAAGTTGTTGCTGTGAGCCGGGAAATTCAGGTGGACAGTTACAATGTTAAAGGATGCCGAAACAAAATTGGTAACCTTCATGCGTTTTTCAACTAATATAAAACAACCACAGCATTAATCACAGTCCTGCAGGTCGATAAACCAGACTGAAAAAGGCCAAGAACAGTTGTACTGTGATCTGTTTGCTTACCATGACGTACCACATGCGAGCAGTTATGAAAACAAATTCCTGAACTCAGTGTGTGTCTCCCGCTGCCAGGACATACATATTTATTTCGAAGATGGACATAATTTAAAGAGGACGAATGCTAAACACGCCTTATCTTGCTTTTTATCGCGTCACAGACACATGGCAATTCAGTCTCTCAAGTGGAGAATAATCAGTTTATAAACAGCTAACACAATAAACTCTTTAGATAACGTGCTTATTTCATTTCTAGTTTATTTAGCAAAGCTATCACAGTACAGATTACGCACACAGTGTAGGTCTTCGGATATGAAAGAGAGCATCCAGGAGTCAATATGTTGATTTTGTTCTCAACTTGATTTGGGCAATGCAGTCTGCAAGACTTAAACAAAAACGAGTAACAGATTAATTTTCACGAAACGTACAGATGCTCAACAGCATTCTGTAAGATATACCGATTTCCGCCCAAATCGGAAAATAAATGCTGAAAGTAAGAATATAAATTCATTCCTGTTCTTAATGGCTGTTACATTTTCAAGAAACTAACGATCATTAAATAGATTTTTGTGCACATCTCATACAGGGAATACTATCTAACTCTGATGACAAATGTAGAAAACACGAGCAAAATTTCATTTACGCATTTATATCGCTTTCGCTACACATATTTTCAGGAAACCCACAAATGCTCAACAGCATCATGTGCAGATCTCTTGTATCGAATTTCAACCCAACCGAAAAATAAATTTGCAGGTAAAAACTCATTTACGTCCTTAAGAAAGTTATGGCTTTCAGTGAAGAGTTCATGAAACTAAGAACTACTCATCGGCATTGTGCCGATATCTTCTATATTGAATTTCAACCGAATAGCCCATGATATACGGAACGTTATTCGACTCTTCAGTACAGGGGGACTGTCATTGAGTCGATGTTACGAGCCTGATCTTGCTCGATAGTTATTTTGTAAAGAACATCTTATTTATCCTGCTCTCTGCAGTTTCCTATTTTGACCGTCTGTTATCTCCTTCCTGCATTCTCATTTTTCTCTTTCCAGTTTGGCACAGCATGCAACTCAGCTATGCGCTACGCTCTCATTACTCGACCATCAGCCATCTTGCCTGTCTGTGAAATGTACACACGCTACTTCCTGGTAGGTACTAGCACAGACTTCCACACTGGCACTGACTCAACAACGAGCCTTCTGCTCCACACGTTCATAGTCAATACGAGGCTTCAATACAGGCCCAACATCTCCATTACGGAGCCGCTACAGCGCAGGCTGTAATGACGAGGCTACGGACTGGACTGACGAATCACAGTTCGGTTCCCGGCAGGAGCAAGGGTTTTATCTCTTCTCCAGAGCGAACAAGACCGCCTCGGCGTTCAACCAAACCTCCTACCCAGTAGGTGCCGGGGCTGCTATCCTCGGGGGTAAAGCGGCAGAGAACCGAGGTTAAGAATGAGTGGAGCTATGCCTCCAACCCCCAATATGCTTTTATGGCGTGAACAGCACAGCTTTGCTTCATTTCGAAACTTCATCTACGTATTGGACTGACGAGTAGATACTGCAGTCGCAGTGTTTTTTTTTTGAGTCGCATTGTTTTTTTTAGAATCTTAGACTTTTTCACTGCTGTTACTTATATTCACTTTTATTTCGCTTTTGTCATTGTATAAATATTTAATCAAATTGGTTAGGGGAACAACGCTGTAATTTGTCCTCGAACATGCTGTACATACTTTCTTTGCATACATCCTTAAAAAAAAAAGTAATGCACCTTGCTTTCCATTGCAATATCATTTTTCATATGAAACGTTTCACCACGAAAATCGGACCGTTGGTCCAATTAATAGGATCAACTCCTGTTGACTTCATGTTTGTAAAGACCAACTGAATTACTATCATTCTTTTACTTTTAATCTCCCCAAGGAAGAGTATTTTATTCTTCTGCTTTCAACTGATGACAAAACTTTTCAACTTTAGAGCCTCCTATTGTATCTTTGGAAATACCTTTCATCTTTTGAGTTTTACCGAAGAATAATGGAGACGATGTAGCGACTAGCTACGGGCTGAACAGATCAAGGTTCGAATCCCGGGAGGGTCACGAAATTCTCTGTCTCCAAAACCGCGCAGACCGGCTCTGGGACCCCCCAGCTGCCTCTTCATTTAGTACCGGGGTTCTTTCCCGGTAGAAAGAACTACATTCTTCTGAGAATATTGCAACATAACAACAGAAGTGTGAGATAAATAATACACGTTTTCACAGCGGTTCAACGTTAATGTGGACCCCTCGCTATACATTTTCATTAGCCAGAAACACTGTGTGACTGATCACTCAGTTCAACAGCATAGACGAACTCGTTGACGGAGTGCGTACTTTAAACATGCGATCAGCTAATATCAACTTCTGGTGCAATATTCACAGACATGTTTGTACGAGGCTCTTGCTCCTGAACACACAGAAAACAAAACATTATGTCAGGGTTAATGGTGTTCAGCAGCGGTTTGAATCTGACACATCTGTAAGCGGTTGCAAAATTGCGACATGGCGGCGAGACGAACGCAAACGGGTTACCTGCTGGCACCAAACGAAGTATGTTCCCCTGTCGCGATCTTCATATTTTGCTCGCACGTAACTGGGTGCTGGGCGATTTATTTCTGTAGCATCCTTCATTCCACAGCAACGAAAACTAGGGCACACGTGTCACAAGGCGCACAGACTATTATTAACAGAAATAGTTAAAACTTACTGCGCAAGTCCGGCAATATCTAGTTTCAACGCTTCTAGTACAGTGGGGCTGCACTCTAGTGACGTTTGTTTTGTCAGACATTATATCTTCCGAAGAAGAAACTACAGAGAATAAGGGAGATAAATTCGCTCAGAGTAATATATTGATGATGTATTACAAATCACTTTTGTATGTTTCTTTTAATTATTAAGGAAACAACTGTGTATGCCACTTAATATCACATTATGCGTTCTACAGCATTCATCACTTACAGTGGTGCCTTTTAGATATCAATGTGACAGTGACACTCATTAGTCGTAATGTGTCTGAGATATTATGTAGCGAATACCTAGATGAACAAACGAAAGTCTCTTTTTCGTGAAGATATCACACTATACTTCAATGTTTACGAGTGGTCCGACATAGCACACACATCAAAGAGAAGCGGACAGAATACGAATAAATGTGGCCAAACAGTACAAATCGTATTACCTATCAACTAATTACGGGCTACGACAATAATTATACTGAATATATTCAATTAACTGTAATAATAAAATGTAGCATAAGACTATATCAGAAAGAATGTCAAGCCAATTTCATGTTACAGCACATACAGCGTGCTGAAGTCACAGATGTGCTGCGGCTTGTGTTCTTATGAACAGCGACAGTAGGGAAATTAGATAAACGTAATAAAGTTTCAACTTCACAGAACCAATAAACTACCAAGTTGCTACATTCACTTATCGAGTTTTCGCCGAAAAGCGCTTCCTGAAATTCAACCCCAAGTCCTTCCTTGCCATTTATGATAGCAGGCCCGCGTGTTCCCGACGTTTCAAATAAGTCAACTAACAGTGCACCTGTGTCTGTTAAAACATCTGTGTGTCTATTTATGGAGGAGGGCGTCCAACTTGAGGCAGAACCCGTCCGTAGAATGTACATTAACGGTGTGAAACATTTTTGCCTGTAAACCTACCACTTATTCCCACGACGCGCATTTGGGAGAGACAGGTTAACAGCTAGACGGACAAACGAACGTTTGGCATTTATAATTATGTAGATTTACAGACACATGCAGAAGTCTGTAGAGACAAAAATGTTTCAGAATTGGAATGGAGCCGGGCAGACGCACATGCAGACGTTGGTGCATTTACATTTCGCAATACAACAGTGCACACAGAACGTGAAGCATTGGCACCGGTTACACTACAACTTCAAGTACATCTGGTCCTTGTTTTACGCCCTAGCTGCATTCCCGAAAAAGTAGGCGTAAATAAAAAAGGCTTAAATGAAAAATATTCCCATGAGATATAAGGGGGTTAGCGTAATAGAACGCGGCCAGCCAAAGGGCGTTAAATGGAAAATAAGACAGCACATATTAAGAAGCATAATTGGCCATTAGAGTTCAAGTAAAACGGGCGTTAAACAAGGGTATGGTGTACTGGTGTTTCATTTCGCATCGCCTCTCTTTTATTTGGGGCGCACTGTGAAGTCAGTGTGTGGCATGTATGTGCTGCTAACAAGAAGCTAGCACCACTACTGCAGTTAGTACTGCTTCTTCAGATCAGCTACATAACAGAAAGATGCCGTGATGTGTGAATAACGAACTACCGGTCGAGGTTGTGTACGCAAGCGGCCGTGACCTGAGAGAGGCACTCTCCCCTCATTTGCATGGAACTCTAAGGGACACACGAAGAATCTCAGTCAGGAATGACTGTCACAGGGACTACGTCGAATCCAGAACAGCACGAATTCGAAGCAAACAGTGCTGTCACCTCAACCGTGACGTTCAGTGAAACCACCATACTCTGATACACGAGTAATATACTGCCATCATTTTATTTGGCATATATCGTTTGTCACTTTCTGTCAGCTCAATTACAGTATTAACTTAGCCCCCAAAGTCTATTGTCCATACAGGAGGCGGTATAGCGGCGGAAAGTAATAACCGATACTCGTTAGATAACATCATGACTTTTATACGCTCATTAACACATGCCACTGTTTCTATAAATAAGGATCGCGAACAGAACCCCAACCTCGAACGCAACAGGAGGCTACCCTTGTCCCGTTTGGACGGGAAAAAACGAATCTGGCCCTAACAAAAGTTGTAATGTTGCACCATATTCATCTCTTACTCTGTTTTTCTTTATTTCTCTATCGATCGTGTTTTCATGTGCAAACGCAAGCTTAGATACTGCTGGCCCACCCTGCTTTGTACCACTTGCATTTAAAACATTTTTGTGTGTCTGCGTTGAGTTTCGATCATGATTCACACGCAGACGGCGGATGGGTGATTCATCGCCAGACGGTGTTTTTAATTGACCTGCAGCGGCTGACTAACCACGAAGTGCTGCGTTGCGCTGTCACACGGCAGTTATGTCAGCTTGTAACTGATTTAAAAAAAACACACACAGTTCTCAGCGCGTGTCTGCACCATATCTGCAATGTCTGCGAATGTGCATATTTACGACATGCCATACTTTCTAGTACAGAGAACATGGCTCCATTCGCAAAACACTACGCTGTCGCTAATGTAAGCTGGTGTTGTATAAGAGTTCTGCAGTAGTTGGAGATGTAAAGTCAACGCCATATTCGGTTTTTCACGCTTACTTCAAGTCATGGGTCTCCAACGCCCGAACCGCCCGCCAGGTAGTATTATGCAGTCCGAGCCAGATTTGTAAATTATGTATATATTATAAATATTACACCATACTTTCGGCGATTAGGTGTACCACTTATTGTTATTTTTTTCACGTGCGTCCAGCAAACCAGCCCACAATAACTGATGTGGCCCTCTGCTATAAAACGTTTGGATGCCCATGTTGTAAATACTTCATAAAGAATGGCCTATATTTCTGGGTACACGGTTTACAATATTTAGCTTTTTTTATTTCAATTTTAATCCGAGGGACAGGGTACCTAATACGACGTACTGAGCGAAGTATACTATAGGTGCCCCTGGCTCGCGTCCACAGGCACTCCGGTTTCGCCCGGAAAAAATCTGTGAACACCACAAGCAAAAAGCGATTTTATGACGATCGAGGAACATTAAAAGTTCATCGAATGTTTACTCTTCGTCTGGCAATAATACTACATGGTACAATAGTATAATACTACATGGTACAATAGTATAATAC